>Ga0247843_1003839_pt1 | contig 23639 bp, 19 predicted proteins | sample LaCruzMarch2017__FD_192420 | JGI IMG/M metagenome (GOLD analysis project Ga0247843, IMG submission 192420) | Freshwater microbial communities from meromictic Lake La Cruz, Castile-La Mancha, Spain - LaCruzMarch2017_8m | ecosystem: Environmental > Aquatic > Freshwater > Lake | place: Spain...
ACGAATTAGAAACTTTTTTGCCAATATTGGCAACTACAAAGACAAATTAGAGTCTTTGATAAATACAAATTTCCAAAAACTCAATCCAGCCCCTACTGGATTGCAAACCTCTTTAGTTTGAGTATAATTAAATGACTGAGTGTAAGTTTGTGTGAAGTATCCTCTAAGTATTCTATATTACTTTTTCCCCACAAGTCCAGTGTAATCGTTTTTTCATTGAGAGCTACAATAGGTGTTTGTGCCCTCGCAAAAAAACCAATACAAATCCAAACGACTATGACTGCAATCGTGCTCTTTGAGTTTTTCATTAGTAAGATAAAAGAAACCAAGCACCAAAATAGCGAGTTAATTACAAAATAAAAAAGGGCCCTCTTTCGAGCGCCCTTTTTATATACTTTAACTAACGATTAATTAGTCAACGATTTCAGTTACTTTACCAGCACCTACAGTACGTCCACCTTCACGAATCGCAAAGCGAAGACCTTTTTCCATAGCGATTTGGTTGATAAGAACTACATCAATAGTCAAGTTATCACCCGGCATTACCATTTCAACACCAGCAGGCAAAGTAATTATACCTGTTACGTCTGTGGTACGGAAATAGAATTGTGGGCGGTAATTGTTAAAGAATGGAGTGTGACGTCCACCTTCTTCTTTTGACAGGATATAGACCTCTGCCTTAAATTTGGCGTGAGGTTTTACTGAACCTGGTTTACAAATAACCATACCACGACGGATGTCAGCTTTTTCAATACCACGGAGGAGTAAACCTACGTTGTCACCAGCTTCACCACGGTCAAGGATTTTGCGGAACATCTCAACCCCTGTTACAGTAGATTTGAGGTTTTCAGCACCCATACCAAGGATTTCAACAGGATCACCTGTATTGATTACACCACGCTCGATACGACCAGTAGCAACAGTACCACGACCAGTAATCGTAAATACGTCTTCAACAGGCATCAAGAATGGTTTGTCCATATCACGAGCAGGAGTTGGAATCCAGCTATCAACCGCATCCATTAGCTCCTCAATGGTTTTTACCCATTTTGGATCGCCATTCAAACCGCCAAGAGCCGAGCCTTGAATTACAGGGATATTATCACCGTCAAATTCATAGAAAGACAACAACTCGCGGATTTCCATTTCAACAAGTTCCAATAACTCAGGATCGTCTACCATGTCCACTTTGTTCATGAAAACAACCAATTGAGGTACACCTACCTGACGAGCAAGAAGGATGTGCTCACGAGTTTGTGGCATTGGTCCGTCAGTAGCGGCTACCACAATGATAGCACCGTCCATCTGAGCAGCACCCGTTACCATGTTCTTAACGTAGTCAGCGTGACCCGGACAGTCAACGTGAGCATAGTGACGATTAACGGTTTGGTATTCTACGTGAGCAGTATTGATAGTGATACCGCGTTCTTTTTCTTCGGGTGCATTATCAATAGATGAAAAATCACGCTTTTCTGCTAAACCTTTTTCTGAAAGTACTTTGGTGATAGCAGCAGTCAAAGTAGTTTTACCGTGGTCAACGTGACCGATAGTACCTACGTTTACGTGGGGTTTACTACGGTCGAAAAGTGCTTTTGCCATTGTTTTATTAACTAAAATTTGGTTTTGTATTAATTATGGATTTACAGAGAAAACTTGCATGTCCAGAGCCGTTACGGAAATTGAAAGCCAATCGCTACACCGTTTCGATTCTTTTATCATTAACGTAAACTGCTCGAGCCGTTACGGGGATTTGAACCCCGGACCTCTTCCTTACCAAGGAAGTGCTCTACCACTGAGCTATAACGGCTTTTCAATAAAAAAGTTAATTGTTATTCGTTAACAGTTATTAGTAGTGAACACTTCCAATTAACAATTAACAAGTAACAATTAACTTGAAATGGAGAGACCAACAACATACTGTGGTTTGTAACTTATAAAGCTACTACTCCATTTTTTGAGCGGGAGACGGGGCTCGAACCCGCCACCTGAAGCTTGGAAGGCTACCGCTCTACCAAATGAGCTACTCCCGCTGATGGTTTAAAAATGTAAGTTTAAGCTTACATTAATTAATCTGCTAATTATTAGCTTTAACTTAAAAAAGTGGGGGCGGATGGATTCGAACCACCGAAGGTATGAACCAGCAGATTTACAGTCTGCCCCATTTGGCCACTCTGGTACACCCCCTTTTAAACTGTCAAAAAACGTCTAAAAATGCTTTGGTTTGATTTTTAGAGTCGCAAATTTACATGCTTTTCTTATAAATTCAAATCTTTGCTTAAAAAAATATTATCCTCTTCGTGAGAAACAAAAAGTTACGGGCTAAAAGCAACTTTGATTTTAGTTAACTCTTAGCCCGTAACTCATTAATTGTGAATACTATAAACGAATCCCAAAACTAATCATTCGCACCTCGGGGCCTTTATTGGTTTCAAATAAATTTCCCATATCATACTGCATAAATAAATCAGGAAAATGGCGAATACCTAATTCTGCACTTATGCCGTAACGGAAATTGTTCAAGTAATAATTGGAATGAATACGATCCGAATGCCCTTTGCGAGTTTCCTGAGTCTTGGTATAACTGTCAAGGCGATACCCACCATACAGCCCGACACTCAGGTAGGAAATCAGCCCCTTATGAATTGCCAATGTGGGCATAAGTGATAAGTTAAGGTAGGCAGCCGTTAGTTTAGATTTGTATAAATCGGCAGTGCTAACGGGAAAACTGATGGCGTTTGCATCTTTACGAACCGTATTATTTCCGTCGTACATCATGTTGTACCAAGCTACGTCAACACCTAAGTCCAATCCTAACGAAGCATCTTTTCCTCTGCTTATAGCGGCACCGCGAACCCAACTTAAGCTTACAAAGCGAGAACCCCAAGGAAGTAAATCGTAATCACTGCTATTATAGTTGAGCTGTTTATTTTGCGCGTACGCATTTAGTCCCACAAGTACATCAAAACCATTACGTGGACTGCGATAGCGGCGTGTAACATTACGAGTCACTTTACCATCATCATTGTTATTCGTAACCTCATGTTTCTCTTTGTCTATTTTAGATTCCGTCGATTCATTGATGGTAATTTTTACTTCCCCATCTTTACGGCTGATGACCAATACAGTATCTTTTAAATACTTACGTCCATTTTGTTCATTGATGTAGATGTACGTTTCTTTATCGATCGAATCAAGAGTGGCTCCTAAATCACGTACGATTTTGTTGAGATCGTACTCCTTTAAACTCATGATTCCTGCTTTATCTTTGGCTTGGATAATTAAACGTGTATTGTTGCCAAACTGCACAATAAGAGAGTCTCCCTGTATCGTGTATTTTTCGGCTCGAGCAACAAAAGCGGCTACGGTTAAAATGAAAACTGCGATTAACTTCTTCATGGCTATGTTGATTATTGAATATGACATTTTGATTACAGAATTTTTAAATTAAAAATCTTTACCTGTGGCTTTAGCCAGCAATTTATTAGGATTAAAACCAACCTCATCCCAGTCTACTTTTTCGCCGTTTTTGGCGTTTTTCAACTGTTTCCAGACTTTGGCCATTCGAGTTGATTTACGGGGTTGGTTAAGGATGTTTTCGTCAAACTTTGAATTTTTTGATTCAACAGATGCAGTTGAAATCTCTTTTTCAACAGGCACTTTTTCATTTGCTGCTAACAGTGATTGTTGTAATTCAGGCAGTTGGAGTACCACCGTTTTTTCTGTTGGCTTTGACTCCGTGTTAGTTATAGTAGTTTGAGCTACCGCTTTCGGAGATTCATGGGCAATTATAACATCCTGTACTTTATCGTTCTTAGTAGGTTCTGTTACTTGAGCTACCTGCTTTTCTTCTGATTTAAGCACAGGCAATGAGGATTCAATTTTTGAACTTTTTTGAACAGTCGTTACCGATTCGTTGGCCGCAATTTGTTTTTCAGGAGAGATTTGTTGATTTACAATCTCTTTTCTATCAGTTGATTTTTCTTCAACCGCATTAGATTTAGCAAGCTGAGCAGATTTTTGCTTTGCAATTGATTCTATAGTTGGCTTTGCCTGTGCCGTTAAGGTATCTTCTGAATTAGTATTAGTCCACACTAGCCAACCTGCTATTAGCAACAGACTTACTCCAGCAGCAGCCAACCAAGGCCCTTGCTGCCACCATCCCAAGCGCCGTTTTTTAGATTGCATGCGCTCTTGAAGTTTTTGATAGGCTTCTTCTCGGGGGGTGATTTCTGCATCACGTAATTTGCGAGAAAACAAATCATCAACGGGGTGCTTTTTCATATTTTTTGTTTCTTTATGTTTTCCATCGCTTCAGTGGTCCGATTTAAACTTTCCATTTCTTTCAGCATTTGTTGCAATAAACCTCTGGCTCGATGTAATTGTGACTTAGAAGTACTTTCACTGATTCCCAATTGTTCAGCAATCTCGGCATGAGAATATCCTTCGATTGCGTATAAGTTGAATATGGTTCGATAACCGGTGGGTAATTTCCCAATTAATAATAACAAATCATCGGTTTCCAAACTCGTATCTGCCCAGTCAAAATTGGTTTGATATTGCACTTCGGGCGCCTCTATATCTACTTCGATGTGGCGCCTTGAACGCAATCTCATTAACGCCTCATTCGTAATCAATCGACGTACCCAACCTTCAAAACTGCCCTCTCCCTTGAATTGGTCTATGCGCTCAAAAACCTTCATAAAACCCTCAATCATAACATCTTCGGCTTCCATTTGATCTGTCAGATAACGTACACAAACGGCCAACATACGAGTGGCATACTTGTCGTAAAAGTAGCGTTGCGCCTTGGGGTCACCTTTCTGTAAGGCTATGACTATTTGGCCCTCGTTTGTGAATAGTTGTAAAATTTTGACCATGTTTAGGCTGTTTCAATAGGTAGATGCGAAACGTTGGTATAAAGGTTGCATAAGCTTCAAAAAATTTTTTCAAGTTCCAACCGTTATAAAACAAATGACGTCATAGCCTTAGTTTCCACTAAAAAACAAACAGTTATGACAAGTATTGCAAGAACAGCTTTCTCCATGAAAACTTCCTCCTTTTTTCAAAGTGTATTGGTCATTGCCGCTACCTTATTATTGCTATGGGCAGCATTGGGATGTAACTCCACCAGCCCGACTCCATCGGGTGAAGAAGTAAAAATACCGAAAGATTTTGCGAGTCGTACGGGCGATTTTGCTTTTGATTTTTTCAAAAAATTGAACGACGCAGAACCCACTGACAAAAACGTGTTTGTATCGCCCCTAAGCCTGCACATGGCGCTGGGTATGTTACTCAACGGTGCGAATGGACAGACTGCCGACGAGATTCAAAAAACACTAAAATTGAACGGAATCTCGTTGGCAGACGCCAACGCAACATATCTGAAGCTCTTGGAAGGTTTACCTAAAGCCGACCCCAAAGTAACTTTAGGTTTAGCCAATTCGGTTTGGAATCGGGATACGTTTAAGCCTGAAACTGATTTTGTGAACATCTTAAAAGAATCGTTTAAAGCGGATGCTTCCCAATTCAGCGGTTCGGATGCCGGCCCGCTGAACACATGGGCAAGTAACAAAACCAACGGTAAAATTAAAAAAGTGTTAAACTCCATTGAGCCACAAATGGTTTTGTTTCTAATGAATGCGCTTTATTTTAAAGGAGATTGGACAACGAGCTTTGATGAAAAAAAAACGTCTGATTATCCGTTCCGATTGGCAAATGACCAAACTAAGAATGTGAAAATGATGCACTTGAAAAGTGAACTTTCTTTTGCCAATCGCGATGGATACTTTGCCTATGAACTGCCTTACGGAAATGGGCGCTATGCTATGACAGTGTTAGTACCAACAGGAACAAGAGGCGTGAATGAATTAGTAACAAAATTGACTGCCGACGAATGGCATCAATTGCAACAGGGACTGAAAAAAGTGGAGAATCTCCAAATTGGATTGCCGCGTTTTACGCTTGAATATGAGGTTTACTTAAACGAAGTTTTGAAAAAAATGGGGATGCCTACCGCCTTTATTCCTAACGTAGCTGACCTAACAAAAATCAATAAAGCTGGCAATCTCAATGTGGGTTTTGTGAAGCAAAATACCTTTGTAGCCGTGGATGAAAAAGGAACTGAAGCTGCTGCAGTAACAACCATTGGTATTGAATTGACTTCTTTACCACAAACTTACTATGCTGATCGTCCATTTGTGTTTATCATTAGCGAAAAGAGCTCAGATACCGTTCTATTTATGGGTAAAATGGTAAACCCTTCATAAATATAGACGATTTAAACAGGTACAAAAAAAGGAGCGGCGGCTCCTTTTTTTGTGTATTCCTGAAAAAGAAAAATCTACTTTTTTGGAACAAATAAAACCGCATCGGCTACTACTACTCCGTCGGCATCTTGATTCGTGATTTCCACAAAATTGCCAGCCCCTTTTTCGAATGGGTACGTTCCTAGCTTTATCCAGTCATTTACCTGGGTTTGTGACGCCAACGAAACTTCTTCCATTTTTTGAGCCGTTTTTACTTTAACAGCGGTTTTACTTGCTTTGGCTTGATCAGCGGCTTCGCCGGGATTACCGCCTCCACCCATTGGGCTTGGGTTATAGATATAGACCTCATAAAAACCTGCTTTGAGAATTTCAGGAGTAAAACGTATACTACCTTTTTCTTTCCATTTTGAGTAATCTACCAACTGAGTAGCCGCGTATTTTCCGCCCGCCTTTGTGATTTGCCATTTTCCCGTTGTTGTAATCTTAGTGGGTGTTACATCATTATCCAGCAAAATTTCGGGTTGACTGCCATCCATAAGTGGATTGGTGAGCAATGTATTCTGAAGTTTCCTAACTTCTATTTCCTGAATTGGTTTTTTAGCATCAATAGCCATCACTGCTGCCACAGCAGACGTTTGTGCCAAGGCCATAAACACGGGCTCCATTCGAATTGACCCATAAGCAATGTGGGTGGCTGAAAGACAAACCGGGACAAATAAATTTTGACAATCCGCTTTTTTAGGAATCAATGAACGATAACTAATAGGGTAGGGGGGAAATCCGCCCACTTGTACATCCCCTTCGTTTCGCACTTCCATTTTACCCGTTTTGGGGTTTTTGACAATAATTCGCTGGCAATTGTGAGAATCCATGGTATAGGCTGCCAGCCCAATTCCATCTTTGACAACCTCCCGACCTTCACAGTTGTGTTGCGTCATGACATACTCCCCAATCAGCCGGCGAGCTTCCCGTACATAGATTTGAGGGCTAAAATGGTCGTTATCTAAGTATTCGTCTTTAGGATAACCCCATTCAAGCATCTGTTGACGAAGGTGTTGAGGCATACGAGGGTCATGACCGACAAAATACAGGAAGCCTTTTGTATAGTCTTCATGTTCTTTGATGATTTTTTTGCGAGTTTCGTAATCAGCTTCGGCATAGGTGTGATTCATTCCAATCATATCCGTTGAGAAGCCGCCTTTGTTATTAATATCGGTCTTTGAGTTGGGCATATCAGCAATGTGCATGACTCCCCAGTTAATGTGTTGAGGTTTTTCAATAGCTACTTGACGCAACAACAATTCATACTTTGTTGAATCATAATTGGCAGGTCGAGTAATAGGAATTTGATTGGCAGGGTCTTTCGTCAAACACAATCGAAAATTATAGGTTTGTAACAACTTATCTCCCGTTCCGTTTGGAGCCAATGTTGCCGTAGAGATTCCCCATAAAAGACCGCTTGAAGGATTACCAGGGATTTTGTAAGGGTCGACTCCTTCGGGAAATTGATGTTTGTCCAGCATCTGAACTCCGTTCCACGTTTCATTGTATTGACTGTTTGCCTCTCTACCCACCGTATAACTCACTCCTGCTTTGGCCATTAAATCACCTTCATACGTACAGTCAATAAACATTTTCGCCTGAACGGTTCGTACCCCCTTACCGGAACCATTAGAAGGCTCAACAGTAATTTGCTGAATTTTTCCTTCTTTTTTGACAGTAGACAGCAACCGATATTCAAACCAAACAGGCACATTTCCTTTCTTTACATAGTCTTTAAACAGATTTTCAGCTACGTGAGGCTCAAATGTCCATTGTTCAAATTTGCCATAGTGCTGCCCAATCTGACGATAAAATGCTCGTGCTATCCCCGTAATAGCGTACTTGTTCCCAATATCCGTTTGTCCAAGCCCTCCCGAGCTCAACCCTCCCAAATGTTTCCCTGGCTCAATAAGAATCACTGTTTTTCCAGCTTTTGCAGCGGTATAAGCCGCAATAACTCCTGCCGAAGTGCCTCCGTAGACACAAATATCGTAGGTTTGAGCACGTATTGAGTTAAGCAATAAGGAGACAAAAGAAAGGAGAAGAAGTAAGCGTTTTTTCATGTGATGTTGGATTTGTAAGAAAAAGATGCAGACCTTTGAAAGTTACTTTTAAACCAATAGCGGTCAAATCATTAAAGAGAGTTGGTAATATTATCTAAGCAACGTTCGTTTAAAAATAGAAACAGTTCCGCATTATCATCCACATAAATACCTGTTTATGAAAAAGTTTTCGACTATTTTATGTTTTCTTTCCATTGCATTTTCTACTGTAAAAGCCCAAAGCGTAGAGTGGGGCTTGAAAGCCGGAGTTCAAATGACTCAATTTAATGGAGAGGATTTTGAAGGAGTTTTAGCTACTTCCAGTTCTCGAATCCCTGAAAAAGTAACAACAAAAGGGGGCTCCACACTTGGATACGCCATAGGAGGGTATATACGTACTACGGAAAATATATTTTTACAGGGAGAATTACTGGTTTCTATCAAAGGGGCTCAATTAAAACGGTTAAGTACCGGCACAAAAACCGATATTCAATACGGGCAATTAGATATCCCATTGTCATTAGGATACAAGTTTAAGCGTTTTGAAATTAGCGGCGGACCACTATTATCCGTTCACGTGTTTGAAAACAATAACTTAAAACAATTTTTATCTCAGTATTCTAACACCTTGCTTACGTTCTCACCCTACAAATCATATACGTTTGGATACCAGGCAGCGGCGGGTGTAAATTTCAATAAGCTGACCATCAATCTTCGCTATTTAGCAAGCATTCAACCGGTAAGTGATATGTATATTTCATATAATACGGTTAACAGCGAATTACGGGAAAGTCATTTCCAGCAAAATTTTGGAGCCCTTCAATTAACGGCAGCTTATCGATTAAGTAAATAAGTTGACAACTGTTCCACATTCAACCAACGGGCAACAATTTTCTTTTCGCTGTCGAGCAAATAAATGGTGGGGTAATTGAAGACACCCAATTTATAAAATTCAATTTTGCGCGTGGTATCGCACACATTAACAAAGTTTTCGGTCTTAAATTCTTCAATAAAGCTTTTCCAAGGCCTTTCCTGCGCGTCCAAACTGACGGCATACACCTTCATTTTATCAGCAAATTGTTGGGTCAAAGCCGTCAGTTTAGGCGTTGTTTCCCGGCAATGGCTACAGCCTGGGTCATAAAAAACAAGGCAGTATACTCACTGTTGACAGATTCCAATGGCTGTTCTGTTCCTGAAAGATTAGTAAGCAATAAGCCTGAAAAAACAGTACCAATAGCCAGTTATGTTTTATCTCGCTTACCTCCTTTACCTTTTGCAGAGTACTTGCATCCCATATACTTGCTTCACCCTCAACGTATTTTTGGACAATGTGGGTATAGACCCCATCCCATTCGGGAGAAGGCGTAAATTCAAACTGTTGAGCAAATTTTCCAACCATGTATTTTCTCAATTCATTCGTTCCTTTAGATTGCTGAACTGCTTTATCCACTAATTTAATCAATTCTTCTTTCGGCAGTGGGGCCAACGATTTCATAAAACGATCTAAACGTGCCGGAAAAGTCGATGTATACACCATTCGTTCATCCGATAAAAAAGTATTATCAAAAAAGTGCTCTAAAGCATACGTTTGCAGATAAAGCGAATCTTTTGCTGACAACTGCTTAAGCGGTAAAACAGGAAGTTTGGGTTCCTGATAGCTTTTCAAATAGTGGATTGCGAATGATTGCGGATGTTTTTTGTACAATGAATCCACATGTTTTTTTACCTCTTCACTCAACTCCAGAAAACGAGTTTTCCACCGAGGGTCATTGTAGTCCTGAATACCCATTTGCTGCCGATATGCCAAAGCACGTTGATAGCGTTTCCGAGTTTCACGTTGGTAATTAAAGAATAAGGTGTTTTCGGCAGAATTGTTAAATCGGATGGTGGCAATGAAATCTTTGGCGTCCCCCTCAAAAGAAAACTGCTGAGAACCCGAAACCACCATATCTACGCCGCGTCCTATACCCAAAATTCGGCACATTCCTTCGGGAATTGGCGTTTCTTCTTCCCATACAATTCGTCCGTCAGCATTCAAAACAGCGGTATCAATCGGCATCAATTGCCCGCCAAAGTACTGAGCCAATACTAACCTCGTCGGTTTCATATTGGCAATTTTGCCTTCTATACGCAATCCTTTTTGGGCGTATAATGGCGTCAAACCAACTGAAAACAATAAAAATGAAGCTAAATGTTTGAATTTATTTGACATGATTTTTCCCTTTTGAATAAGTAAGGCAAATCTTATGCCATAAAAAAGCGGGCAGTTTACAGTAGGCAGCAAAAACTAAGGTTTTCTTGCTACTTACTGTAAACTGCCCGATGTGAACTGTTTACTGACTACTAATTCTTAGCTCCGCCCTGTTGGCCTGCTTTTGTTGGCTGGCTCTGCTGCGCATCACGCATAGGGTTTGGTCCGCGTTGGAAGCCTCCTTGACCTCCTTTGAACAACTGGAATTTAGTAGGTTGAGCCGGTTGACGTGGAAAGCTATTGCTTTCTTCATCAATATCGGCAATCTCACGATACGGATCCAATGTCCACTGAACCACCTTTTTCTTGCTGGTGATTACTTTGGAAACATTTTGGTCATTCAAACGCCAAATCTCTGCCGGGAATCGGGCCACTGAATCGGTGCCGTCTTCAAACTGCATTTTTACAATGACAGGCATGGGCAAACCGCCTTTATTTTTCACTTTCAAGGTATAGAAATTCACTCCTGATTCCACCAATTTACGTTCGTCAGGATTCAAACTTGCCAAATACGTCTCGTATTTCTTCTTGTCTGCTTCGGTGACTTTATACGGGTCATACGTGTTGTAGAAATCCTTCATGTCAGGATTTTTCTCTACCACCGACTCTTTGATATAGTCTTTGTCACGCTGACGGGCCACGGTGTTGCGTTTGGCATCGGCTTCTTTTTTGGCGTCGGCTTTCGTGCTTTCCGGGTTTTGGGTATCCAAAGCAAACCATTCCACTTCCACTAAGTCTTGGTCAACCGCCTCGGTACCGTAGAACCAACCTTTCCAGAACCAATCCAAATCCACGCCCGAAGCATCCTCTAAAGTACGGAACAAATCGGCCGGGGTTGGGTTTTTGAACGCCCAACGACGCGCATATTCTTTGAAAGCATAGTCAAACAACTCGCGCCCCATTACTGTCTCACGCAAAATGTTTAGCCCGGCTGCAGGCTTCGCATAGGCATTCGGGCCATATTGCATGATGTTATCGGAACTGGTCATGATAGGAACCAAGTTTTTTTGGTCCTGTTTCATATAATCTACAATAAACTGAGGTTCTCCACGACGGGATGGATAATCTTTATCCCATTCTTTTTCAGCAAGATACTGAACAAACGTGTTTAGACCTTCGTCCATCCATCCCCACTGACGCTCGTCAGAATTGATAATCATCGGGAAAAAGTTATGGCCTACTTCGTGAATAATCACGCCAATCATGCCGTATTTGGTACCTTCTGAGTACGTTCCGTCCGCTTCAGGACGGCCACCGTTGAACGAAATCATCGGGTATTCCATTCCGCCACCACTGGCATGACAAGAATAGGCAACGGGATAAGGGTAATCTACTGAGAACTTTGAATAGGTTCTGATGGTATGAGCTACCACTTCGGTCGAATATTTTCCCCAAAGCGGATTTCCTTCTTTTGAATAAAGCGACATACACATCACTTTTTTGCCCGCTTGGTCAATCTGCATCGCATCCCAAATAAACTTACGGCTCGTAGCAAAAGCAAAGTCACGTACGTTCTCCGCCTTATAAATCCACGTTTTTTTACCCGTTGGTTTATTTTTTTCAGCTTTTTCAGCTTCTTCCTGACTCACAATCAGTACAGGATGCGCCGCTGTTTTGGCTTTTTCCATGCGTTTTTGCTGCTCTGCGGTAAGTACTTGCGCAGCATTTTGTAATTCACCCGTTGCGCCTACAATGTGATCATTAGGCACAGTTAAGGCTACTTTATAATTACCAAAAGTCAACGTAAACTCTCCCTGGCCTAAGAATTGTTTGTGCTGCCAACCGTTTACGTCGTCATAAACGCACATTCTCGGAAACCAGTGAGCAATGAAATAATTGGTATTGCCATCTTTTGGAAAAAACTCATACCCGGCGCGGCCGTAGTATTCATTAATAAAGTAGTTCCAGTCAATCGAAAAAGCGTACGATTGGCTCGTTTTGATAGCCACCGGCAACTCTATACGCATCATCGTACCATTGATGGTGTAGGTGAGAGCCTTACCTGTTTTAGGGTCTTTAACTGCGGTAATTTTGTAACTGAAATCGCCAGCAACACTACCTCTAACTGAACTGGGAGCATTTAAACCTCGCACGGCATTGGATGACATTTGGGTTTGGATGCTGTTGTTTTGTGAAGTAGCATTGATAGAATTTTTTTCAAATAAATTTTGGTCTAATTGCAACCAAACGTACTTCAACTCATCGGGTGAATAATTGAAATAAGTAATGGTTTCAGTACCCGTAATTTTACGTTGCTCATCGTCCAATTCTGCCTTGATGTCATAATCAGCACGTTGTTGCCAAAAGTCTTTCCCCGGAGCGCCCGATGCCGTACGTGTTGTGTTGGGAGTAGGGAGCATTGAACCCATTTGTTCAAATCGCGAGTTGGCGTTATAGTTACCCGCAGGAGGTTGAGCGAGAAGACCACCTGATAAAAGTAGCAGCCAATAAAAAATAAACTGTTTTCTCATGGATTTATGGTTGATTAGTTTGTCGTTTGTAAAAATAAGTAAAAATCAAAAAATAAGCATTTTGGATAGACGTTTGGCTTTTTTTTAGCGACATTATTCCACAGACATCCCTACAAGGCTACGAAAAAGCGAATTGGAAAGTATCAATGAAAGTGCCATTCCCGCTACCATTCCCGAAATCAAATGATTCCAAGTGAGTCTTTTTATTTTCAGGACTTCTACAAAAAAGGAAGCGATGGCTAACGCAATGGTTACAATCACCAATTGCCCCAATTCCAAGCCCAGATTGAAAGAAAACAAGGGTAATACGATGCTTTCCTGCTCTCCCAACAAGCTACGCAGGTAGTTGGAGAATCCCATGCCGTGAATTAAGCCAAAACTCGCCGCCAATAGGTACCGCAATTTGGGAGATTTTGAATTTGCGGTATTGTTTTCGGAAAAATTGCTAAGAGCTGTTATAAGAATAGTGATAGGAATCAGGAGCTCAATGACAGCCGAACTATACGTAATAATTTTAAGCGTCGATAAGGCCAAGGTAACAGAATGTCCTAAGGTAAAAGCGGTGACGAGCACCAGCACCTTTCTCCATTCACGAAAAGCATAAATGGCACAAAGTGCTACAACAAACAAAATGTGATCATAGCCATTCGGGTCAGTAATATGGTCAAAACCGAGGGTTAGGTAGGCTTGAAATTCGGACATGAAGCGGGGTGAAGATTTAGAGTTAGATTTAATCGAAAAAAAGAAGGGTGACTTGCTTATTCTGCCAACACATAAATACTGTCAATATTCCGTCCATAGCCGTCATAATCAAGGCCGTAACCTACTACAAACCGATTTTCGATTTCGAAACCGCAGTATTTGACGCTCAAAGGTGTTTTCAGAGCCGATGGTTTGAAAAGCATAGTGGCGACCTGAATGGATTCGGGTCGTTGGGTAGAAAGTTGAAAAAGCAGTTTGTTCATAGTGAGGCCCGTATCCACAATATCTTCTACAATAATTACGTGGCGATTATGAATAGACTCTTTTAGTCCTAACACTTCCGTCAATTGACCCGTTGATTCGGTTTTGGAATAAGAAGAAACCCGAACGAATGTAATTTCACAACCGATGGTGACGTTTTTCATAAGTTCGGCAGCAAACATGAAGGCTCCATTCAAAACGACCACAAAAAGTGGGTTCTTGTCTCGGTATTCTTCACTAATTTCGCGGCCTACTTCCGCAATCCGTTCTTCAAGGGCCTGTTTTTCGATAAACGTAACAAACTTTTTGTCTTTGACGGTAAGCATAATTTGAAAATATTAAAAAAATATTAAAAAAAAGGTAGCATTACAAACTGTTCGAAAGAATTGTTCGTTACTATTCCACAGCAAAGATAATAGACCATGAAAAAGAACACTTTAAAATATTTCATATTCGGAATTGGAAGCCTGCTATTATTTAATTGGGCTCCTGCCCGTGCTCAACTCTATGCCTCAGCAGATTTTGACAGTAAATACGAAATGCTGATGTCCAACCCAGGCGTACAAATTGAGGCCACTGAGGCCATTAACAAACTGTATAATTTCAAATTTGCGGAAGCCGATGCGGAGTTTCGCTGGCTTCGCTACCGTTACCCAAGCCACCCAATGCCTTATTTTTTAATGGGCTTGGCGGAATGGTGGAAGATGGTTCCCAACACAGAAGATACCCGATACGATGAACGTTGCATCGCTTTGATGGATACCTGCATCACGTTGGCGGAAAAACTATACGATATCCGCGAAAACAAAATCGAACCGTCCTTCTTTTTAGCAGCGGCCTATGCTTTTAAGGGACGTATTCATTCGGAACGTAAGCATTGGTCGCGGGCGACCTTTGCGGGAAAAAACGCCCTTAAGTATTTGGAAAAATGCCGGGGCAAAAGTGAAATCAGTCCAGAATTGCTGTTTGGTGACGGGCTTTTTAATTATTTTTCCGAGTGGATTCCTGATAATTATCCTTTATTAAAACCTGTTTTGTGGCTTTTTCCAAAAGGCAATAAACAAACAGGCATTGAACAATTGGAAAAAGTAGGAAATAATGCTTTTTATACGCGTACCGAAGCTCGGTATTTCCTTTTACAGATTTACAGCTATGAAAATCAATACGCCAAATCGTATGATTTAGCCAAGTATTCTTGGGAAACTTACCCAGATAATCCCTATTTTGAGCGCTATTATTTGCGCTCTGCCTTTGTAAGAGGCTATACCGCTGAAGCAGAAAAAGTAGCCAACAACATCTTAACTAAGATAAACAAAGAAATGCCCGGTTATGAAGCGGTAAGTGGCCGAAACGCGGCTTATGTCTTAGGATACTACTACAGCAATTATTACCGTAATATTCCCAAAGCCAAAGAATATTACGAAAAAACGATTAACTATTCCATTCAGGCTAAGGCTTTTACCTCCGGTTATTACCTTTCAGCATTGATAGGTTTAGGAAAAATAGCCGAATCTGAAAAAGACTACGAAGCCGCCCGTGAATTCTATAAAACGGTTTTGGACAGAGGTGAGAAAAAATCAAGCCAACTAAAAGAAGCCAAAGACGCGATGACCAACCTCAACAAAATGCGCCGAGATGAACGGCGTAAGCGTCGTGATTGAAACCGTGTTTTTACAAAATAATCAGTCCGCTATTGTGATACGGAGTCAGTTGCTCATCCGTTGGTGACAGCTCCGTAACTAAAAAATCCAAATCGTTTAACTCACCGATTCGAAGTCGTTGCGCGCTGTTCAGCTTTTCACTAATCGTAACGATAGCAGTTCGTTTGGCGGCTCTTATCATGGCTTTTTTCACCTGTACCGCCTCCAAATCGGAATCCGTAATCCCTTCTGTATTAATACTATTTGTTCCCAGAATACATAAATCCGCACTGATTTCATTTAATCGACTAATCACCTCACCTCCTACACTGATTTGGGAGTTTTTAACCAATGTACCACCCAAGAAAATCACTTCGATGTTAGGATGATCACACAGTTGCAATGCCGTTGTAAGGCTAATAGTGAAAAAGGTTGCCTTTAGTTTGTGCGGAAGTATTCTGACCAACTCGCGAACGGTTGTACCGCCGCCCAGCATTACATACATTCCATCTTCAATTAAGGTGGCAGCTTTTTGGGCGATAATGGTTTTTTCGGATAAAGCATACGTAGTATTGGGTGCGTAATCGTAATGATACGATTTTGATAAGGCTCCACCGTGAACTTTTACCAGTTCTCCAATCTCGGCCAGCTCGTTGAGGTCCCGACGAATGGTATCTTCTGACACGTTGAGCATCATCCCCAAATCAGCCGACAGGACTCGATTGTGTAAGTTGACCTGCTTCATAATGAATGCTTGCCGTTCCCGCTTTAACATCTGCGTTTGTACCTGGTGCATCGTGTTCAATTAAAATGAGATTTTAAACCTGCAAAAAAGTGCAATAAAATTAATTGCAATTTTTATACCAAGGTTGTTTTTTGTCGAAATCTAAGATTTTTTTACATTTTCTCTTAAAATAGAAAAATTTTTTATAACTATTTGTCGGAAGTTGCTGTTTTTATTATTTATTTATTGCGGTTTTATGCCGACTTTAACAACAAACCTTTTTGAAACACTATGAGCCAAAACAATTACGTTCGAATCACCCAAGGACGGCGAACGATTGGAACCCTGCTGGCGATACTTTTTTCGCTTAGTGCTTGGGCCCAATCATACACCGTTAAAGGTAAAGTAACCGACACTAACGGGCAGCCCATTCCGGGCGCCACTATCCAAGTAGCAGGAACTACTCTTGGTACTGTTGCCAACGTGGAAGGCGAGTTTACTATTTCTGTTTCAGGCAATGTAAAACTCAATTTCAGTGCAGTAAGCTATAGTTCTGCCAGCCGCGATGTCACATCGAGTCAATCGGTTGTGAATATATCACTTCGCGAAGACCAAATGAATTTGGATGAAGTCATCGTAACGGGTTCTACCATTCGTGCCGAGCGTCGGCAACTGGGAAACGCCATTACTACCATCAAAGCCGATAATCTTGAAAAAACGGGTACTCCCAACTTGATAAGTGCCTTACAGGGAAAAGTACCTGGTGCACAAATCACTCAAAACTCAGGTGACCCGGCAGGAGGAATTACGGTGCGTTTACGCGGTGTAAAATCCATTCAGGGAAGTTCTGACCCATTGTATGTCATTGACGGTGTGATTGTTAACAACGAGACTTCTTCCGTATCTCAGTTGGCGCTTTCATTGGGTGGACAGGCTCCCAATACGTCATTAGGTACCAATCGTTTGGCTGATATTAACCCTAACGACATCGAAAGTCTCAATGTTATCAATGGAGCAGCGGCAGCGGCTCAATATGGTTCACGTGCAGCAAACGGAGTGGTTATCATCACGACAAAACGCGGAAAATCAGGAGCGCCTAAAATTAACTTTACAACGAGCTTCTCTTCAAGCGAACTCCGTAAAGGCGTTTTTATCAGCACGTTGGGCAAACAGTTCGGTTTTAAAGATTTACGCTTACATACCATTGGCGTAATTACACCAGCCCAAATCGCAGCTAATCCTGGCACAACCACAGTGGGAATTGTACGCGATGGAGCTACTTCGCAATTAGCTTCCAACTTAGTGGATGTAACTCGCTACAATTATTTTGATCAAATCTTCCGTACGGGTTTTGGAAACGACAATACTCTTTCGATTTCGGGAGGAACGGACCGCACACAGTACTTTGTATCAGCTTCTTACATGAAAAATGAAGGGATTGTCAAAGGCGTGGATTTTCGTCGTGCCAGCCTCCGTGCCCGAATAGATCAGCGCCTGAACAACTGGGCTAAAGTTTCGGCAGGGTTAAATTACTCCAACAGTTTTTCAAATGAAAAACCCAACGGAAACGTATTTTACAGCCCTATCAACTCGGTAACCATTACCAATAACATCTACGACATTACCCAACGCGATGCCGCGGGTAATTTGTTGGCCGTAGAGCCTACTCGTGTCAATCCGTTGACTACGGTAGAAGCAATGCAGTTTACGCAAGCCGTAAACCGTACCATTGCCGACGCTCAATTGAATCTTACTCCCATTAAAGGAGTAGGTATTGACTGGATTGTAGGGGTAGATACGTATTCTCAATTGGGAAAAAACTACATTCCACCGTATCCGTATCAAGCGGTAGCAGGCTTACCTGCCGAACGTTATCCGGACGGTTTTGCTGCCAATGCCACCAACAATGTAACGCAATTCAACAGCGATATTAACGCAACGTATGAAACCAGCCTGTCAAAAGACCTTAAACTAAATGCAGCAGCCGGTTTCAATTACCAGTTTTACCAAGCAGATTTTACTCGTTCAAGCGGTCTGAATACTGCACCATTTATTGAAACAGTAAGCGGAGCAGCCAGTACGACCGTCACCGCAGGCTATGGATTAGATCGCTATAATTTGAGCGGATTTTTTGGGCAAGCTACTATCGGTTACAAAAACTTAGCTTTCCTTACCGCCGCTATTCGCCGCGACCGTTCTTCTAAATTCTCTCCTGCCGAAACCAACCAAACCTATCCTAAACTGAGCGCCAGTTTTGTTGTATCAGATTTGGAATTTTGGAAGAATATGGGTTTGGCAGGTACTTGGGACGGGCTTAAACTGCGTGCTTCGTACGGACAGGCCGGTAATTTGACGGGAATTGGCAGTTACAGTCGTTTTTGGCAATTTACACCCGTTCCTTTTTTGGGTAAAAACACCATTATTCCAAGCGGTACGTTGGCCAACCCTCGTGTGCGTCCCGAACGCATGGAGGAATTTGAGTTTGGAGCAGACCTTTCTTTCCTGAAAAGCAGAGTAAATGTGGGCATTTCGGTCTATAACCAGCAAATTAAAGACTTGGTGGTAAACCGTGAGTTAGCGCCTTCTACAGGAGGAACCGGCATTGTAAACAATGTAGGAACCATGGAAAACAAAGGTTTTGAAATCAGTTTGAACGCTTTGGCAGTGAAGAAAAAAGATTTCTCGGCTGATTTTACGGTACTTTACAATCAAAACCGCAATAAAGTTTTGGACATTGACCAAGGCAATCCGTTGGTTTCTACTCTAACGATTGGGAACTCTGCTGGTGCGCCCGTTTTCTTAATTGAAGGCCAGCCCGCCAGTGTATTTTATGGCTTCCCTTATGCTTATAATACCGATGGCTCATTGTTATTAACTGCTCAAAAGCTCCCACAACGGGAACGCGGTACACAAGACCCCAACGACCCTACTAAATTTACCATAGGAAATCGAGCCGCTGACGGGCAACCTACGGGAGCTTTTGTACGGACAGTGATTGGAAATCCTAATCCAAAATGGACGGGCTCATTCAGCGGTAATTTGACGTACAAAAAAGTAGGACTTCGCTTCCTGTTGGATGCTGTACAGGGCTTTCAAGTATTTAATGCCGACAAACGTACGCGTAACAACGTAGGTATTGGCGACATAGCCGAAGCAGAAATGCTCGGAACGATGGCTCGTGGCTACGTATTTTCGTTGGCAAACATCGAAGAATATCGCGTAGACGAAGGTGGATTCACCAAATTACGCGAAATAGCTCTTACGTATCAATTGCCTAAAGTGAAAGGAATCAGCAACTGGAGTGTTTCGTTGATTGGGCGAAACTTAGTTTCGTGGGACAAATACAATGGCTTTGACCCGGAAACCAACGCAGGTAATAACAGTGACATTTTACGCGGTGTAGATTTTGGAAATGTTCCCATTCCACGCACGTATCAGGTGCAGTTGAACTTATCATTTTAATCTGAAAACGTGATTTTTTCCATGAAAAAGACAATCCTATATACAATTTTAGCGGGGATGATGCTCACGGCAACTTCCTGCGACCAAGAATACCTCAACCCGAGTGCGGCCAGCGAAACGCAGGTAACCACTGACCTCAATGGGCTTATTACGCTTTGCAACGGCATTCAGTATCGCTATACCAGTAGTAGAGCGGGAATTATCTACAATGCCATTACAGCCAGCGGCCTCACTACCCGCGAGTTAACGGTATTGAACGCAGGTAACGGCGACGAAGAACAGCTCCGAATTGGTGGCGCAAACGTTACATCCAACAACGGTATCTTGCGCAATCTATGGTCACAAAATCAATTGGTAAAAGCCAATGCTGATTTGATTCTGAAAAGCGTGGGTAATGTAGCCGGCGATGCCGGTACCAAAAGCGGTATTACAGTGTATGCTTCCATTTTCAGAGCATTAGCCTTGGGTACTCAAGCCCAATTTTGGCAACAATTACCCGTTGAAACGGGAGATAATGCCAAATTTGTAACGCGCGATGAAGCACTGAAAGAAGCCATCCGTACGCTCGAATCGGCCTCAACTACGCTTGCTGCTACGCCCGTTTCCGCCACTTTCACGGCTCGAATTGTACCCGGAATTGATTTAGCTAATACGATTCAGGCCTTGATTTCCCGTTTCAGCATCATGGTTGGCGATAATGCCAAAGCTTTAGCCGCAACCAACAAGGTAGATTTAACTAAAAAATCTTCGTTTAATTTTGATGACGCGGTGCAAAACCCCATGTTCTTCAATACCTTCGGGAACCGAAACGTAACCGAACCGCTCAATGCGACCTTGGGACTTCCCGAAGCTTTGCGTCCGGTTGCTATCGACAAACGGCTGGCCTTTTATTTATCCAATCCTTCGGGTGTAGCTGCGGGTGGTGTAAATTTGGGTAGAGCAAGTTTCTTTACGGCCAACAATGCGGGAATTCCTGTGTATTTGCCGGGAGAAATTTTGTTAATCAAGGCTGAAGCAAGTGCCCGTACCAATGATTTGGCCGGAGCCACTACCGCTCTAAATGCCGTTTTAACAAAAACAACCGATGCTTGGGGAATAGGAGCAGGGCTACCCGCTTATTCAGGAGCTAATACGGCCGACGCTATTTTGACGGAAATTTACCGTCAACGCAGTATTGAGTTGTATTTATCAGGATTGCGATTGGAAGATAGCCGTCGTTTTAATCGCTTGGCTCCAGTAGCAGGCAATGCGACAACCCAAATTGAGCGTACCCGCACTTGGTATCCGTATCCTTTGGTCGAAAAAGATAACAATCGTGCTAATACGCCTGCCGACCCGGCGATTTAAGTTTTTAGGGAAAAGTTAATTGTTGATAAAATGAATTAATTTCTCATAAAAAATCCCTGGCTCATCGTCAGGGATTTTTTATTTTCATTGGACAACGACCAACAATTAACCGTTAACTGAATTACTGCAACATCAAATACGCTTTAATAAACTCATCTAAATCTCCGTCCATAACACCTTGGACATCTGAGGTTTCTACCCCTGTCCGTACGTCTTTTACAAGTTTGTAGGGATGCATCACGTAGTTGCGAATTTGCGAGCCCCATTCAATTTTTTTCTTAGAAGCTTCTACTTCGGCACGAGCCGCATTGCGCTTTTCTACTTCAATTTGGTACAGTTTTGATTTCAACAAACGCAGAGCTAAATCACGGTTCAAATGCTGACTCCGCTCTTGCTGGCACTCTATTACAAGCCCAGAAGGTCTGTGACGCACCCGCACTGCGGTTTCTACTTTGTTTACATTTTGTCCGCCGGCACCGCCCGAACGATACGTATCCCACTCAATATCAGCGGGGTTTACCTCAATATCAATGGTGTCATCAATCAATGGATACGCATAAACGGAAGCAAATGAAGTGTGACGACGTGCGTTGGAATCAAACGGAGAAATACGTACCAAACGATGTACACCGTTTTCTGACTGCAAATAGCCATACGCCTGAGGCCCTTCGATTTGAATGGAAGCCGATTTAATACCTGCTCCATCGCCTTCCTGATAATCAATTTGCGTGACCTTATAATTGTGCTTTTCGGCCCAACGTATGTACATCCGATATAGCATTTCGGCCCAATCCTGACTTTCGGTTCCTCCTGCTCCGGAGTTAATTTCCAATACAGCATTGAGTTGGTCTTCTTCATTGGAAAGCATCTTTTTGAGTTCTACCTCTTCCAATACTTTCAAAAGGATCTGATATTCAGCTTCTATCTCCGATTCGGTAGCTTCACCCAATTCCAAAAACTCCTGAAGTGTTTCCAAATCCCCCAAATGCCGCTCCACAATTTCGTAACCTTCGGTCCAACCCTTCAGGCCGCGAACTTCTTTCATGGTTTGTTCAGCCTTGGTATTGTCATTCCAAAATTCCGGCTGACTCTGAATTTGTTCTAATTCTGTTAATCGTTCTTTCTTAGTATCGTAGTCAAAGATACCCCCTCAAAGCCGAAACGCGGGCTTTCAAGTCTTTCAACTGTTCTGTTGTCATTGCTTGATTTAAATTAAATGATAAGTAAAAACCCAAATGGGTTTGGAGTTGCAAAGGTAAAAATAAAAAGCGGTCGGTCGGTTCTTAGCCGACTGACCGCTCCTGATAACACCTCAATTTTATTTCTTCACAATCACGCCTTCCGCTACAAAAGTCAATTCGCGCTTAGGCTCTGTGATTTTAGCGATTTCAGCTTTGCTTTTACCGGCATCTTCTGCGTAGTGTTGCAGTTCAACTACCGGCGTAGTTTTCATTTTGGCTTCCCCTTCAATCACAACGGTCCTACCAGCAATGTCTTTAGGTACAAAAAAGCCATAATCTTTGAAAGAAACGCGCATGGTTTGTCCATCGGCGGTTTTTACTTTCATCCAACAACCTTTGGCTTGGCATACCGATTCAACGGTGCCTGTTACTTTAGCCGTCATTTTTTCTTTATTGCCGATTTTCTTTGGCAACTCAGCGGCAGCTACGGCACCTTTATCGGTAATTTTTTCGCCAAAATAACTTTCTTGGGCGTAAGCACTTGCTACAAAAACGGTTAAAAGTGCGGTAATGATTAGATTTTTCATGGTTTTGATGTTTTCTGCAACAAAAATAATCAATTTTGTTATTTTGATTGCTTTTGATGCTGTAAATAAAAACGCAGCATTACTTTAATTCCATCCACCACCCAACGCGCGGTAAATGTTGACCGTGGCATTCATTTGCTGCATTTTGGTTTCAATCAAATCAAACCGCGACTCAAGCGCATCCCGTTGCGTCAACAACACTTCCATATAATCGGCCCTTACCGACCTGAAAAGGTTATTGGAAATAGTAATGGACTGGTTAAGTGCCTGTACATCACTCGCTTTCAAATCATAGCTTTTTCCCAGATTACTAATGTTTGACAACTGATTAGCGACCTCAATATAGGCGTTCAAAACCGTTTTTCCGTAATTATAAATGGCCTGTATTTGTTTGGCATTGGCATTATAGTACGTGGCGGTTATCGCATTTTTATTGATCAATGGTCCTGCCAAATCTCCTACCAGAGAGGCTAACCTCGATTGAGGTAACTTTGCTTAGGAATAAAAATCAAATAATCGAAGTTTTGACAAGTATATAAGTAGTTCAATACAAATAAACGCCGTATTAAGAGCTACCTTTGTGGCATGGGCTACCGTTATATAAACCTGACCTGTTCCGAGATTGAAATTCTTGAATAGGCCTCAAAAACAAGTAATAAACAG
>Ga0247843_1003842_pt1 | contig 23632 bp, 13 predicted proteins | sample LaCruzMarch2017__FD_192420 | JGI IMG/M metagenome (GOLD analysis project Ga0247843, IMG submission 192420) | Freshwater microbial communities from meromictic Lake La Cruz, Castile-La Mancha, Spain - LaCruzMarch2017_8m | ecosystem: Environmental > Aquatic > Freshwater > Lake | place: Spain...
AAATATGCCCGGCAGTCCTCCTCGCTGGAGAACCAATCATGAAATTCCATCACCGTTTGCGGGTAATCCGCCATTCCTCAAAACGCTACCCATTGGGGTCAGGGGAATCAAGTGCATAGGCAGATAAAATATTTGAACACGCAAGCAACCCATCTTGAAGATGAACAAAGAAAGCTTTCCGGCCACGAGTGCTCTCTTTTTTGGTGGCCCCTCCTCCAGCTGATGCGATTTTTTCTACAGAAACCTGTTGGCAAAACAGCTTCGCTGGCGGCTGGGTTGGTGCTCCTGACCGGCGCTGTGGGGATGGGGGGAGATTCTCCGGGAAATGCGGTGGGAGCGGCGGACTTTTCTGCCGATGTATCTGTTATTTCCGATCCCGGTCCGGAATTCGGCGATGAGCACCGTCTTTGGCAGGGCATTCCGAGCATCGAGCGGACTTTGGGGGGGCGCCTCGTGGTGGCATGGTATTCGGGAGGTCCGGTAGAAGGGAGCAAGGAAAACTACTGCCTGCTGGCGGTGAGTGACGACCAGGGGAAATCCTGGTCGCCGCCCAAGTTGGTGGTGCGGGGCAAAGAAGGGGTTCGCACGGGGGAGCCTGTCCCATGGCTGGATCCCAAGGGACGGCTTTGTTTTTTTTGGAATGAACTGCATCCCGACAAGGCACGACGGGGAACATGGGCTATCCGGTGCGACAATCCGGATTCCCCGATGATGAAATGGAGTGAACCCCGATTCATCGGCGGCGGCATCGTTCTTGGAAAACCGCTTGTCACCCGGGCTGGCGACTGGCTCGAGCCGCTCGACGTGCGCAATGACTCTCCGCTGGCCATGCAGACAGGCAAGAGCAAGGGAGGTGTGCTGGTCTCGACAGATGAAGGCACAACATGGCAGTGGAGGGGGGGGTGGACGGTGCGTGAGGAAGACCACGATTTCGATGAACATTGCATCGTTGAGCGCGATGATGGATCGCTTTTTGCCATCATCCACGTCAAGAAAGGACTCCTGCAGAGCACCTCCAGCGATGGGGGAAAAACGTGGTCCGATCCCGCTCCCTGCATTGAAGGAACCCGCAGCCGGGCCCATCTCAGGAGGCTGGCCTCCGGACGGCTATTGTTGATTTATCACGATGGGCCGCCGCATCCTGGGAAGGGAAAAGTGAGTTACAACCGGGAAATGTTAGCCGCCTTTCTCTCCGACGATCAGGGGCGCACCTGGCCATGGAAGTTGATGATCGATGCCCGTCACCCCGTAAGTTATCCGGACGCCACGGAAGGCGCTGATGGACGCATCTTTGTCACCTACGACTACGGACGTTATGTGACCGGAAGCAAGGAGGTGCTCATGGCCTTGATGACCGAGGCGGAGATCCTTGCAGGTGGGACGGCTCCGCCACCGGTTCTCGTGAACCGCGCCACCGGCTTTGGAAACATCAAGGAAACCGAAAAGGTCGATGAGGAAAACATGCGGGAGAAGGCCAACAAGCAACTGCTGGAAGGAAATCCCGGAACGTAGAGAAGTAAAAAATGGATCTTTCATTCAGGAACTCATTGATTTCGCCTGTATTTCTATGCTGGCGTGATGCCTTCAAAAGAAGGTGCTGTCCGTCACTGGCCGCCGGGCTGGCCCTCTTTGTGACGGGCGGACAGGCAGAGGCTTCCGAGCTGACACGCAAACCGAACATCATCTTCTTTCTGGTTGATGACATGGGGTGGATGGATTGCGGCGTTTACGGATCGCAGTATTATGAAACGCCGAACATCGACCGGTTTGCCTCGCAGGCCATGCGTTTCACGGATGCTTACGCGCAGCCATTGTGTTCGCCCACGCGCGCCAGTTTGCTCACGGGGCAATCGCCCGCGCGGCACGGAGTGACCACTGCGTCAGGCCACCAGCCTCCGCAGCCTACAGACTTTGAATTTTTGCGGGATTCCGCGCCAGCCAGTCAGCCGATGCTCCTGCCGGAAAGCAAAAACTACCTCGACCCCTTGGAATACACCATTGCCGAAGCCTTGCGCGATGCGGGGTATCGCACGGCCCACATTGGAAAGTGGCATCTCGGCCTCCTGTCGGAACACCGGCCCGAGCAGCAGGGCTTTGACGTGACATTTCATTGCGCTCCCGATGGCAGCCCTCCGAGTTATTTCTCGCCATATGGAGTCTCCCCCGATGGGGAGCCAAAGGGAATGCGTCATGTTGGCAATATCACCGACGGTCCGCCGGGCGAATACATCGGGGACCGTCTCACCGACGAGGCCATCAAGTTCATCGAAGCAAACAAAGACCGCCCCTTCTTTCTCAACCTGTGGCAATACGGAGTTCACGGCCCCTGGGGGCATAAGTTGGAATACACGGAAAAATTTGCCTCCAAGAAAGACCCGCGGGGCGTTCAGAGCAATCCCATCATGGCCTCTATGCTCAAGAGTGTGGACGACAGCTTCGGCAGAATTCTTGAGACAGTGGAGAAACTGGGGATCGCGGAGAACACCATCATCATTTTCAACTCCGACAACGGGGGGAACACGAAAAGCTGCACCGCAACGGACACGCATTTTCAAAAGCGCAAACCGGATGATCCGTTGGCACTCGATTGGCGCAAATGGGCGGATGGCTTGCCGCCCACCAACAACGCGCCGCTGCGCGGTGGAAAAGGGTCGCTTTACGAGGGGGGCACCCGTGTTCCGCTCATGTGGTCGTGGCCGGGACACATCAAGCCCGGAACAACCAGCGGCGAAGTGGTCGGGCATATGGATCTTTATCCCACCTTGCTTGATCTGCTCGGGGTGTCAGCTCCCCCGCAGCAGAAATTCGACGGGGTGAGTTACGCACGGGTGCTTCAGTCCGAAGGAAAGTCCGACCGAGTGGCATTTTTCAACTACTTTCCCCACAGAGTGAGCAAACTTGATTTTCCCGGCGGGGGAGTGAGCGTGCGGGCGGAAGATTGGAAACTCATCCGCTGGTTCGCGCCGCAACCCGGTGATGCGGGGCGTTACGAACTCTACCATCTCCGCGAGGATTTGAGTGAAACCAAGAATCTCGCCGCTGAAAATCCCGATCGCGTAAAGGAACTGAATGCTCTCATTGACGGTTTTCTCAAGGATACCGGCGCACTGTATCCCCGGCCCAATCCCGCCTATGACTCCTCAGCTGCGGACAAGCCTGTGGATCCCCTGCAAGGCTGGATCCTGAAATCCTGCACGGCGGTGGTTGCCAATGGGGCATTGCGGGTGGAAGTCGATGGCAAAGCCCCTTTTCTTGGGTGTGGCCTGATCGAACATGTGGGGCCATGCGCTGTGAAGCTGCAGCTTCGCTCGACTGCGGGCGGCGATGGGAAAATCCAGTGGCGCACCGCCGGACAGCAAACCCTGTTGCCGGAACAAGCGGTGGGTTTTCAAGTCCCTGGCGACGGGGAATGGCATGAGATCGAGATTGCATTGCCCGTCAATGGCACGCTGAATCACTTCCGGCTTCATCTACCCGCGGACAAAGCGCCTGTTGATCTTGCCAGCTTGGATTTCGTGGATTCAAGCACAGGAAGAATTGTCCGGTCCTGGAGATTTTGATGTCCGTCCGAAATACTGTGCAGGAATAGCCTTTCTGCCGGGCATCCGGCAAAACCACGGGATGCAGCGTGGGGAAAAATCATCAATCCGCAGACACATGAAAAGAGCCCTTGTTTCTTATCCCGACTCCTTCCTGTTCTGTCGCCAGGTATTCGCGTCTGTTGTGAGCGGTTTCTTTTTCCTTTTGATTTTGTGCCAAGGCAATGCTGCGGATCAGAAGAAGGATGTTCCGGTTCAGCCGGATCTGTTGCTCAAGGGGTTTTCGCCTCCGCCGGTCATCTTCAATCCCGGGAAAGAATACGATTCGGAGGCCAGGAAATATCAGGGGATCCTCGGAATCGAGAGGGCTCCGGGCGGGCGGCTTTGGGCGGTTTGGCATGGGGGAAAAATCCATGAGGATCGATACAATTTCATCGTTGCCGCCACCAGCGGCGACAAGGGGGCAACCTGGAGTGATGTGAAGCTGGAGATCGATCCGGATGGGGACGGCCACAGGAGGGTTGCCGATCCCTGTTTGTGGTTGGATCCCACCGGAAAACTTTGGCTTTTCTGGTGGTTGAATGGAGACGGTTTGAGCGTAACCATGGCGATCACCACGGAAAATCCCGATGAGGAAAATCCCGTTTGGAGCGAACCGCGCGCGTTGTTTTCCGGGGTAATGATGAACAAGCCCATTGTTACAAAGGACGGAGAATGGCTCATGCCGGCAGCCGTCTGGGGTGGCGAGAACAGTTCGCGGGTCATGGTTTCGAAGGACGCCGGAAAAACGTGGGCGCTGCGAGGGGCGGCGAACCTTCCACCGAACCGCCGGAACTGCTATGAACACATGCTGGTGGAGCGGCGGGATGGCTCTCTTTGGATGGTGGCACGGACGGCCGGGTTCGGAACCAGTGAAAGCGTGTCCACCGACGGAGGACACACCTGGACCGGGATGAAGGACTTTCAGCCGCATGTCACATCCCGCTTTTATCTGGGACGTCTGCAGTCGGGCAACCTGCTGTTGATCAGGCATGGGGCCGTGACGGAACGACTTCCGGGCCGCACGCATTTGATGGCTTTTCTCTCCGACGATGACGGGGTCTCGTGGAAGGGCGGCCTGCTCCTCGATGAGCGAAGTGCGGTTTCCTATCCGGATGCCACGCAGGCTCCCGATGGGACGATCCATGTGATCTATGATTGGAATCGCCTGCGCGAGAAACATATTTTGATGAGTTCCTTTTCCGAACAGGAAATCCTGAGTGGAACCTTTTCGAGTCCGGTCGCCCGTTCACGGGTTCTGATCAACCAGGCCAGGGGCGTCAATCCCAAGGCCGGAGATGCGGGATCCGGACCGGGGTTGCGCACAGACGAAATGGCACCTGCACTCAAGCTGGAGCCGGCAGCAAAGCTTGTAGCTGAGAATGGCGAGGTGCGTGCCCTGGAGCCGACGGCCAGGCTCTTTTCCGATCAGAATGATCTCCTGCACTCTCTGCCGGAGTTTTTTTCCGGGAAGCATTTTGTCTTTTCTTCTCTGGGGCGAACGTCGGCAACCTGCACCGAGCCGGGAATGGTCTATGTTTTCACTCCCCGCAAAGACCGGAATGTCAACGGGGCCGAAGACGAGCTGCTGGCCATGGGATTTGAGAGAACCTCCGAGAAAGAATTTTTCCTGAGGGTGCAATTCGACAAAAAGGCGCAACGCGACGAAGCCTGTTCTGTCTATCAAAAGTTCGTGAAGGCGGGGGATAAAATTCCGCTTGTTCACTAGGGACTGATCGTCTTCTGAGGAGTTTGTCGCGAGCGTGAGGCAGGGCATGCAAACCTGAAAAGCGCGATGGAACCACGGTGGGCATCGCGCGGGGTAATTCGAGTTCGATGCCCTTGTCCGCGCGGGTGATGGCGTAGCCGCCAATCAATCCCGCTTATTTGGCTTTTTGGGGAAGGGCGGTGATTTGGCCCAGTCCCGCGAGGAAGGCCGGGAGAATGACTTCCCGGCAGCCCGTTTCATTCGGATGCACCCCGTCCGGAACAATCGTTTCAAAATCCTCCGGGTTCTTTTTGCGCCAATCGCTCCACACGGCGTGAAGATCGATCAGGTGCAGTTTGCTCGATGCGCCAACATCACGAACCATCTGGTAATAATCCGGCAGTCCTCCGCGATAGAAGGGGTGATTTTTCGGGCGGCTATCGGCATCCCCGCCGACCGGATTCATCGTCAGCAAAATAATTTCAACTTCCGGATTGTCGCGCTTCAGCGCGTCTATGAGGGCCAGCAGGTTCTCGCGGGCCTTATCAACTGGGATGCGACGTTGGCTGATCGCATCATTCATCGAAAACTCAATGGTCACGGTATCCGGCTTCAGCGGCACGACGAGCGTCTCCACATTTTGCAGCCCCCACGTTGAATCCTGCCCGCCCTTCGCGCAGTTGTGGACGGCGATGAGGTTGCCATAACGCGCCTGGAGAATTTCCGCGGCCTGTTTGGTCCAATTCCCGCAGGACAAACTGGTTCCATAAAACACCAGCGTTTGCGGTTTTCCGGCTTCCAGATTACGAATCAGCCTGGTTTGTTCGTTCACCGCGACCGATGAGGCACCATCCCACGCCTTGGGCTGAACCGAGTCCACATGACCGTTGATCAGAACCTTCTTGTCACGCGGTTCCGTCGATCCGCTGGATCCTCCAGGGGGCAGTAAAATACCATGTCCTTGAGATTCATGGACGCTTGAGGGAGTCTTGGGAATGCGGATCACGGCGAACAGGCCGCGAGGCACTTCAAGTTCGATGCCCTCGTCCGTGTGGGTGATGGCGTAGCCACCGATCAGTTCCTCGCATTTGGCAGTTTTGGGAATGCCAGTGATTCGCACCCGGGCCTTCTTTGCTTTGAGGATGTCCTCCAGGCGGACATCGTTCTTTTCCTTTCCATTCTTATCCGACAGCAGGGGACGAATAACGGCATAGTCGGCCCCGGGGCCTTTGAGCGTCCCGCAGATGGAGTTGTCGCCCTCGATGCGATACGGAAGATGTCCGGCGTAGGTGTTCACCAAAAGCCCCAGCCAGTCGGAGGAGGCGGGCCAGTTGATCTCGCCTCCCAGAATGAGAAACTTTCCTTTCCCCCAGGTTCTCTCCCAAACCACCGGTGTTCCCTTTTCGTCGGAGATGATTGCCCGGACGGGAAGTTCCTGCTCCCAAGACAGGCCCATGCGGTTTTTGAAAGAAAGGGAACTGCCTTCGGGAGCGGCGACCTGCAGGGGTGAGGCTTCCATTGTGGAAGGCTTAGCTCCCAGACGTCCGAGAAGTCGGTTGGTGGGGGATTCCGTGCCCGGTTCATACAGTCCGGTCGTGGTCTCGCAGACATAGACTCCGCCATTTTCCACGTAACGGAGGAGGTTTTCCACGGCGTCAGGAGCCAGAATTTTGGACCCGCCGTCCACGATGAACGGAGTGGTTTGCAGGATGTCGAGCGGTGTCGAGTCGTCCACCCAGGAACAGGAGTTGTTCAGGCGGGTCTGCGCGGCATCGAAAAGGGCGAGGACGGAGGGGTAAAGTCGGCAGCGCATGGAGCGGCTTTGCAAAAACTCGGTGGTGGCCGAGTAATACCCCGCCCAATTGACGGCGGGGGTGGTCTGGCTGAGTTCCCCGGCGCACAGCGAGAGGCTTTTCATCAATTTACCTACCGCCTCGTATTCCGGCGCATCCGGGAACTCCACCTTTGTCCAAACCAGGCCGGATTGAAGCATCTGTCCCGTGAATCCACCGGCAAGGATGCTGAAGGCGCACATGGACGATGCCGTGGCCACCGAAGGTGGCAGGGGATGGCCATTTTCGCTCATCACGGGCACATCAAAGCGTCTCATCAGACTGGATTGGACGAAAGAGCCCTGGGATTCTCCTCCTCCATTGCTGTAGGTGAAGTGGTTTTTTCGGAAGACCGGACCGAGCAAACCGGGAGCGCCGAAGCCTTCCTTTGCATACATGATCATCGGGCGTGAGGGATCGATGGCCCGGGCGGCGGATTGGATTCGCTCCAGATATTCCGGAACGAAGGAAGTCTTGAAGAGATGGAAATCCCACCACCGGGGCGAAGATTCCCAGACTTTTGAAAAATCCGGCAGGGGTGGGCGGATTTTGGAAAATGCCGTGTGGTCGGAATGCCAGGCGGCGTTGAGTTTTTGAATGTCCCCGTATTTGACTCCGAGAAATTTCTGAAAAGCCGCCACGGCTTCCGGACTGTAATCGGCGATTTTTGGAGGAGTGTCCGTGACGAAGCCTTCACTCGGGCCGGCCTGATAGATCCAGGCGGCGATTCGCGGGTCGTTCCGGTATCGCTCCAGAATGGCCCGCCAGAGCTTGGCGTGGGCCTTTTGGAAGCGCGGGCCGAAGGGTGTCGAGTAATGATAGTTGTGATGGATCGTTTGCTGACCCTGGCTCATCAATTCCTCGAACCACAACCACTCGGGAAGATTGTCACCGCTGAAGTTGATGCCGAGCGCGACTTTCCGTCCCTCCTTCGCCAGATCGAGATAATGATCGATGATGTGCCAGTTGTAACAGCCTTCCACCGGCTCGATCTCTCCCCAGAAAATCAGGAAACAGGGAGACATGCCGGACTGGAACGTCCAATCCGCAATGGCGGGCAGAGAATCAGTGGGAAGCCGTTGAAAATGATCCGCGTCGTGATGGACCTTGGTTTGGTTGAGGAGGAGTGGGCCATTCGGGGGAGAATCCGTTGCCATGGTTTGGCTCGGTGCCGAAGAATCGGCGATCCCATAAGTATAACGGACTTCATCCACGGGGCCTTGCTTGTCCTCGAAACGCAGCGACAGATTGTATCCTCCGGTGCGCGAGGAGGGCAGGGTGATCGTGGCCGCCTCATTCGCAAAGGCCTCCCGCCCTTCTCCATGGATCGAACCCGCGTGGTCCGTGACCTGCCAGTAGAGGGAGAGCGAAGGATGGCACTTGAGCAGTTTGTCGGCGTTGATGGTGATGGACAATGGTTCCCCCCTGCGGGCTGCTTGGCCACCCAGTTGCAAACCTTTCAGACTCCATGGCCAGGCATCCAGATCGCCGGGAAGGGGAGGAGGCGGTGCATCAGACCTCAGGGTTTGATAGACCAGCCGGGTTGATCCCGCGAGGCGGTCCTCCGCATCGAAGGCCGTGACATCCAGAAGCATGCATCCTTCCGCCATGTCGGGCAGGGGAATGGGCTGATCAAGAAGCGGCCCGGAGATAGTCGCATGCCACTGGGGCGCTCCCGTCATGCTGCGAAGAACAAGGCGCAGGGAGGCAATCGTTTTGGCGGGCAGTAAAAACCTCCAGACACTTCGACGCAGCAGGGGATCGGTTTCAAATCCGTATTCATAAAACCGGTTTCCCGTCCAGAACGTGGAGTCGGGCTTGGGTGTCTCGTAATCCTTCAACTTCCAAACCCGACGCGCCTCGAAAGGATCAGCACCAAGGTCGGAAATCACCAGGGGACCGACCCGCAGTTCTTTCCCGGGTTTGCTCCGCTCGATCTCGATGGAGTCCAGAACCAGATTTTTGGCCGGCTTCTTTAAAAAGGTTTTCTGCAAGTGCCAGTCGCCGAGTCCTGCCTGATGGCTTACCCAGCTTCCCTGTTTTGGCCCGGGGGTCATGCCTTCCCGGTATCCGGCATCAAGCACCCGCTTATCAGTTCCGTCACGGATGACAAAACGAACTTCGCTGCCTTTCAATTCCGTCATCCAAAGTCCGATGCTCGTGGCTCCATCCGGAAGGGGCTGACCGACTGGCAGGGTGATGCGGCGATGCGGGCCAACAACCAGAATCTCCAGTCCCGCTCCCTCGGGATCCGTCGCCGCGGAAATCACGGTTTTGGACATCCCGTCAGGCGGGGCGGAGAGCGCGCGCTTTACTTCGCGAGCTTCTGAACCATTTATAAAGCTTCCGGCGAGGAGGGCAGCGCCGAGAAAAATCCACTGTCTCATGGTTTGCGTGGATTCAATGAGAAAGTATCAGTGCGGGACGCTTCTCATTTTTTCCTGTGCCTTCTTTGGAAAAGAAGATCACCCCCGGGGTGGTTTTGCTTTCCTGATCCGGCACAAGGATCACTGTGAGGGTTCTGCCGGAGTCTTTTTTGAGCAGGGAGGGGAGCGTTGGCAAAGGGATTTCGATGGGGTGCTCTTCGGATGGCAGGGGAAGGTTCACCTCCGCACGGCCCACTTCGATCCACGGAGAATCGGCTCTGGTCGGGTCGGCTGCCGTATTTCCCGGCGCATTGTTCCAAGTGATCTCGGTTTCTCCCCAGGGGGTGACTGCATTGTCGGCGGAGGCAAAAATACGGAAGGTCAAAGCAGGAGCCGAGGAAGGTTCCCCATCATCTTCAATTGTGGTTTTGGGTGTCAGTCGAAGGGCTGCCCGGGTGGCTTTATCCGCATCTTGCGGAAGCTCGAATTGCAGGTAAACTTTGCGGTTGTGATCCTTGGTTCTTCCCGCCAGAGCCAACCAGGCGGCGTTGAAGTTTTCATCGGCAAACCGCCCGGAGCGAATAAAAGAGTCCTGGGTGGCAAGGATCTCTTCCTGTCCGAGCGCGCGAGTCGGCAGGGCTGCGGCCAGAGCAAGTCCGATGAAAGAGAGGGGGAGGCGGAGGGCTTTGACAGAGAGGTAAGTTCTCATGGAGGGATTGACTATTCTTCTATTTGCTTATAAAGCAATATAATTCCGTTTCCTTTTGATCGTTCGCGCCCCCAATTTACCATGAACAAAACTGCATTCCAGCTCCTGTTGATACCTTTCGCGCTGGCTTTTCACTTGGAGGACTCCCGCGGGGAGCCAACGAAGTATGGAAGTTGGAATCCGGAGCACGGGGTTCCCATTCAAATTCCCAAGCGAGATCCGAGGGTGGAGTGGTTTGAGACCGCAAAGTTCGGAATTTTCCAGCACTGGGGAATCTGGGTCGTCGACAAAACCGACATCTCGAACGTCATCAATCATCCGCCGGCCCCCGGCATGATCTCGGCCGAAAAGTATTACTCGCAGCTCCCCCGATTCTGTCCGGAGAAATACGATCCCGATGCCTGGGCCGACATCATCGGGAGATCCGGTGCCAAATATGTGGTGATCACCACCAAGCACCACGATGGCGTTGCCATGTGGGACACCCGGGCTCCGGGTGGTGTGGATGTGGTGGATCAAGGCGGGGCCAAGCGGGATCTGATCGAACCATGGGTTTCCGCCATGCGCAAAGCGGGGCTTCGGGTGGGGTTCTACTTCTCGGATGCCGATTGGGGGAATCCGGACTATGCGTCAAAGCTTCCCCAGGCCAGCCAGAAAGAGGCTGGGCGGGACCATGAGAGCAAGCCGTTTTCGTTCGGGGCAACGGATGAGCCGGATCGTTGGGAGCGATTCATCAAATACCGGGATTTTCAGATCGGCGAACTCCTGCCCTACAAGCCGGACATCTGGTGGATTGATGGCGATTGGGAGCGAACCGCGGAGGACTGGAATACAAAGGGGCTTGCGGCACGACTGCTCGCGAACGATCCGGATGTCCTGATCGGCCGCATGGGAAGGGCCGAGACTCCCGGTGTTGTAAAATATGTCACCCCGGAGCGGGTTATTCCATTCAAGACCCCGGCGGGTCCCTGGGAACTTTGCCAGACACTCACCGAGTATTGGGGATACGTTCCACAAAATGCGCGGGGCAAGGATGCGGCAATGATCGTGAAAATCCTCAGCGAGGTGATCGCCCGCGGCGGCAATCTTCTGTTGAACATCGCGCCGGGGCCGGATGGAACACTTTCCGAAAAGGAGGTGAGGGAACTCCTGAAGACGGGAGAATGGATCAAGCGCAATTCGGAAGCCATTTATCCGGCGTTCGGCGGGGAAGCATTGGGATTCTCGTTTCTTCGCTTCTTCGGCCCGACCACGGTCGCTCCAGATGGAAAAGCCCTCTATCTTTTCGTGGATGGGCAGCCGAACGGCTATGTTGTCGTGCGGGATGTCGTGAGCAAAATCCGCAAGGCGGAAGTGCTCTCCACCGGGGAGGAACTGGATTTCCGGCGACTGGGGGGAAACGGGGAAATGCCGGGAGCCTATTATATCAATGTCCCGAAATCTCCGGATCCGCTGATGACGGTGGTGAAGCTGTCATTCGATGAGGTGATCGAACTCAGTGCCAAGTAAGCCCGGCAAGGCCGGCCTCTTTTCATGAAAACGATGATCTCCAGGCACCGTGATGCCACCGTTGAAGACCTCCCTGCCTCGCCATTCCGTTCGGACGATTGGCTCTGTATTTCTCCTGTTCCATCGACTCCATAATGCGGGCGGTGCCGACGCCCTCCCCGACGGTGCATTTTTGTGGCAGTCGGAGGACCTTCCGACCCTGCGCATTCGGGGGAATGCTCAGTTTGATGGAAAAATCTGCGGTTCTGCCCATCGGTTCATCCGGCAGAACCAGCTCGGTGGTGTTCAAGTTGTGGCAACCATTCTCTCATCCTCTCCCTGCGCAGCCAATGTCCAATTCGGCACCGTCGCAATCCAGAGGCCGTCACCCGTGCGGGTTGGGGAAAGCGGAGGTCCGTCTGCCTGGCGGGCGACGAAGAAGGAGGGGCAGCGCACGCGGAAAGCTCCGTTGCCGGGGTTGGAGATTTCCGCCCGAACGAGCCGGCCCTCCCTCCATTCCAATCCCACCGAGAGGTTTTCGCGTGCGCGAAGCCCGCGAACTTCACCGCCTTGCCAGCTTTCCGGAATCACGCGAATCATTTGTCTCCTTGTTTGAGAGCAGTCCCAGTCTTCCAACGAAGTCGATAAAAACGCACATGGTCGGAGAGTAATCGACCGAGGTGGAAAACTCTCCGGTCCAGGGATTCATTTGTTGCATGAATGTGGGGGCGCGCAGGATGGCGGAGATCCAACGGGTCATCAGGTGTTTGAGGTCGCCGGTTTTTCCGTAATACTCCAACCAACGGGGAGCTCGGAGGGCAGTCAACGCCTGTGCGGCGCCTCCCCATGAGTTCTCGGGAAGTTCGCGGACGAAAGACGGATCTCCAATGGAAATCGAAGGAAGCGGATAGGGCGTCCAGAATTCTTCCGGGTTGAGGATATAACGGGCATAGATTCGCTCGAACAGGGGCGCATCCGGAACGTGCTCGCCGAGAACCCGCGTGAGCGCGTCGCCACGGATTTTGACAAAGTGCCCCTCGCAGTCGACATCATAGAAGCATTCGTCATCAGGATCGAAGCAGTATTTGATGATTCGTTGGCGCAGGCATTCCGCATCGTCGAGCCACCTTTGTGCTTCGTCGTGCCGGTCCAGCTTGTCTGCCATGGCAGACAAGGCAAGTCTTCCTCCGTAAACAGAGGCGGAAAGGTCCGGGGCCAGAAAGGGAAGTTTGCCCGCCGGAGAAAAAACGGATGCGTCGCCATCCGGGCATTGTTTGGGAAGGTTCTGGAAACGCGGGCTGTTGTCATGTCCCGTGTCATACTCGCAGAAGGCTTCACACAGTCCGGTGCCACGGGTATTGCGGTGAGTTTGGAGCCAGACATCCCAGCGCACACAGGCGGCATAAGCGCGGGCCAGAAACTCTTCATCCTGCGTGAGATCGGCCGTTTCCAGGGCGGTTGCGGCAATCGGCACCACCATTTGGATCTGGGATGTGCCCGCCTTGTGTCTCCAGACGTAGCAAGGCAGATACCCATCGGCGCGTTGCAGGTGAAAAAAGACATCATGTCCGGCTTTCGCCACTTCCGGCGCATGTCGTCCGTAGACCAGGCTCTCAAGGGGGCCGCATTCAAGCCAAATCCCCGGGTAGCCGCCGCCTTCAATCAGCACCGGCTGGTTGTAGCCAAAAACCAGACAGGTGTTTTTTTCGAGTCCGGTCAAGGCTTCCGCGTATTTGGACGCAACTTCATTTTGCGAGATCTGGCTGTTCATTGCGTCTGTACAATTCGGGAAAGCGGAAAAGAAAACAGGAGTTTTTCCGTTTCTACCGGGCGGTCAAAAGCCATGTTCTGCCTGCCGGTATCATCGCTGTCCAAAGTCCATCCTTCGTGCGGGTGGGGGAAAGCGGAGCCTCGTCTGCTTGGCAGGCCACAAAGTGGGAGGGGCAGCGCACGCGGAAAGCCCGGTTGCCGGGGTTGGAGATTTCCGCCCGGACGAGTTGGCCCGCCTTCCACTTCAAGTCAACCGAGAGGTTTCCCCGCGCGCAAAGCCCCCGGGCTCCGCCGCTTTGCCAGCTTTCGGGCAGGGCGGGAAGCAGATCCAGAAGATCGGCGTGACTTTGGAGCAGAAGCTCGGCCACCCCTGCGGTGAAACCGAAGTTGCCGTCGATCTGGAAGGGAGGCATTGCGCACAACATGTTGGCGTATCGGCCACCCCCGTCTTCGTAATCGATGTCATTCGATCGAACGAGGTGCTGGCACTTGGCCAGCATCTCCTCCGCACTAGCCCCATCGCGGAGCCTCGCCCACAGGAGAAGTTTCCAGGCACGGGTCCAGCCAGTTCCGCCGGGGCCGCGCATCAGCAAGCTTTGTCGCGCGGCCCGACCCATGGGGGAATGGGAGTCGGTGATTTCCACGCCGGGGTAAAGCGCATAGAGGTGGGAAAGGTGACGGTGTTGATCAGTCGGATCATCCGCATCGTCCGGCCATTCCTGAATTTGTCCAAGACGTCCGATCCGGGGCTCCGGGATCCGGGGAAGAGCGTTTCGGATGGCTGCAACAAGGTCGCCTTCCCTTTCCAGCACCTCTGCCGCGCGCAGGCAGAGGCGGAAAAGGTCGCGAGCGATGGCGTTTTCCATTTCGCTTCCGGCGGAAACACAAGCAGTGGAACCGTCGGGAAGGCTGTAGGAGTTCTCCGGCGAGGTGGCGGGACTGACAATCAATCGATCGCCATCCTCCACCAGTGTCGCCAAATAAAACCGGGCGGCATCCAGCAAAACCGGCAATGCACGGTGGGCCAGAAATTCCCGGTCGCCGGTGAACTGATAGTGTTCCCAAAGATGACGGCAGAGCCATCCGGTCGAGCCCGGAAACCAGCCCCAGCGCAGGGAGCGCCCGGGACACGCGCTCAACCAGGCATCGGTCCGGTGGAACATGCACCAGCCGTCGGCTTCAAAAATTTCCCGGGCGGGCCGTTTTCCCGCCCGGGCCAGACGTTCGATGAATTCCACAAATGGTTCTGCGCACTCCGACAGATTGGCCGGTCCTGCCGGCCAGTAATTCATCTGCGCATTGATGTTGAGATGATAGTCGCCGTCCCAGGGAGGGGTGTTGCTATTGTTCCAGATTCCCTGCAGGTGCGCGGGCAGCCCGCCGGGCCGCGAAGAGGCGATCAAGAGATACCGTCCGAATTGGAATGACTGCTCGATCAACCCGACATCGGGTAAGCCTGCGGCCAGACGCTCATCCGTTGGAAGATCCTCCTGCCGCGGTCCATCAATCCGGAGCGAGACACGGCCGAAGAGACGGGAGTGGTCGGCCACATGGTCCGCCTGCAGGCGCTCGAAGCCCATGGACTCCGCCGCGTCCAGGCGGGAGAGGAGGGAGGACTGCCAGTCCTTGCGGAGGAAGTCCTGTGCATCGGGATCATAGTTGGTTGCGGTGCCGAGCAGGAGAACGAGGCGGCCGGCCTTCCGGATCCGGCAACTTCCGTCTGCGAATCCGGCTTCTCCGTCCGTGATGATGCGGAGGCGGGCTTCGAAGGCCGTGCTGAGATGGGTCGCGCTCGAGAAGTTTCGCGACGGCCATGTTCCGGATCGCGAAAAGAACAGGTCGTTTCCCCGGGTCCCGTGAAGCGTGCCGACATGGTCGCTTTCCAATTTGATGAGAAACTCCGCCGGGGCGCCGTGGATTTCCATTCTGCTGGCAAAAAGGCCGGCGGGATGACTGCAAAAGGACATTTGCTCGGTCCGCCGTTCCCCGCTTTCAAATCGCACGCAGGCGCAAGCGGTTTCCAGATCCAGTTCCCGGAGGTAGTTGTCCGGAGTTTCGGATGAGATGCCGGACATTTCCACCAGGATGCGGCCAAAGGCCTGGGTGCAACCGAAGTCCGGCTCCAGCCCGGTGAGGTGATTTTCTCCCAACTCCCCGGCTTCCTTGATGCGGCCTTCCCGCAGCAATCGGCGAACTTGCTTCAGTGCCTCAGCCGCACCGGGGCGGAGGCCCGTGCGGAATCCCTCGGGGCCGTGGGGCCCGCCATTCCACAGGGTCGAGTCGGTGAACTGATATTCTTCACAAGCGGTTCCGCCAAAGACCATGACGCCCAAAGAACCGTTGCCCAAAGGAAGGGCTTCCTGCATCCAGTCCCGGGCCGGATTCCGATACCACAGGCGCATCATTGGGGTGAGCTCAACGTGTCAGAATCAACGTCGGCCAAAGATCCTGTTTCCCAGCCACTTGGGTGGAATGAAAATACAATCCCGGAGCGTCGACTTTTTGTGTGGCAGGAGTCAGAATCAGAGTGAGATACACGTCCTTTCCCTTGTTCAGCAGCGGGGGAAGATCGGGAAGGTTGATTTCTAGCTCCTGGTTTGGAGACGTGAGGGGCAGCGTCACATCGATATTGCCCACCTCCACCCAAGGCTCATCCGCCACCATCGGTCCGGACGAGTTGCCGGGGGCATTGTTCCAGGTGATTGAGGCCTCGTTCCAAAGACCGGGGTCATCGTGCAGTGCAGCGAAGACCCTGATGGGAACGCTGGCTTCCGAGGGATCCCCGTCGTTCGCAATCACCCCTTTGACAGTCAACCGCAGCTTGGCTCCCGTGGTTCCGGACGCATTCCTGGGAAGCTCGTATTGCAGATAGATTTTCCGGTTCACATCCCTCGTTCTTCCTGCCACTTCGATTTGAGCCTTGTTGAAATTGTCATCGGCGGAACTTCCGGGACGGATGAAGGCATCCTGCGTGGGGAGGAGGATTTCCTCGGCGGCTTTCATTTCAGGAAGGAGGATCGCCGGAATGAGAGAAAAAAGCAGGGGGGCCAGCCAATGACGGGAGAGTTTCATGTGGGAGTTGTTTTTCATGGTGTGTATCAAAATACAGTCATTCAATTGCTTGTAATTGCTTATAAAGCAAAATAATGTTGTCATGTCAATTTTTTATGGCAGACTGCCGCCGTTATCCTTCATGAATTTTTTCAAGAACCCCATTTGGGCCGCGTTCCGCATTTCCGCGTTGGTATTTTTGTCCTCCGGTTTTGTTGGATGTCATTTTTTGCAGGGAGAACGGCCCTCGCTGCTTTCGCCTGTGGCGGATGCCCAGACTCACTATTCCACTCCTTCGTTGAGATGGAAGCCTGTTCGCGGGGCGGTGGAGTATGTCGTGCAAATTTCGGGGGACGGCGCTTTCTCCGGAGAAGTTTTAACTGATCGGAGCCCGCTTCCGCGGTATGTGGCGCCCCATGCCTTGGAGCCGGGGGTTTACTATTGGAGGGTGGCAGCGGTTGAAAAAACCCAGGTGGGAGGTTTTTCGGAAGCCTCGAGATTTGAGGTGCTGCCCTATCAGAAGATCCTTTCCGTTCCTTCTGACGCCTCGCTTGAGGAGATGCGAAAGATTGTTGCGGAGGCTGCCGCAGGGGCTCCGGCCAGGGTGGTCTTTGCTCCGGGAGCGACATATCGGATTAACCCTGCGGATGAGGCTTTCCAACTCAAAGGGGTCTCCGATCTGGAACTGGATGGCAATGGGTCGACCCTGGTTTTTACAAACCCCAGCGCGGGAGTTCTCTTCCTCGATCATTGCAGGCGGGTCACCGTGCGGAATTTTGTGGTGGATTTCGATCCGGTTCCGTTCTCAGTCGGGACGGTGCGTTCCGTGGATTTGCGGAACCGTTCATTCACGCTGGATGCCGATCCGGGAATGCCGGAGTTCGATGCTCCTCACATGCTCAGGAACTGGAGGTTCGGCGTGACACTGGATGCCGCCACGCCCGGGCGCATGAAGACGTCTTCCTTTCTGGTGGTGGGGGCCGGCTCGCAGCTGGTGCGGGCGGGGGAATTGGTGACGGTTCCCCTCAAGAATCCGGAGATGCTGAGCACCTTTGCTCCGGGGGACAAGTATGTGCATTTTGCAAGGGAAGGCGGGAACGAGCTGTTCCGGGGAGAACATTCCCACGAACTCGCTTTCATCAACAACACGACTTATGCCGCTCCGGCGGGCCATTATGTTTTGCACTACTGCGACGACGCGAAGGTGCTGGGTTGTCGGGAGCTGATTCGCCCTGGCCGCTGGTTTGGCGGCAATGCCGATGGGGTGCATGTGAGATCGAGCGAGATCGGCCCCTGGGTCGAGGGTTGCACGATCGAGGGCATCGGCGATGACGGAGTCGCGATCTACGGCAAGGGCATTGAGATTTTGGAGAAACCATCGGACACCACACTCCGCCTGGACGACGAATTTTTCACGCTTCATCCTGGGTCCCAATTTCTGATCTTCGATCCGAAGACCGGGACGCCGGTTGTCGAAAACCTTACGGTGAAATCCGTTACCGAGGTTGCCAAGAACGATCGTTTTCCCGCACACAAGCTGGTGGAGTTTTCACCTGGGTTTCCCCAGGCGGTGGTTACGGATTTCAAGGAGGCTTGGAAAAACAACCAGGTCTTCGATCGGACGGCCCAGCACCAGCAGTTCATGATCCGGCGCAATGTGATCCGGCAGGTGCGGCGATATGGCGCAATTATCCGGGCCATATCCGGAGTGGTGGAGGAAAACGAAATCACCCAGACGTCAGACTCGGCGATCACGCTGCAGAACGAGCCGTATTTTTGGAAGAACGGACTCCAGAGCTCCGACATCCTCATCCAGAACAACGTGATCCGCGATTGCAACTTCACGGTCAGTTCAAAAAATCGCGGCAGCATCAATGTTCTTCTGCGGCAGATCAGTTCCAGCGATGAGGGAAAGACGTGGAAGGATTCAGTCTCAGGCTGGCGTGGTCACCGGAACATCACGATCCGCAACAACTCGATCCGTCAGTGGCAGCAGCGCGGGATTTCCGTGCAGTCCGCAAAAAATGTCCTGGTGACGGGAAACCGGATCGAAGAGGTGCTGCCCAACACGCTTGGCACCGAAGCGCAATACGGGATTTATCTGGGGAACGTGGAGGATGCCGCGGTGGAGAACAACAGCGTGGCCGCGTCACCTCTTGTAACGGAGGAGATCAAGGTGGTGGATTGCGAGAACGTCCGGGTGACGGGCAATCCCGATGGAAAAGCAGCCGAATGAAAAGTCTGCCCTTGATCTCATGGAACATCGCTTGGGATGGAAGGGGGATCCATCTCGCAAAAGGGGGAGGGATCGTATGGAAGGAATCGTTCACAAAAATTGAGCTGGCCGATGGCAGCAGGCGGAAGCCGGTCGGGGGAAATTTCGATGGGGCGGCCATGGAATGGGATTTCGAAGGCGGGCTTCAGGTCCGTCATGAATTTGTGGAGGCTGGTGGATGGTTGCGCATTTCCACCACACTCAGGAATCAAACTGACTCACCGGTTGCTCTGAGCAAAATTCATGTCCTGGCGGGCAAGTTCGGCACGAACACATGGGAGAAAATTTTTTCCCAGAGCAACACGATGACCGGGAAGATCGGTTTGTTCGATCTCACCGGTTCGTTCGACTCGGATTCCTGCATTGGTTTGACCAATTCCGCGGGAACCAGAGCTTTGGTCGCGGGCTTCGAAAAGCTGGATGGCGCTTTTTATCAATTTCACATCGATGCAGATTCCGGTTCTTTTCAAGTGGGACCCGCCTGTCTGCGCGAAGGCATTGCTCTTGCCGCAGGGCAGGAATTAACAATTTCTCCCCTCATGATCGGGGTGGGGGAGAGCCTTTCCGGTCTGCTGGATGGCTACGCGGTTTTTGTTGCACTTGCGCTGGGGGCCAAGGATTTCGTCGAAACGATGACGGGCTGGTGCAGTTGGTATCACTATTACGGCACAGAAAGCGCGGACGACATCCTCGCCAATGCCCGGGCGCTCGCGGCCTCGCCGTTGCGTGACAAACTCCGGGTCATTCAGATCGACGACGGCTGGAACCTGCCGCATAACGGCCATCCCCGGGTCTGGGGAGATTGGTTTCCCGGCGGGAAATTTCCCCAAGGCATGCGGGCGGTGGCAGACGAACTGCATGAGCTGGGGTTCCAAGCGGGACTCTGGTTGGCACCGTTCAGCGTGGACAAAGCCAGTCGGTTGGCGGCGGACCACCCCGACTGGATTGTGCGGGTCAAAAATGCGGAAACCGGCCTGCTTGATCCTGCAGGGCCCGGCCATATCTTTGGACTGGATCTGACTCATCCCGGGGTGATCGAGTGGTTGCATGTGACGTTTCAACGGGTTTTTCACGAATGGAATTTCGACTACATCAAAATCGATTTTCTCATGCACGGGGTCCTGCCTGGTGTCCGGCATGATCCAACAAAGACCTCGGCACAAGCATTCCGGCAGGGGATGAAGGTGATTCGCGACTGTGCGGGCGAAGGGAAATTTATTCTCAATTGCGGCAGTCCGCTCGGCCCCTCCATCGGTCTGTGTGACGGGATGCGCATCGGGCCCGATGTGGGTGGACGCTGGTATGCGCCGATGAACCTGGAGCAGTGGCCGCATGGCAACTGCAGCATCCGTGCAGCCGCCTACCCGACACTTTTCCGTCAATGGATGCACCGCGTCTGGTGGCAGAACGATCCCGATTGCCTGATTGTGAGGGACGGAGCGGTAACTTGTGAAGTGGAGGCCATGACGGCTCTCAAGAAACGCTTGAAGGCGGAGAATCTCGATGTGGAGGAGTCCGACTTCGGACTGGGCAGAGACGAGGCGGAATTCTGGGTGCGGGCCGTTTGGTTCACCGGTGGCATGAGCATTGTGTCCGAGTTTTGGAGCGGGCTTTCTCAGGAAAGGAGTGAACTGCTCGCCCGCGCCTTCCCTCCCCATTCCCATCGCGTTCGCTGGTTGGATTACTATGAATATTCCGATGTCTGTGCGTTGAAGACCACGGATGGACCGCTCATGGTTGGGCTTTTCAATCTCTCGGACGAGGTGCGCGAAATATCCGTTCCGCGAGTGCTCCGGGGAGAGGTCTCGGAATGGACAGAATGGCTGAGCGGTGAAACAATGTCAGGGGATGCAGCCCGTTTTCCTGCGATCACTCCCCGCAGTGCGCGAATCTGGATGGCCGGATTTAAACATCTCCCGAAGAACCAACAGTGAAACCCTCGACTTGCCCGTCATGACGGATCTGCTGATATCGCGGCCGCGCCCTTCCTGTCTGGACATCCCCTGGGCTCCCGGGACCGGCCTGATCTGGAAAAGCGGCGAGACGGTTTTTTATGAAAATCCGCGGAACCGGTTCATGCGGTTCCGCAAGACCTTTCTGTGCGAACATCCGGTGCTGCGCGCGGAACTCCGCCTGTTTGCAGATACCCATTATGTGGCGTGGCTGAACGGACGGTTTGTTGGCCGCGGTCCGTCGCGCAGCGATCCGACCTGGACGTATTACGATGTCTTCGATGTGACAGAGTTCCTGCAGCCCGGCCGGAATGTTCTGGCTGTTTTCTGCCTGTTCCAAGGGTTCGGCACCGGATCGCGCATCAGCATCATGCAGGCCCTGCTGGCCCATTTGGAGATCGGGATGTCCGATGGTTCTCAAGCGTTCGTTGTCAGCGACCGGAGTTGGAAGGCCCGGCCCGCGGAGGAATTCGTCCGTCCCACTCCTCGTCTTCACGGCCCGCTGGGCTGCATTGAAGTGCAGGATCTTTCCCGCCAGGAGCCGGGATGGCAGGAGCCGGGGTTTGACGACTCGGGGTGGGAAGATTCCGATTACGTCAAACAGGATCTCTCTGTCACGCCGTGGTATCATTTTGTCCCCGATGATCTGCCTCCCCGTGTGGAGGGGATCCGGGAGGCGCTTCCACACCTGGAAGTCCTCCGGGAATCCGCCGCGTTTCCGCCTGCGGTCGAGGAACTCGGCGGTCCCCGTCGCGTCACGGGTGATAGAAAATCCGAGGGGTTCCCTCTGGAACTGGCCGGCGATGGGTCCGCACAGGTCATCAATGTGGATTTCGGAGAAATTACAGCCGGTCTGTTGCGGCTGGAGGTGGAAGGCTCCGGGGGCGCGATCATTGATGTTCTCTTTGCCGAACAACTCATCCATGGATGTGTGCCTCAACCGCCCCAGGCCCGCGTGCTGACCTCCCGATTCATACTTCGCCCGGGAGAGCAGACGCTTCAGGCGGCCTTCAATTGGTTCGCCTTCCGCTACGCCCAGATTTGGATTTGGAGCAAGGAGCCGTTTGTTATGCGCCGGGCCTGGATCAATACTCTCGCCCATCCCCTGCCGCCCGTGCCGGGATTCGACAGCGATGACGCATTTCTCAACGGCCTCGATGACGCATGCGAGCGAACCCTCCGGTTGTGCGCTCAGGATGGCATCGTGGACAGCGCGAGCCGCGAGCAGCAGCAATGGATCGGGGATGCTCGCGAAACAGCGTTGACGCTTCATCACCGTTTTCCTGTGGCGCCCCTCCACCGCCGTTTGATCGAGCAGATCGGGCAGGGCATGGATTGGATGGGTTCCCTTGTCCCTCGCTACCCCTCCGGCAACCGAAACGTCAGCCCGATCCCCTTCTACAGCCTTCAGTGGATTCGGTCCTTCGAGGATTATTGGTGGTTCACCGGAGATAACACCCTTGTTGGGGAGTGGTGGCCGAACATCCTGCACGCCCTGCGGTGGTTCTCCGCCTTCGTCAATCAGGATGGACTCCTCGAACGTGTTCCGCATTGGATGTATATCGAGCTTGGCGAAGGACCGGACAACGGGCGTCGGCCGGGAGCGGGAGATATCAACACCAGTCTGAATCTTGTGTATCTCGATGTGCTCCGTTGCGTCCAAAATTTTGGGCGACTGATTGGAGACGACCGCTTCGGGAGCGAGTTGGAGTCACGTGCCGCAAATCTCCGTGCCGCCATCCGGGACAGGTTGTGGGACGAGGCCGCAGGTGCGTATGTGGATGCATGGACGGCTGGTGGTGCAAACGTATTTTCCGAAGGCACTTCCGCACACGCCCTTCTTCATCTCGAATCACCCGGCGGCGGGCGTGCGCATCGTCTCTTGAACGGCGCTTTTGAAAATCCGCAGTTCGTTCGCGCCAGTCCGTTCGCGATGAATTTCGTTCTTCGCGCGCTGGACCTGCACAAGATGGCCGGTCTCGGATTGAAATTGATCCGGGAGCGCTACGCCAACTTTGTGCGGACAGGAACGACATGGGAGCATTGGGAGGGCCATCATGAAAACAAGGATGGCTTCCCCGTCGCCCACTCCTTCAGCCATGCCTGGGGGGCCGCTCCCCTGGCATTTCTCGTGCGGTCCATCTGCGGAATCCGCCCGGATGCGCCGGGTTGGAAGTCCGTGTTGATCCAGCCCGAACTTTGTGATCTGCAGCGCGCATCAGTCAGCGTCAGGACCCCGCACGGTGAGATCCGGACATCCTGGGAGAGGGAGGGAGGCAGTTGGAAAGGAGCCATCGATCTGCCGCATGGCATCGAAGGCATCTGCCTCCTCAAGTCCACCAACATCCCTCTGGAACCCGGGTACAATTTCGTGACCTCCTGAGTTTTGACGACGTTGCTCCGGGAGTTGGGAGCGCCGGTGGGATCTTCTGCAACCGGAACACCCGGTGCGACCATTTTGTGCAGAATTCGGCCGAGCGGCCAGCCTACTCATCCTGACAAATATCATCTTCGCACCATTGCTTCCTTTTCGATTCTTTCGACATCTTCCGCGAGATACCGGACTCCACGCCCAAGTTTCATGAATGGCAGAATCCCAGCCATCTCTCGGCGTTTCAGTGTCATGGTCGAGCATTGCCACCTTTCAGCAAGAGTCCGGCGGGTGTAGTGTTGTTAGCCTAACTTCCCCCTGATTTTTTTCTAAGTGACTGCAAATCAGTAAAACTACACGAAAAGTAGCAAGTAATACATCAACAATAATCAAAATATCTCTTGGCTGTATTGTTTTATATCTGTATTTACGGTAGCAAGTGTTTGTTCAAGCCACCAAATCCCGCCGAAACGGCAAAACCTACGTCACCTATCTGGTGCGCGAGTCCTTCCGCACTCCCGATGGGCCGCGA
>Ga0247843_1003843_pt1 | contig 23610 bp, 22 predicted proteins | sample LaCruzMarch2017__FD_192420 | JGI IMG/M metagenome (GOLD analysis project Ga0247843, IMG submission 192420) | Freshwater microbial communities from meromictic Lake La Cruz, Castile-La Mancha, Spain - LaCruzMarch2017_8m | ecosystem: Environmental > Aquatic > Freshwater > Lake | place: Spain...
GAGGTCGAAGATGAGGTGCGAGGAAGAACCTTTGCATTTGTTCAATCACTAATAAGAGTTTCACTGGTTTTGGTATTAGCAATTTCTCCATTGGTAGCAGCTGCGATAGGTGAGCACACCTACTCATTTAGAACTACAACAGTTACCTATAACGGCGCCGCTTTCACGATGTTTTTCGCTGGGCTTATTGCAGTTTTAGTTGGAGTTATTTCATATAGACAGATGCGTGATCGTCCAAATGTTTCACTCTTAAGCGATATTAAATCGGCATTTCGTGGTGAGTTAGGTGCGATCACAGGTCAGATAACAAGTGGAGTATTTATTTCATTTGAAGGCGGGGAAGGCTCTGGCAAATCAACTCAAACTAAGTTATTGAAAGATTGGCTTGAGAAAAATGGTGAAGAGGTGTTATTAACTCGTGAACCTGGTGGAACTACTTTAGGTAATCAATTAAGAGATATTTTATTGGACAATAAAACTGGTGTGATTTCACCTCGTGCTGAAGCATTGATGTATGCAGCAGATAGAGCCCACCATGTTTTCTCTTTAATTAGACCTGCTCTGCAAAGAGGAGAGATAGTAATTACAGATAGATATTTTGATTCATCAATTGCATACCAAGGAGCTGGCAGGGTATTACTACCAAGTGAGGTGGCAAGAATTTCTAGATGGGCAACAGAGTCTTTAACTCCGACCTTAACTGTAATTATGGATCTACCGGCTGAGATTGGTTTAGGTAGATTGCATTCAACTGATCGATTAGAGAGTGAACCATTAGCTTTTCATGAAAGAGTAAGGCAGGAGTATTTAAACCTTGCCCACCTTGATCCTGAACGCTTCTTGGTGGTGGACGCATCTTTAACTATCGAACAAATTCATCAAATTATTATTGAACGAGTAGGCGCCATTAAAACTTTGAAAAGAAACCTGAAATAACTGTGAGTGTTTTTTCATCTTTGATTGATCAATCTCAAGTGGTTGAAATCTTAAAAGATGCTGCCCAAGCAGCTCATAATTCAAATGATTTAAGCCAAGTAATGACAAGTACCTGGCTTTTCACCGGACCACCTGGCTCAGGGCGCTCAAATGCTGCAATTGCATTTGCTGCGGCTTTAGTTTGCAAAGAGGGTGGGTGCAGTAAATGTAATGACTGTCTGTCAACAATTCTTGGCACGCATGCAGATGTTGAATTGATTAAAACTCAAGGTTTGTCTATAAAAATTGATGAGGTTAGAGAATTAATCACCAGAGCCTCTTGGGCACCATCGGTAGCAAATTATCGTGTTGTTGTAATTGAAGATGCTGATCGCTTAACTGATTCTGCAGCGAACGCACTACTTAAAGTAATTGAAGAACCAGGCTTAAGAACTATTTGGTTGCTTTGTGCTCCAACTTTAACCGATGTTTTGCCAACCATTAGGTCTAGGTGTCGACATCTGTCATTGCGAACACCATCCACTAAAGCAATAACTAACTTATTGATTGAAAGAGATGCAGTGGATGCTAAAACAGCAGAGTTTGTGGCGCGTGCCTCAGGTGGTCATATTGGACGAGCAAGAAGATTGGCAACAGATGCTAACGCAAGACAAAACCAGGCAAATATTTTGAAATTACCATTAATAATCAAAGATATTGCCTCAGCATTTAAAGCAGCTCAGCTTTTAGTAGACGCAGCCAAAGCTGATGCACTAACTGATGCTGAGAAAAAAAATGAAGATGAAATTTCGAAATTAAAAGAGGCTTGGGGTGCTACAGGTAGCAAAATGGCTAGTGGTGGTTCAAAGGCTGTTAAGGAGTTAGAGAAAGAACAAAAATCAAGATCAACAAGAATGGTCAGGGATTACTTAGATCGAGCTCTCCTTGATCTTGCAACGCTATATCGTGATGTTTTACTTCTTCAATCAAACTCAACTGATTCACTAATTAATCAGGATTTACTTGAACAAATCCAAATAATGGCTACTTCGACTAATCCAGCCAAGACTCTTGGCAAGATTGAAGCGATTTTAAAAACCCGAAGAAATTTGGCCCAAAATGCAGCACCTTTATTACTTATTGAAGCATTGATGTGTGAATTAAGAGACGCGTGAGGGATCACCTGTGAATAAATTTAACGATGAAGCGCTAAAAGACTTAACTATATGTATTTTCACGCTAAATAGACACCAGGAATTAACTAGATTAACTAAATTTTTGAGTGGCATAGAGGTGAAAATCTTGATTTTAGACGCCAGCAACGAATCCAAATTCTTGTTTAGAACCAATAATCTTATGTATTTTCACGTGCCGAACATGCCATTGCAAGAAAGACTACGCAAATTCGCTGAGCTAGCAAACACAAAATATCTATTACTTAGTCCTGATGACGATTATTGGGCGCCTAATGGTATGTGCGAAGTTGTAAAGTTCCTAGAAAAAAATTTAGATTATTCGTCAGCGCAAGGATTAAGAACTAGATTTTTCGATTTTCCATTTTTTCATTGGTTACCAGACTATGTTAATCAAATGACATTAGATTATAGTCAAGAGGATAAGTATGAGCGATTACGCGATATGGCCACAGGAATGCATTACATATATTCAGTCATACGTCGTGATGAATTTATTAAAATTACAAATTGTTTTCAGGATGTTAATTCCGTAAATCGGAATTCAGTGATGATGAATGAATTGATTTTTAATTACACGCTACCCCTTTTAGGCAAACATAAAGTTTTACCAGTTTTTTATTCAGCTAGAAAAGCTCACCCCTATGAAGCTGGAGATGTTAATTTTGATCTGTGGGTAAACGATAAATCAGATATAGGAGCTGTAAAGTTTAGTGAAAACATTATAGATTTTTACACTAAAGAGCTAGATATTTCAGAATCCCAAGCAACTTCAGTTTTTCATCAGCTAACCAAAGAATTTTCCAGACCAAAGCAGGAACCAGTAGAGAAATTCGAAAGTTTTAAAAAGAGTCTAAGAGTTGTTTTTACCAGAACTAAATTAAGGGGATTTCGTAAGATTTCAAAGGTAAAATATCTGTATTTCTACAAACTTTTATTTGTCAATAAAACATTTTTTATATTCGTAGGCGATATTCTTAGAATAAGGAGATTTCTCGATAAAAACAGATTTGATATAGAAAAAGTTTAGCAAAAGCAGCTTCTCAATTTCCGCACTAGAAAATAGATGTAAGTATTACGCTTAATCTCGCTGGTTTTTTTGTGTTATAAGTTATGGCATTATTATCCCATGCACCTAGATCATGTTTCCTATGTTGCCTCCCACGATCAGATCTCTGATGTTGTTAACCGAATAGGTTCACAGATTGGAACAGCATTTGTCGATGGCGGAATTCATCCAAAATTTGGAACCAGAAATTTCACAGCACCGTTACTAAATGATCAATACATAGAAATTGTTTGCCCCCTGGATCACCCAGCAACAGATGCAACTCCTTTTGGACAGGCAGTTAAGAAAAAAGCAGATACTGGTGGCGGTTGGATGGCTTGGGTACTAGCCACAGACAGTATAAGTAATTTCGAGGAAAAGATTGGTCGCAATGCAGTCTTGGGTTTAAGAAAAAAACCTAATGGAACTGAACTTAATTGGAAGCAGCTAGGCGTTTTAAATACAATTAAGGATTCACAGTTACCATTTTTTGTAGAATGGATTTCAAACAATCATCCATCAATGGACGGCTCAGCGGCGGCAAAAATTTCTAAAATTGAAATTTCTGGGCAAGAAGATACATTAATTGACTGGGTAGGTGGACAGAATAACTATAATCAAGTCAGTAATGTTCTTAGATTTTTTAAGGACAGCCAAGAAGAATCTCTATCGGGCATCAATTCAGTGGAATTTAAAATAAACGATAAGCTTATTTTAATCAGTTAATTTCATTGCCATGAATTTGATTTATGAACTGAGAAATATCTCGTTTATTTTTAGCCAAAAAGACAAGAAGAAGCTCATTTATGTTGCGCTTATTCAAATTCTCCTGTCAATACTTGATTTGATAGGAGTTGCATTGATAGGAGTAATTGGAGCAATAACCATTTATGGAGTTCAATCAAAGTCCGCCGGGAACAGAGTTTCATCGGTTTTAGAGTTTTTAAACTTAAATTCTTTATCTTTTCAGAACCAAGTTGCTTATCTAGGGGCTATTGCGGTTTTAGTTTTTGTTGTTAAAACTTTATCCTCTATTTTTTTAACCCGTCGCACACTTCTTTTCATAAGTAGGAGAGGGGCCCTGATATCTGCCAACCCTGTTCAATCACTTTTCACAAAATCAATAACTCATCTGAATAAATACACACATCAAGAATTGATTTATGTAACTACAAGTGGCATAGATATTATGACTTCACGAGTAATTGGAAGCGCACTTATTGTTGTCACAGATTTAGCATTGTTAATTGTTCTATTCATAGGATTGACAGCATTAAGTCCAAGCATCTCAATTTCAATTTTGGTAGTTTTTGCTGTATTGGGGTTGATAGTCAATACTCTCATGAAGAATAAAGCTTACAAATTAGGCTCTGAAGAAGCTTTATTAGGAGTGAAAAGTAATGAAAAAATGTCTGAAGTTCTTAACACATACCGAGAATCTGTAGTAAGGAATCGGAGATTTCACTACATTAACTTAATACGAAATCTAAGGTTTAATCTTGCTGCTGTAACAGCCGAAAGAAATTTCATGCCGAACTTAAATAAATACATCATGGAAACCTCAATAATAGTGGTAGCTCTGTTTGTCTCTGGCGTCCAATTTGCTATTAATGATTCAACTAGGGCAATCGCAAATCTCACAGTTTTTTGGCGGCTTCTACCAGAATTGCACCTGCGATCCTCAGAATTCAGCAAGGAAGTTTATCAATTAGGTCAGGGTTAGGTTCAGTGGGTCGAACCATTGAAATTATAAGAGATGCTCAAGTTGGTGATAACCAGGATTTAACTGACAATCAACCAGATTTTGATTACAAAGATTTTGATGCTTCGATAAGCATAAATAATTTAAGTTATGAATATTTTGAGAACGATCAATTTAGGCTTCAAGATATTAATTTAGAAGTAAAAACTGGGCAACATTTAGCGATTTCTGGAAGCTCAGGCGCTGGTAAAACGACACTTGTCGATTTAATTCTTGGTGTTCTATCTCCAACAAGCGGGTCTATTGAAATTTCAGGAGTAGCGCCCCTTCATGCTTTCGATAGATGGCCTGGAGCCACCGGTTATGTTCCGCAAGACATTTCAATTGTCAACGGAACAATCTGGGAAAATATCACCCTTGGCTTTAACTACCATCAAAATCATGAACCATACATTTGGAAGGCATTGGAACTTGCTCAACTTGATCACTATATAAAGAGCCTCCCCGAAGGTCTAAATACAAAAGTAGGCGAGAAAGGTTTTAAGTTAAGCGGCGGTCAGCGACAAAGATTGGGCATTGCAAGAGCATTGTTCACAAAACCCAAGTTATTAGTACTTGATGAAGCCACGAGTGCTTTGGATGGCGCGACCGAGTCTGACATTGCCGAAGCCATCAAGTCCCTTAAAGGAAAAGTAACGGTGATATTGATTGCACATAGACTTTCATCTGTCCGGGATGCAGATCAAGTGGTATTTATGGCCAAAGGCAAAATTGAGGCATACGGAACATTTACTGAAGTTAGAAAAATTGCGCCAGATTTTGATAAACAAGCTAATTTAATGGGCCTCTAGAGTAATTTTTCTAAACACTGCATCAGATCTTCAAAACTCCATGATTTTTCTAAAATAAAATTCGGATTAAATTCGGCAAGCTCTAGAGCTGTATGACCTCCAGTAGGAACTGCAACTGCGATTAAATCTGAGTTGTGGGCTGAGAGAATATCTCTTGGACTATCACCAATAACAACTCCAATCTGGTTTTGCTTTAATGAGATTTTTGCTTGCTTAATAATCGCATCTCGACTCCAGAATTGCTCTGATGCGCAAAAAAAGTTTTCATTTTTGAAATACTTCAGTAACCCAACATGGCTTAATTTAATTTGTGCGCCCCTATGAAAGTTACCAGTACCTATCGCCATCTCAAACCCTGGGCGGTTATGTAATCTATCTAAAGTTAACTCAATGTTGTTGACAATTTCGACTTTACCTTTTTTTAAATGACTTGGGAGCCGATCGGAATAGTTATCTAGGATCTTAGAAATATCTTGCATGGTTGGTTCTATATCAACTTGAGAAAGAAGGTGTCTTGCAATTTCAAAGTCAGTAAAACCACTTAGTTGCTTTCTATCAATAACTAGATCTTTACCAACAAAATCAGAGACTGCTAAAGCAAATGGAATTGCAGCTGCACCATTTGTATTTAAAAGCGTCCCATCAATATCCCAAAAAATTTTAAATTTTTGATCACTTAAAGTGTTTTTCATTTACAACCTTTAACGGGTAATTACCAATACTTCGAAGGAGTGTAGTAGAGAGAGTGCTTAATTACTCAAAAACGCCTCAGATCCAGCGCTAAAGTGCAATTTTATATATACTTGGCCTATTAGGTGAGTCAGCGCTTTGGTAAGGATGGAATACATGGCCTCAAAAGTAATTGAGATTGGTTACGGGGACGTTAAGCGGGTTAAAATTGGCGGAAATGGAAAGCTAGTCTTAATTGGTGGTCCTTGCGCAATTGAAAATAGGGATCATGCCTTAATGATGGCAGACCGCATTGCTAAAATATGTGAAGATTTAAATGTAGATTGGGTATATAAGTCTTGCTTTGATAAAGATTGCAGATCTTCACCTGACTCATTCCATGGAGTCGGAATTGACCAAGGACTTGAGATTTTGTCAGAAGTCCGGCGTGAATTTGGAATTCCAGTAACTTCCGATTTTTCTGATCCTGCCTGGGCACAGGCCACTGGTGAAGTGTGCGATCTTGTGCAAGTACCAGCCTATTTATGTCGGCAAACGTCAGTTTTACGGGCAGCTGCAAAAACAGGAAGACCAATACATCTAAAAAAAGGCCAGTTCATGAGCCCATGGAATATGAAAAATTCAGTTAAGAAAATAGAGGCGGCTGGTGGAACACAAATTTTGTTGGCAGACAGAGGAACTTTTTTTGGATATAACATGTTGGTAAACGACATGAGAAGTTTTGCAATTATGGCTCAAACTGGTTATCCCGTTTGTTACGACATAACACATTCAATCCAAATGCCAACTTCAATGGGTGAGATTTCTGGAGGTGAGCGAGAATTTATTCCTCCTCTCACTAGAGCAGCAACTGCAGCAGGCATCGATGCAATTTTTGCTGAAATCCATAACGATCCACCAAATGCGTTGTCAGATCCAAACACAGTACTGAATATTGAGCACTTACGGCATGTATTAGGTCAAGCTCGTGATATCCATAACTTCAGATTAGATCTATTAGAGAAATACGGGGAGGACAATGTCTATTAAGGCTCGAGATAAAATGAAGAAACTTTCTGATATTCCCGTACTTCAAGAAGATGCAAGCCTAAAGAAAGCCTTAGATCTGATGAGCGAGAAGCGATTAGGCATAGCTTGTTTTGTAGATAAATCCGGCGTCCTAAAAGGTTTGCTTACTGATGGGGATTTACGTCGCTTACTTCTGACAAAGCAAAGTCCTTTACCAGCTTTATTAATAGCGAATGCATTAAGCTTTGGTATCAGCAAACCTTCAGTTGCGCATGAAGATGACGATATGGATAAATTAAAAGAGTTAATGAACGTTAAACAAATCTGGGATCTGCCAATTATTGATTCAAATAATAAGTTAATCGGTTTACTTCATCGGCACGATGCTAACTAGTGACTTAAAGCTTCGGCTTCGTAGTAGAGAGTTGATTTTTGGTTCTTGGGTATCGTTTGCTCACCCATCCATTACAGAGATTTTTGCATCTCATAAATTTGATTTTTTGGCTATTGATATGGAGCATGGCACTATAAATCTAGAGCAAGCCCAACGAATCATCGCCGCAAGTCAGTACTATAAAGTTCCATGTTTGCCTAGACCTGTCTCTCACTCAAATGATTGGATAAAGCCGCTTTTAGAGTCCGGCGCTGACGGACTAATTGCTCCGATGGTCAATAGCGAACAAGAGTTAGATTCCTTGGTAGATGATGTTAAGTATCCACCAATAGGTAAAAGAAGTTTTGGTATAAATCGGGCTCAAGGGTATGGAAGTAGTTTTGATACGTATGTAAAAAACTGGAATGCTACTTCTATTTTTATTGCACAGATTGAATCTAAATCCGCTGTTGAGAATATAAAGCAAATAGTTTCTAATCCACATTTAGACGGGATAATGATTGGTCCGTATGATCTTTCGGGCTCATTAGGAGTTCCGGGAGAAAAATTTCATTCCTTAGTCAAAGAAGCTGAGAGTAAAGTAATTAAAGCTTGTGCCGAGCGTGGAATTTCTTGCGGTACTCAGCTTAGTGATTTCAATTCAGATTCAGTAGATAGCGCTTTGTCTATGGGCTACACCTTTATAATTGCTTCATCAGATTTATTTGTACTTGATTCTTGGGCAAATAGTGCTGAAAAAGTTATGCAAGGTTTTCGTAAATGACTTCTAAAACTTCTACTACTCTTAAATCTCACTCTGAATTGTTTTCACTATCAGGAAAGACTGCAGCGGTCATTGGCGGTGGGGGCCATGTTTGTTCAGCCCTTGCCAAAGGATTTGCATCAGCCGGGGCTAATGTTGTCATAATTGATTTAAGGGTTGAAAAAGCAGAGAAAATTGCAAAGGAAATCAGTATTGAATATGGAGTAAAAACTCTAGGACTTTATGCTGATGCCACAAATTTAAGTGAACTTAATTCAATGATGGAAGTTCTATTGCAATTTTCTGAAAAAATTGACGTTGCAGTTAATGGTGGAGGAATTAACAGTCCAGAACCTTTTTTAGAAATAGATGAATCAGATTGGCATAGGGTTATTGATTCACAACTAACTGCTACATTTTTGGGTTGTCAGGTATTTGGAAAACACATGTTGACCAAATCAAGTGGATCTATTATTAATATTTCATCTGCTTCTGCTGACCCAGCACTTTCAAAAGCATATGCCTACTCTGCTGCTAAAGCGGGGATAAGGAATTTGACTCAAAACTTGGGTAGAGAATGGGGCAAGAGCGGTGTTCGAGTCAATGCAATTCGCCCAGGTTTTTTCCCAACAGAGTGGAATAGAAAAAATTTTATTACACCAGAGCGCGAAGCAGCGATCTTAAATCACACTCCAATGAATAGATTTGGAGAAACAACTGAACTGATAGGTGCTGCAATTTATTTAGCATCGAGTGCTTCAAGCTTTGTTACAGGTTCTGAGCTAATCGTAGACGGCGGATTTTCTGCCATGACTATTTAATCTAATCATGTCACAGACTGTAGTAATTACAGGTGGATCTAAAGGTATTGGCTGGGAATTAGTGCAAGCCTTTGCGGGCGCAGGTTTTAATGTAGTAAGTGGCTCAAGGACAATTCGCGATCATGTTCCAGAAAAGATTTCAAAGAGAGTAAAGCAGGTAGAGATTGATGTTAAAAATAAAAAAGATCACTATAAGTTAGTTGCCGAGGCTAATAATTGGTCAGGTTCACTTGATTGCTATATCAATAACGCGGGCTACTCTGAATGGAGAGAGTTAAAAAATATTGATGAAAAATTTTTAACCAATATTTTTGAAACAAATCTGTTTAGTTATTTTTGGGGTGCTCAAGCAGCGGCAAGCTCTTTAAGTAAAAGTGGTTCAATAATCAATATTTCAAGCCTAGCAGCTAAACGTGGTACGACAAATAACAGTGCTTACTCTGCTACAAAATTTGGAGTAACAGCTTTAACACAAAGTTTATGTAAAGAGTTAGGTATGCAAGGAATAAGAGTTAATGCTGTTTGTCCAGTTCTAATCGACACACCAGGACTCTTAACAGCGCTAAGAAATGAGCAATCTCCAAGTGGGGATGACACAAGAGAATTTCTTGAAAACTTTGCGGCTTCACAGACAGCACTGGGAAGATTACCAACTGCCAACGAAGTGGCTAAACTTTGTTTATTTCTATGCTCTAAAGAAGCAAGTGGCATAACTGGTCAATCTATTAATGTTGATTGTGGAGTTCTTCCAAATTGAAAATAGGTATCATCATTCCAGCAAGGCTTCAATCCGAAAGACTTCCAAATAAAGTTTTAAGGCCATTTCTTGGCAAAGTCATGATTGAACACGTTTGGAAGCGGGCCAATTTAATTCAAGAAAAAGTTGAAATTGTTATTGCTACAGATAGTTTAGAGATTAAAAAAGTATGCGAAACTTTTGGTGCGAACGTTATGTTAACTTCTAACAATCACCAAAATGGATTAAGCAGGTCAGGAGAAGTTGCAAAAATTTTGAATTGGGATTTCTATATAATCTTACAAGCTGATGAGATTTTGATCGATCCTAAGAACCTCGAACTTCTTATTAAAACCGTTAAAGAAAAGAATTCCTCTCCTTTTTACAATTTAATTACGAATCTAAAAAAAATTTCAGAATTAAGTGATCGAAATGTAGTTAAGTGTTTAATAAGAAATGATAATTCTTTGATATACATATTTCGATTGAGTGGGTCAATTGCATCTGAAGCAACCCAGATGGCATTCACTAAGAAGATATGTGGTTTATTTGCTATCTCTCATAAGTGCTTAAACGAAATAATAGATTTACCTGCTCAAATAATTGAAACCAATGAATCAATAGAACAAATGAAGTTAATTGAATTGAACTATCAAGTGCATGGGGTTGAGGTAAAAGATAGCTATCCTTCGGTCAATACAGAATTAGAAGCTAATGAAGTGTTGGAGATTTTAAGTCAAGATCCTTATCAGAAATCAATTCTAACTCAGATATTTTAAATAGAATGTTAATTGAAACCAGCGAAATCTCCCAGAAGCTCGAGAATCTACTTGAAGAATTGTCTAATTCTGAGAATTTAGTCAATCCATTCTTCAGAATATCAAAAGGAACACCGGAACAAATACGCAAATATAGTTTTTTAAACACCAAATTTCTAAGAGCTACCACCTTGATACAATCTGTAATTGGATTGTTTACGGGTGTTGTAACGGTAATTTGTATGGTGATTTGCAGTTTGATACTTGTTAGACAATATAATCTGTTTAAGTTACAAAGTGGGCAAAGACAAGTTGTATTTGTCTCGCACGGCATCGGGCAGAATATCACCCGGAAAGATGGCGATCAGTTTTTTTGGAAAATGCCAGAGTATTTACAAAATGAGGGTAAAAAAGTATCAATAATATATACGAATCATAATGTTTTTAGATTTAGGAGTAATAGCAAATCCATACAATCAAAATCTAGCGATATTGAAAGATTTTTAATACCAAAATTTTTACACCCAAATGAAAATCTGACATACTTAAAGAGAATAAGTGTCTTGAGTTTCAAATCCTTTATTCTCGGGGTTAGTAAAATTAGAAGAGAGCCGATCGAATCAGCTTTATTACTAAAAGCATCTACACAATTCTTAAAAAGGGGAGCTTACAGCAATTATTTGCTAAGCCAAAGAGTTCAAAATATCGTATTAATGGATGGAATCGAAACCGTTGTTTTAACTTTTGAAGGACATTCGTATGAGCAATTAATAATAGATAAAATACTCAAGGAACCTCCGATAAGAAAAATACTACTTTACCAACACAGCCCAATCGTAAAGGCTCATTATGGCATATCAGCGTTTCTGCAAAGAACCAACCACACTTTGCATATAGCTACTACAGGTATACATTACAAAAAAGTATTTGAGAAATTATCTAACAAACACTTTATTGAAGTATTAGGTTCAGATAAGTCTAACGTTAATGAAATCGGAACGATTCTGAGCGAGCCTCCTAATTTATTATTTGTACCAGAAGGGACAGCTTATGCAACAAAAAACATGCTTAGTTTAATTTCAAGAATGATAAAAGAAAATATGCATTATTCATATACTTTGAGACTTCATCCAAATTTAAAAATGGGATTCACACTTTTTTGGAGGATTAAAAAACTTAAGTTGCATAAAAATGTTGTAGTTTCAACCTCTAAACTTTATGAAGATATTGCTTCAGCAAAATATGTAATTTATAGATCAAGCGCAGTAGGAATTGAATCTTTGAAATCTTCAGCAATACCGGTATTTTACGGCGATAAACAATATTCAGGGTTGAACGTTCTAGGACATCTGGATTCCATTTTTCCTTCATTGTTTTCAATTAGTGAAGCAATCAAATATTTTGGAGATCCGTTGATTTTTAGTCAATCTAATCGTAAAGATGAAATCTTTAATGAATTATTTGAAAATATGAATTATAAAAAACTAAATAAATTTTTAAACTTTTAGACATACCTTTTGGTAAGCAGTTGAATCGGATTAATTCGGATAAGTGTGGAAAATAATAAATCAATATAAATCCTCACTGAATATGTGGATCTTTTCATTATTGATAAGCTCTGATCACCACTAATGATAAAAGCTAAAGTTCGGAAGATTTGGGCAAACAACATTAAAAATTTAGATAGTTCTTGGTTTTCCGCAACAAAGAGGAATCTCATATAAGCAGCTGCCTTAAATTGTCGAGCGGAGAGGGACGAGAATTTTTCGAAAGTTTGGCTATACACTTGAACGTCATTTGTGAAAAATAGTTTGTGTTGTTTTGATATCCGATAAGAGAAAAGAACATCCTCATAAGCAGCATAATCAATTTTTGAAAATTTAGGATTATAATTTTTTAATTGATCATTTCGCCAGACTGATAATCCGTTCAACCATTGGGTGTAAATAGCCTCTTTACTACCTAGATATTTCTCAGCATGCCCACTCTTTAGAATTGCACCTGGAGTGCTTGAATATAATCCTACTATTTTTAAAAAAAGATTTGCTAAAGCTCTTGGACGCCTTAATTCTATATTGTTTAGGTTTAAGCCGAAGCCAGCTACGTCTTTATAATCCGAGTTTGTCAAGTAATTGTCAATTAAACGGTCAATAGAATTCTCCGACATAATAACGTCATCATCCAAAAACATTACCCATTCGGTGTTTGAAGGTATCAACTCAATTCCTTTAATTTTTTGTGCTATTTGACCTGATATTTCGGAATGGAAATGATTTATAGGAATAAAAGTTTGATGAGAATTTACAACTCCAGAAACATTAATACCGCTAGACACAATTGTTACCTGATTGATTCTTTTTACTGATCTTCTTAATGAGATTAGAAGAGTGTTTAATTGTTCAGGTCTGTTTCGTGTTGCAATTAAAACAGCGAAATTCATAATTCTTACAGCAAATTATTTTCAATTAAAGTTGATTTGAATGATTCATGGGTGTGCCAGTCTTGATTATTGTCACTTGTAAATCTAAAACCTAAATTAACTGGCCGACCATTTTTCTTGTAATAATCTGATTTTTTCAATAATGGAGATAGAATTGCATAGTATTCATCAAACTCTACGGTGTCCATGGAGTCATCTTCAGTGATCATAACTTCGTGAAGCTTTTCACCTGGACGGATACCAATAATCTCAGTTTTAACATCTGGGGCTACAACTTTTGCTACATCTACAACTTTAAAACTTGGAATTTTAGGAACGAAAATTTCACCTCCTTGCATTCTTTCAAAAGACTTAAGAACAAATTCAACACCATCCTCAATTGTCAGCCAAAATCTAGTCATACCTGGATCAGTTATTGGGATTACTCCAAGTTTGCTTTGTTCTTTAAAAAATGGAATTACGCTTCCACGAGATCCTAAAACATTGCCATACCTGACCACGGAAAGTTTAGTGGTTGAGTTTCCAAGCGCGCTATTTCCGGCTATTATAAGTTTATCAGAACATAATTTTGTTGCCCCATAAAGATTTGCTGGATTTGCAGCTTTGTCAGTACTTAAAGCAATCACTTGTTTAACACCACAAGCGATACTTGCGTTTACAATGTTTTCAGCACCAAATATATTTGTTTTAATAGCTTCAACAGGATTGATTTCTGAAGCTGGAATCTGTTTCATAGCTGCAGCATGTACCACAAAATCTATACCCTTTGTAACCTGTAGCACTCGCTGATAATCGCGAACATCTCCCAAAACAAAATGCAATTTTGCATTCTTTATTTCGTTCTGCATCTCAAACTGTTTTAATTCATCTCTGCTAAATGCAATAACAGAATTGATCTGATTGTTTACCAGAAGGCGTTTAATAAGAGATTTTCCAAAAGAACCGGTAGCACCTGTTACAAGAACATTTCTGTTTTTAAACACTTGAATCTCGACTCTCTAAACTAGTTATGATACAACTTCAATTCGTCTACAATCATAGCATCCAGGGTTGCTATTTCTAAGTCTAAAGTACGTCTAAGATTTAAATTGTCTAAAGCAAGATAGTTCGGCCTCTTAGATAAGAGACTATGTGAAGAAATGCTCTCAGGGATAACTTTTTCGAGTGAAATATTGAGTGCGATCGCCACTAATTGAGCAAATCGAAATTTTGAAACTGCTTTGTTGCAGGAAATATTTATTATTCCTTTTACATCAACTTCAATTAACTTATAAATTAATGGCATAAGTGTGTTAATTGAAACAGGGGAAAATACCACATCTGTAAAACCGGTAAAATTTGACCCACTTTCCAGTCGTTCCTTGATATTTGAAAGCAATTTCACTTTTTTATGATTGGCCTCAAATCCAAAAAAATTTGTTCTGATGATCAAAGCATCTCTATCTTTTGCCATAATATTATTTTCCGCATCAAACTTAGTTTTACCATAATTATTCACTGCCCAAACTTTCGTAAATTCAGTGCGTGGCTCATTCAATTCAGATTGGAAATGATCAGTACTTATATGAATTAGTTTGATTCCCATTTGATTGGTATAAAATGCTAGATGAGACGGCAGTAAATTGTTTAAAATATTGCAACTCTCTACATTTTTTTCACACAAATCTACATCAGTAATAGCAATACAGTTTATTACAACGCTAGGCCGATATTTCTCAAGAATTTCAACAATCGCATCAACATTGGTAGCGTCAAAATAAATAACTTTATAACCATCAACAGTGCTTGGTCTTCTAGATGTACCGAGAACATTATATTTCTCGTTCGCAAAATTAAAAAAACGATTGCCCAAAAAGCCATCTATACCGAGAACTAAAATGCTATTCATAAACAAGATAATATCGTGATCTAAGCAAGTTTTAGACCATCGTTATCAGGTCGGATATGATTAATTGATGAAAATTTCAATTAAACCATTTATCGCGTTGTTTTCAAGTCGTCCTGACTCTATCCATTCATACTTAAACAATGGATATGAAAAAATGTTAAGCGCTAATGATCTGTATAAAATTAGAAAAATTATTGAATCAATTTGCGAAGCCGAGTATCAGAAGTCCAAAGCTTTTCCGAAAATATCGCTATTTACTAATATCAATAACATTGACTTATCATTATTTACAGCTCAAAGGCACACAAACTACTTATTAACAGCATTTTCATTCAATCGTGCTATTTCAAGCTATTTCTCTGGAGTAAGCAAATTAGTTTATCCGCTTAAAAAAGAGTGGCAGGAGATTTTTTTAAGTCATGGAGTGAAAGTAAGTAAATCCATTTGCTCATTACTGTGGGTGGCGTACTTGTTCTTTATAGGCTTAAAGGAATTGGCTGCCTATTTCAAACGCTGTCTACGAATTTTTAAGCGCAACTTTAATGGAAGAATTGATAAGGCTGATTTAAATGTCGAATTTTTGAATGTTTATTTCTTTGATATTTCTAAAAGAAATTTACCAACTTTTGACTCTCAAGTAGTTGAGAAAAATCTCATTACTTGGTATAAGAAAATCGTTTTAAATGATTCTAAAATAAATGTTATTCATAATGTCAAAGACTTCGTTCCAAATACCAAGAATAATTCTGATTATAGATTTAATTATTTTGAAGATCTCTTTGTTTCGCCTAAGGCTTCAAACGAAGCTAAAAACTTAATTTGGTGGTTTAAGCTCATCTTGAATAAGTCAGTTAAGTCACATACTAGAATTAATCTTGTTTTAAATTTTAACGAGATCATGAAAGCAAAATTCCTGAGTGATAACAATGATAATATCAAACTACACTCCGTTGTTTTTAACAACTCTATAGGATCAATTAAGCCACTGTGGTCAATTGTACTTGAGGAGAACTTTGTTAAAATCGATTATTGTTTTTACGCTTGCTATGCAGAACCACTAGATTTAGATGGGAATTTACCTATTGATGGCTTTTGGAAGTTAGCAAATTGGAAAGATATTTATGTGGTAGATCAATATCAGAAATTGCAATTAGAAGATCAGATAATTTTTAATTCAACCATAATAGTTCCAAGTGTTATTCCTTGGTGGACAGACAGTAGTTTAATCCTGCCTATTTCCAAGAAAAAAACAATAAGTTTGTTTGACACGATTTTGCATAGTAATTTATATACATTGGGAACTTTAAATCAAATTGGTTGGTACAAAGCGGAAATAGCGATCGAGTATTTATCTACTGTATTGGAAGTTGCGAGCGATTTGGACATACTAGTGCTATATAAATTTAAACGAATGCGGGAAGAGAACATTAGAAACAAGACACATTGGAATGCCATACTAAAATTGACTGCACATTACCAAGACATAATTTTAAAAATTGATGACAGTGTTTCTTCAGAAAGAGTCATACTTGCTAGCACGGTTACCGTATCAAAACCATTATCAACCACTGCACTTATCGCAAAGTCCGTAAGCAAACCATCCTTGTATTATGATCCTACTAAGAAAATTAGTCGATTTGATCCCGCACTCCGTGGAATACCTATTTTGAATAACAAGCAAGATTTGCTTGATACTATGAAAAATATTTTGATTAACAATTAGAGACGGGATTGAAAATGCAGGCGAAATCTGTGTGTCTTGTAGGGCTTGGATCTATAGGTTCAACACATTTAAAACAATTGAGTGGTTATTTCCATGATTTTATAATTATCGATAAAAACATTGAAGTAAGTAAAAGAATTGAACAAGTATTAGGCAAACGAAAATTCCTCTTTGCAAGCGACATCAATGAAATATCTCCAGGTAAGAATATAAGCCATGCAGTAATTTCTAATTGGGGTCCTAGTCACTATGAAACTTTGTGCACTTTAATTGATTTAGGAGTCAAAAGATTTATTATTGAAAAACCTGTTACTGACTCGATAGCAGAATTAGTAAAGATCAAGAAACTTAAGAACCAATTAAGTCTTCAAATATTCATAAATTTTCAGTGGTCCTATAGCTCTCTTTTGAAGACGTTGGAAGCCACAAGAAATAAATTTAAGCTCGGAGAGATGGTTTCTATTAATGTAACAGGTGGTGCAAAATGTATAGCTACAAACGGAATTCATTACTTGGATCTCTCAAATAAACTATTCAACGAAAAACCTATCAAAACTTTTTCAGATCTTTACAACTCCTATTTAAATCCACGCCAGAGCGATTTTCTATTTCTTGGGGGGTCTGCAACATGGGTATATTCTAAAAATAAGTATCTAAACATTAATTTCTCAAACGGCAGCAGAATATCACCTAGAATGGAAATAATCTTTGAGTTTGGAATGGCGGTTATTGAGGGTGACGAATTATCAATTATTTATATAAATAAGACCAGCTTAGATGACTATAAATCACCAACAAAAACTTTTTATCCATCAAAAACCGCTTTTTCAGGCAGAGCATTTACATATTCAGATGGAACTGATGGACTTGATAAGATTCACGCAAAATTTTCAAGTAATCAAATACTCAAAGATAATTTTAATGAATCTTACAATTCCACTTTGGATTTTTTTGCTACACTTATTTCTAGCCATAAAGGTTCGTCAGTAGAATTACCTTTGAAGCTTCCCAAGTACTCAAGATTTTATTTCAAAAAATGGAATATCTCCTAATGGTTAAAATTGGTTTTATTGGTGCAGGCTCAGTAGCGAGGGCTCATATTTCAGCTTCAATTGCTGCCGGATTTGTCCCAACCGCAGTTTGTGGAAATAATTTATCTGAACGCGCTAAAGCTCTGAGTATGGAAATCCCGGGATTGAAATATTTTGAGAATATTGGCGAGCTTTTGAAATCTGATCTTGATTGCATAAGTATATTGTTGAACTCAGATATATCACTACGTATTTATAGAAGAGTTATTGAGCAGAAAAATATCCCCGTTTTGATTGAAAAACCTGTCGCACAGAAATCCCTAGATTTGAAAAACGACCTGGATCTTGATCGCATGAATACGTTAGTCGGATATAATAGGCGTTTTTATTCATCAGTGACAGATGTCAAAGAAATTTTAGATGGAAGTGCTTTTATTCAATCTCAATGGACAATACCGGAAATATCGTGGGAAAAATCACCGAGTTCTAATGTTAGAAACTTTTTTCTTCTTGAGAACTCCGTTCATATTTTGGATTTGTTTCTGTATTTACATGGTGCGCCAAGTCAATCAACTTTCTATAATTATAATAGTAGTGATTTTCTTCAAGGATCAACCTCAATTCATAAGTTTGAAAAGAAGGCTATTGCATCACTCACAATAAGCTTTGGCATTCCAGATAATACCTCTGCTTCATTTTACGCTTCAAATAATTATTATTTGTTAAAGCCATTTGAAATTCTCAAAAAGTTCACGAAAATAACCACGGAGCCAGCAAACGATCTCACTCCGTTTAAAAAGTACCTTCCAACTGAAAATATAAAATGGCAGATTTCCGAGGACGATTTAAGTTTTAAACCCGGATTCTTCAAGCAATATAGTGAACTTATGGATATTTGTAGTGGTAACCCAAGACAAGTAGGAGCATCCTTAAGAGATGCCTTTAATGTGCTGGAATTTGCAGAAAATATCATAAATGCAAAAAACATTTAGTAGTGTCTAACATTCTTTTTTTCACGAAAATACAATAAACTAATTTAATGGTTGTGGAATTTACTAGAGATAAATCTTATCCTGGTAAAATAGTTGTACTAGATGGAATCTCCGGTACAGGTAAAACTATGATTCACAGAATTCTTGATTCATATGAATGTAACTCACTACCAAAGTTTAGTTATGCTATAGAACAGATTTGTATTGCAGCGCATTACAACAAAATAGAAAAAGATGCGACAAGTGCGATTTTAAAGTTACAGATTGATCAATTAAAATATGATCTTCAAATTGGGAGAGAAGTAAATTTAAGGAAAAATGATCTAAGTTCTGTATTTAAGAGCACAAAAAGCATCACCTATTTAAAAAAAATATTTATACAAGATGGTGAAAAGGCAATTTCTAGTTTGATAAAACAGGAAAGAAATGTAGTTATAATTACCCATCAGTTACTTAATGCAACATCTGTGTTTGAAAATGTGTTTGCTGATGATTTTATAAATATACATGCAGTAAGAAATCCAGCTTACCTTTACGATCACTGGAACACCTACATACAATTACTAGGAAATTCTGTTAGGGACCTTACGGTTTGGAAAAACGAAGAAAATAGTACTTATCCATGGTTCTTTAAGAACATTGAGAATTATCAAGGATATGCAGGATTAACGAACAATGATAAAACTCTGGTCTGCCTCATCGAATTGATTGAGAATTTACTAATTCACCATGCTTTGTCATCCAGTAAGCCTAACTATCTCTGTATTGAGTTTGAAAAATTCGTATTGGATCCCTCCGTAGCGATAAAAAAATTAGATCAACTTTTTAATAATCAGAACAAAAAAGCATTCAAACGTGTACTTCGCGGGGAAAAAATACCAAGAGCACATATTAATGGTGGTAAAAAAAGACAAATATATAAAAGATACGGTGCAGATTCGCATACCACATTAATGGAACACCAAGCTGACTATATAAGTAAATTAAACATTATTAAGTCTAAAACAAGTAAATTATATTTTGATAGATTTAAACTTTCTTTAGAAAAGTATGAAGATACGTTCGGGCTTTGGTTTTAGACTCACCGAAGTTAATTGTGCTAGGCTCTTAGGGTGATCACTGCGTTATTACCGATGAAACTTAATAGTGAGCGAGTACCGAATAAAAACTTTAAATTAATAGAAGGAAAACCATTATTTGCATGGATTTTGACGACTTTATGCGATCTAGATTTTGTTGATAGAGTCATTATTAATACTGATGCAAGTTCAGATTTATTCGGAAAATACCTTGAGAATTCTAAAGTAATAGTTCGCGAAAGAAAACAAGATTTATGTGGAGATTTAGTTAGCATGAATAAAATAATTGAAGATGATGTTTTAAGTGATAATAACGAAATTTACTTAATGACACATACAACTAATCCCTTGATTTCAAAAGCGACCTGTATAAAAGCAGTTAAGGCTTTCACGGAACGAAATATTAGTGACCACGATTCACTGTTTACTGCAACAAAGTTCCAAGGACGGTTTTACTATGAAGGCAATGTGGCAATAAATCATGATCCCAATGAGCTATTGCGTACTCAGGATTTACCATCAGTGTATTTAGAAAATTCTTGCATCTATATTTTTGATCGAAAAAATTTCTTGAAAACAAAAACAAGAATTGGAAAGAAGCCTATAATTTTTGAAACACCTCAGTTAGAGTCCATTGATATCGACACCGAGGACGACTGGCTTTTAGCCAGTCTTTTGTTATCACGAAAGGAAATAAACTAAGTGTTTAAAGTTTTGATTTCCTGCCCACCAATGATTAATCAGAGGCAGAGCTTTGAAAAGATTTTTCAAAGTTTTAGTATTGAGCCAACATGGGCACAGATTGTCCAGCAATACACAGTGCAAGAACTTATTCAGATATTGCCTGAATTTGATGGCTGGATAGTTGGAGATGATCCATGCACCAGAGAGGTTTTAAGTGCCGGCACAAAAGGTAAATTAAAAGCGATAGTCAAGTGGGGAATAGGAGTTGATAACGTAGATTTTAAAGCTTGCCACGATTTGAATATTCCAGTAGAGAACACTCCTAATATGTTTGGCGATGAGGTAGCAGACTTGGCTATGAGTTATATAACTAATTTAAGTCGGAAAATTCTTGACGTACATAATGGAGTGAGAAACCAAGAATGGCTAAAACCGATTGGTAGTTCTTTAAAAGATAAAAAAATTGGAATTGTCGGATTAGGAAACATAGGAATAAACATAGTAAAAAGGGTTCAAGTGGCGGGAATGAATGTTTGTGGATACGATCCATTTTTTCAAGATTTAAGTGAAAATAACATACAACTATTAACGTGGCCTGAGAGAATTGAAGAGTTAGATTATTTAGTGCTCGCATGCTCATTAACTGCTGAAAATAAACATTTAATCAACAGTAAAATCATTTCAAAATTTAAAAAAGGAATTAAAGTTATTAATGTTTCCAGAGGCCAGCTCATAAACGAGAAAGATTTATATGATGGAATCAAGCAAGGGGTTATATCTGGCGCTGCTCTGGACGTCTATGAGATTGAACCGTTACCAGAAAATTCTATTTTGCGGGAGTTAGATCAGTTAATTTTTGGTACGCACAACGGCTCAAATACTTTTGAAGCCGTTCAAAGAACGAGTCATTTAGCAATAAACAAAATATCTAATTTCTTAAACAAATCTAAAAGCAATTCGTAGAAGTAATTTAGGTTTGCACTAAAATATTGTAAGCGGAGCACTTGATTTTGCGCTTAATTTTGTATTTCGCCAGTGTTAACCTCGGTAAATCGTGAGAGTTAAATGGTGTAAACTAACGATCTTCCAGCATTTTCAAAAGTTAATGCTTTGCGAGTCTTAATCTTAAATCACCACCAAGACGCGCATCATGTCTTGATAGGTTGATATATGTCATTTAAAGATTTAGGCGTTAACGCTGCGCTTACCAAGGTATTACATACCTCTGGAATTGAGAAGCCATTTCCAATTCAAAAAGCAACACTGCCTGATGCAATTGCTGGTAAAGATATTTTAGGTCGTGGCCAGACTGGCTCTGGTAAAACTCTTGCCTTTGGTTTGGCATTGATGACCAGGCTGGCTGGTAGAACTGCTGCCTCTATGAGACCACTTGCTTTGGTTTTATCGCCAACCAGGGAGCTTGCTATGCAGATCAGTGATGTGATTGCTCCGTTATCACGATCAGTTAACCTAAATTCACAAGTTGTTGCGGGTGGACTTTCTTACTCAAAACAAATTCAAGCCTTAAAACGTGGTGTGCCAATTGTGGTGGCAACTCCTGGCAGATTAATTGACTTAATTCAAAAAAAGCATCTTAAGTTAGATGATATTGAGATAACAGTTTTAGATGAAGCAGACCAGATGGCGGATATGGGATTTTTACCAGATGTCAAACGAATATTAGATTTAACTAAACCTGGTGGCCAGCGAATGCTATTTAGTGCCACACTAGATAAGGATGTTGACTCACTGGTTAAGAAATACTTAAAAAATCCTGCTACCCACTCACTTGCTAATGAGAAATCAACTGCTGGAAATATGACTCACCATGTATTGATAATGGAGCAGTCACATAAAGATTTAATTATCTCACAAATTGCTTCTAGAAAAGGAAAGAGTATTTTCTTTGTTAGAACTAAACATGGGGCAGATAAGTTAACTAAGCGGATGAATGAGGCTGGAGTTGCAGTGGGAGCCCTCCATGGTGGCAAGACTCAAGCGCAAAGATCTAGGGTGTTAGAGGCATTTAAATCAGGGGTGACAAACGTCTTAGTTGCAACGGATGTGGCAGCAAGAGGAATTCATGTTGATGATGTTTCACTTGTGGTCCATGTTGATGCTCCAGAAAATCATAAGGATTATCTACATAGAGCTGGCAGAACCGCTAGAGCAGGTGCGGTTGGAACTGTAGTAACTCTTGCAACTCATAAGCAAAGAAAAGGTGTGCACGGGTTAGCGGCAAGAGCAGGGGTTAGATTAAATGAATCAACAGTTCGGCCAATGGATGCAAACTTAGTAAAAGTCACTGGTGCAGCAGAGCCTTCCGGAATTCCAGTAATTACTGCGCAAGGTGGGAAAAATGATGATGCAGGAAGATCAGGTGGTTACCGGGGATCAAGATCTAGGGGTGGTGGAAAGAAAAAGAAATCAAGACCACGTCCACATGAGCGCCGAAAGCGCCCAAGGTAGTAAAAAAGTTTAGTTAAATACCTTTCCTATGGCATCGATAACAAATCAGATTGAATCAAACAGCATAAATTTTATTGATAAATCAGAGCGAAGTGGTGATGCTCGCTCTTTGTTTTGGCCATGGGCGGCGGCAAATGTTTCATTTCTAGCACTCTCTTATGGCTCATTTTTCCTTGGGTTTGGAATCTCTTTCTTGCAGGCAACAGTTGCTGCAATAATTGGCACACTTGGCTCATTTGCATTGGTTGCAATTTCATCTTTGGCAGGAAAGCGCAGTAATGCACCAACTATGACCTTATCCCGCGCGGCATTTGGGGTTAAAGGAAACCGATTACCAGGATTTTTGTCTTACTTAATATTTGTTGGTTGGGAGACAGTTTTAGTATCCCTTGCCACATTAGCCTCTGAAACAGTTTTTACACGTGTTGGCAATATTGATCCAGATC
>Ga0247843_1003845_pt1 | contig 23600 bp, 18 predicted proteins | sample LaCruzMarch2017__FD_192420 | JGI IMG/M metagenome (GOLD analysis project Ga0247843, IMG submission 192420) | Freshwater microbial communities from meromictic Lake La Cruz, Castile-La Mancha, Spain - LaCruzMarch2017_8m | ecosystem: Environmental > Aquatic > Freshwater > Lake | place: Spain...
TCATCTAACTGTTTGAAATAGTTCCGTTCTTCTGTCGTAATTTCCATAAATGACCATTGATTTGTGAAAACAAAGATATGATATTCAAGATCCAATTAGGCCAATTTATTATTTACCTATTACTAAGAAGCTGAAAAACAAGATTTTTGATACATTAGAGCAAGCGCAAGAGCGCATTCAAAAAATTGTTGAAAATCTTTTTGAACAAGAGGGGAAAGTCAGTTCACTAACCTGTTTCCCTTATTTAAAAAATACAACATAATAGTTTTGATTTAGTATAATAAGGAAAAAGAATTTGTGCCGCAGGTAAAAATATCTACTGAGTTAGTGAAAAACGAAATTATTTTAAAAATAAGAGACAATGGAAAAGGCATTCCTCAACGGGATTTGGATCGACTTTTCAACCCATTTTTTACCCGCGTCGGCGGTCCGAACAAAACCCACTTCAGAAGGAACAGGCTTAGGGCTGTTTATGTGTAAAGACATCATTGAAATCCACAATGGAAACATCAGTATTCATTCTCAGGAAGGTCAATTTACCGAAGTGGTAATTACCCTGCCCGTGCTGAAGGAAACTCATTCATAAACCGAACAAATTCCGCTTTTCTGTCGTATAGCCGACAATTAACCTTATTTCTTACTGCAAACTTTGTGGGGTGATTTAACTCTAAAAATAAATACCCATGAAATCATTCGCAGTAAATTGCCTTATTTTACTCTTAACGGCCTTTCATTTGCAGGCGCAGAAATCAGAGATTTTCGTTAAAGACAGTATAGCCGTGAAGGGCTATGATGTAGTTGCTTATTTTACCCAATCGGCTCCCGTAAAAGGAAACTCAGAGTTTGTTCATACATGGAAAGGCGGAAAATGGTACTTTGCCAATCGCGAAAACCAAGAAGCCTTCAAAGCTTCCCCTGAAAAGTACGCTCCGCAATACGGCGGCTACTGTGCTTACGGCACTGCCGATGGCCATAAAGCGCCTACCGACCCCAAAATTGTCAGCCAGTCGCTTTTGGACAATCTCACCCGTCAGCGGGTTAATTTCGTCGTAAAAAAGCCCGTGTTCATTGCGGCCTTTGGCCAAAATGACATCTAACATTTCGTGAATATAAGGTTGCCATTGCTGCTTTTTAGCGGGGTTAACTTCGGAAACTACCGCGTATAACTCGACTAATCCCGACACAATTTCGCAGCCATGGTCACGCAGGCGCAGACGCGAAAGGGCACGTGTGGGCAAATGTTCGGGAGAAAGGTAAAAATCCCCGATTTGGATGCCCCATTGAAGCCATTTGGGGTTTCGGGTCAGCCAATACATACGCGCCAATACTTGCAACAAATCGCCGCCCACTTCCACGACGGCACTGTTTCCAAAAAAACTGCCTTTGATTTGGGTGGGTACATCCACGATTTTATCCAAATCCTCCAAAATCCCCAGCATCCGCTCTGACCACGGGCTGGGCCCGAGCCATTCGGTGAGCGGAACGAGGCCATCTTTCATGTATTCAGCACTGCCAAACACGACCTGAGAAGTGTCAATGATGCTGTTTTCAAATCCTTTTTTACAAAAAGAATAGGTATCGGGTAAACGTCCCATACGCGACGTAAGGCGGGTCTCGACAGCGAGCATTTCGCGCATCTTTCCTTCAAAAAGAGGTTTGTCCAACATGGCCGCTGTCATGACCATAAACGGATAATTATCGGCTGCCGCATCCCAAGCGTTCCAGATGCAGGTGCTTTCTTTGAGATTGCGCGGAATTAACCCCGTAGCAGGGTCAGCTTTACTGAGCCATCCTAACAAAAAACGATGACTTCGGCGAAAGGCTTCGTTAGCGGCTTGGCCGTTGATGAGGGCTTGTTGGAAGTGGGGCTTTTCGGCGGACGTAAAAGGCGACTGAGCGAAGCCTGCAAACGAGCCGAGGATGAAAAGCCGGAAAAAGGAAAAAGATTTCATGAAAGAGGTTTTAGGGATAGTTGCCATTATTTCGCAGCTCATGGATTAACCCGAATCGGTTTTTCAAACGCACTTTTCATCTGGCGCGGTAAACGAAACACGTCCCCCTTTTGGTTACAAAAATACAACGACGACTCCGAAGGTTGTCGCGCGTGTCCATCGGCCCAAAAAGCGTAAAAATCAGAATGTACATTCTGTGGCCGTCGCACGTAAGAATGATTAAAAGCGCTGTTTGGGGTCAAATTGGTCTGTTTTTGCCACGTTTTCCCTTGATTGTTACTCACCCAAACCGCAACTTCGCCACCCGTTCCGAAAGGTTGTGGACCTGCTTCGGTTGGTCCAATGATTTTCCAAACAGTTTGGCTTTCAATGTACAAAGAACCCATGTCGTAGTTATGGTCGGAAGTAGTAACGGCGTTTATTTCCCACGTTTTACCGGTCCAATACGCCGTATGCCACGTATGCGGTCCCTGATTGGGCCCAGGGTCAGGGCCTTTGCTCGTGACGTACAAAATAACAGGAGAACCGTTGGCAGTATAAGCTACGTCGTTGATGTACACATTCAATCCCGCTGAACGATATTCTTTCACCAAAGCGGCATTTTCGGGCGTGGTTAAAGGCAATTGCATTTGTTGACCCTGCGCATTCTGCCACGTTTGTCCAAAGTCGTTGGTTTCTACATAGTACAAATTAGTGCGGTAATCCAAACCGGCTGCCTTTTCGGTATCGGGGTGCATATTGAACGACGTGCCGATTTTGTTTTTCCATTGCCCGCTCGTTTGGTAATGACCTTCCTGAATCGCTCCAATATCCTTGATTTCAGACCATTTAATCCCGTCTTTGCTCGTAATGAAGCCAATGGTGCGGCGAGGCTTGTTGGCCCCGTATTTCAACATTCCCCGTTCATAGTGGGTCATCAGGTGAAAGAACCCTTTGCCTTTTTGATAATAGCTTTGCAGGTACGAAAAATTATCAAAAGGCACTTCTTTCCCGTCTTTGAAGTACGTTGAATTGATTTTGTCAAAAGCACGGATGTCAAACGGCTTCCGACTGCGATGCATATACGAAGGTCGCTCGACCCCGTGTGAAGTCGAAAATACCCAAATATAGCCTTGTGCGTCAATGTTCAGCACCGGGTTGTCGTGGGCATCGTCGGTGGCTTTGTCCAATAGAATCGTAGGTCGCGCTACTTTTCCCGTGGTATGATCGAAGTACGAAACCTCGTGCAGCAGACTCAGTTGGGCATCTTTTGAAGCGCCTCCGAAGCAAAAAAACGTCTTTTTTGCTTCGGGACTATACACCGCAAACGGGCTGTGATTGGCGGGGTACGTACCCAAGCCACCACTGTATTTGTGAACGTACTCGTTGTTGGTTTTGCCAATAAAATACCAAATCCCCCGAAAACCGTCATCGGTTTGGTTGAGCGTTTGGGCAAAACAAAAGGAAATAACTTGAAATCGGAATAAAACCAAGAAAACGGCAACTTGTTTTCTCATCGTTTATGCAATTGCGTATCCTGATGCTGAGCGCATTTCTACGGGAAGAAAACCTATGACAATATCCGAAGAAGGTATACCCATAGCTACTAATTCTTCAGCTACTTCAACATCAGTTCGATTTTGTTGAATCCACACTTTCCCGTTTTTAATATCAAAATGAAAAGGGCAACTATGGACAAATCGATTATTCCGCCACCCTATTCTAAGTAACTGAAAATGAGAATTTTGAGTATCAGCCACAATCTGGTTTTCTAATTCAGAATTTGCTATACGATACTGTGCTTGCCTTTCCAAAAAAGCAATAATTATCTCTTGATATTTTTTTATTTTTTCTTCCATTTGATGACTTTTTTTGATTCACTATCATATACGATAAGTCGAATTTTAAATCGTTTGATGGCTTTTTGTACGAAAGAGAGTTGAAAATTGTCTTCGTAAATTTTCAAAGGAACCGCCAAGTACAACTTCCTTTCCGGTTCAAATTCTTCTAAACCAATTGTGTAATTCAACATTTGTCCTAAAGCCCGATGAAATTCATAAACAAATGAGGATGCAGTAAAACTCTTTATCGCACCGGCGACCCGGTTCAACTGCTATTTTTTCATGTTCTTTTTCCGCAGCCAGCATTTTTTCAGCCCCCAAATCTACTTCAAAGTTTACATCGTCTGTTTCAATAATATAGGGGTCATTTGTAATTTTCCAACCGTCGTTAATAAGTGCTTGTCTGACTTCGTAATGATAAAGATCTTTTGCCATAGATAATTTTGCTCAAAGCAAATATACACATTTTTTAATTTACTTCTTCCAATCGCTCAACGACGGGATTTTTGTCTCCTTACTGACCATAATTCCGTCGGGAATCAGCAATACGTTCAGAATATTGGTAGAATTGGCCGGTAATGTCACTTCAAAACCCACCAACGCAGTCCCTGTGTTGGGCGCGTCATAATCATGCGTTGGCTGCGCTGACCACGTTTTCAGGGTCACGTTGGCAGGCTCCAACACTTTGATTTGAAGTTTTTTGCCGTTTTGGGTCAATTCTGCCGTGCCGTCTTCCGTAATGCGCACTTTGGCGGGGGTCATCATTGCCCACTTCACGGTGCTTTCTTTCTCCCCTGTCGTGATTTCGTCTTTGACTACCACGTATTTTTGATCCACAATCGCCACTCCTCGTTTGGCCGAAGACACCGCATTTTTGTAAACCGCTGACATATCCGTTGTGGCGCTCAGAAAAGTAGGCTTATTGGTAAAATTAGTAATGGACGCATATCCATCCACGCGTTGCAGTTCATTGTTAAACGTAAGGGTGCTGTGGGCCATGTTGTTATAACGATACACTTCCCAACGTTGCGCATTTTGGCCTTTGTCCCACAATTTTACGCCTTTTGATTCCAACGATTCGTAGTCCTGCATTCCCAAGTCCATCGACCAGCGCTCACCGAGAGCATCCATGACAAACGAACCGATGTCCATGTGAGCGTGGTTGACAGCAGGTGAGCCGGCTTTCAGTCCGACGTATATAGCAAAGAGGTCAGTCCAGGAAGAGCGCATCATGGCAACGGGGTTCTTGCCCTGTCCGGACCAAAGAAGTGCTTTGGGAGCCGTTACTTTTTCAAATTTAATGCCGTTTCCCCAAATCATAGCGGCAGGTAAAATGCGGTCGCGGCCCATGTTGGAAGCGCCTTTTTCGAGAATGTTTTTAGCTCCGAATAACAATGAAGGGGATTGGGTACGGTTGGCAAACCAAAACACCGCCGGACTGACACCGCCCGAGCCGCTGCCTGCGTCAGAATAGTTGAAGGTTTTGCCCGACGTGCCGACCATGTGCTGATAATATGCGGCCGTATTCAGGAATCCACGGCCGTTTGACAAGCCGAAATCGCTCCCCAGTGCTTTTTGTACAGCGCTCAGAAACAGCACGTTGAAGCTCGTTCCGTAGCCCCAGTAGCCGTAACCTTCGGGATAGGCACCTTCGGGGTTGTAATCTTCCATGGGCAGTTTGATGGACTCAATGGCGCGGTCAATGATTTGCTTGGCCAGCGTGGGATTGTCTTCGTAAATGGCCAATGCGCCGTAGGTCATGCCCGCGTTGCAGACCTGATTCCAGTTGTGGGAAGCCGCCAGCCAGCTGTTGTATTTTGAATCCAGTGACGGTTCAATGCCTTTTTTCAGAATGGCTTCTTTAATGATGGGCAACGACGATTTTTGCAGATCGTTGTAAAGCCAATCGTACCCGATGGCCACGGCCATGGTCATTTCGCCCACGTCCAGAAAGTGCGACGGATTCCAGTCCGAAAAGGTTGAAACCTTCAATAATTCCGTTTCGGCGCGGTTGAGGTATTTTTGGTCACGGGTAATACGGTACGCGTACGAAAGCATGAAAATACGGCGCAGCGCCTCACGTGATTTGTCGAGCAAACGACGCCCAATCTGGATGCGTTCCAAGGGCGGCAGGCCAATAATTTTGTCGCTTTCAGCCAAAATTGTCTGATGAATAGTGGCCCAGTTTTTATCGGAAGCAATGTTGTTCTGAATTCCTTTTTCTTCGCCTTTCAACAGCATAATTCGCGGATGATCAGGTACTTGTGTGTTGGCTTTCAGGTATTTGAGTTGAGAAAATGCAGTTGTTTGAAGGAGTAAAACAAATCCTATCAAATACAAAAAGAAGGGTGATTTTGTCATGTCAGAAATTGGTTATAGTGGTTAGGAGGTTGCGATAATTATTGTATCCAAATCAAAGGATTTCGGATGGGTAAATTCCTGACTACTTCTTCGGTAGTTGGAAAATGTTCGAGCCTTTTCCAAGTTTGAAGCCAATCCTTCACGGGGTATTTTTGGTATCCAAACAGCAAAAATGGCTGTGCCACGGGCCATTCATCCCAATACATCACATCCTTCGCATAAGGCCATTTACTTTTGTCTTCTACAAAAGGGTACATAAATTCAATGGCTTTTTTGAGCGTACGCCCATCGGCTAAGGTGTAGTCCCAAAGACTTTCTTTTTCGTCAGAAAGCACATGACAAACGGTGGTCATGGCATCCAGATTAAAAAGTGAGTAACCATAAGGCTTAGTGCGTTTGAGTTCTAAGGGAAAGCTGCCGTTTTTTTCTAATTGGTTGGGAAGCAAAATCGTCTTAAAGCGGTTTTTACAGAAATCAATCAAGGCTTCATTACCAACCAACTTGGCAAAAACGGCGACCTGCATCACCCAGCAGGTTGCATGATTATTCTTGGTATCTCGTTCATCAATACCGTATTGGTGCGAGGTTACCCATTCCAAATACTGCCCAAACCAGTTTTTAATCAAGTGCAAATCGTTCTTTTTGACGTTTTTGGCATTTTCCATCACCCGAATGCCTTGCGCTACTTCCATCATTTGAATCATGTCAATAATGCCAATTCCTCGCCCAGTAGCTCGGCCTTTAATCGCTTGGGCATAAAGCAGCGATGGATTCATGTACGTTTTTTCGTCCATAAACCACGCTTTGAGGTGAACGAAAGCGTGCTTGACATACTTTTCGTTTTTAGTCATTAAATAAGCCGACGCCAACGAGCCAATAATTTGACTAAAACGTACCATCGCCTTTCGATGAGCGGTAAAATTGCTGGGGTTCGATTGCCCATCTCGCTGAATATAAGGGCCGTTGGGGTCATCAGGGTTTTGCCACCAATAATCGCCCTCAGAATAAAAGTCATGGAGTCCGCCCGCCGAGCGTTCGCATTGCTCGGCAGTGACCGTGACGGGGCTTTGAATCATAGCCCACTCAGCCTGCTCCAGGGTACTTTTTTTGAGAGTTTCAGTAATGACCGATCTCAAATCATTGTTTTTTTGTGGTTGGCCTACCGCCCCAATCGCGAAGAAAATCCAACAGCCAATTTGCAGTATTTTGTTTGTTTTCATAAGCGTAAGCTACCTTCTCTGCATTATCAAATGTTTACATCTTTGGCGGGTGTTCTCATTTATTGGAAGGTCGTAGTTGCAAACTACGACCAGCGAGAGCTATTTTTTTATGCTGCTTCTGCATTGTGATTAATGATTTCTATTAGTGAAATAATCTTTGAAGCAACTTTTTCTTCGAATAAACCTAGCACGCCATTCGTATTTATATCCGTAAATGGTGCTTCAAATAGCATATCTGGTTCAATGATTCCTTTTACATTCAAGAAATTAATTATCGTGTTCATAAAACGGATTTGCTGCGCATTTAAGGTTTGATTATTTAGTATTTCCGCAAAAGCCAATTTCGCTGCTTGTACATCTAAACCAACAATACTTCTAATAAACCTCCCTAAGGGTTGTTCGCCATAGGCTTTTGTAAATTCTGCCTTGGTGCCAATACTTCCTTGTTCAAATAGCATCTTATCCAAGGTTTCTAATTCACCTTTTGTTATAGGCACATTGTTGCGAAGTTTATGTATGGTGATGTTATTGCTTTGTTCTTTTAAATACTGCTCTACTTTGCGTTTGTAAGCATCTAAATCATTAAAATTATATAACAATTGATGTTCAAGAATATTACCCGAAAATTCATCTTCAAACATGGTAAAATAAATTGGGGTATTTTCTCGATCTAAAATCTTAATAATGTCTCGCAATTCAATGCGTATTCTTTCGATTCCCGGAATGGTAGCACCTTCCCAAAATATTTTCTGTTGTACCTCTCTAATCGTTTCCATTTTATTCGCTACCGCTGGAATAGATGCTTTCTTACTCAATTTGCCTGCTGTAGCAACCACTTTTTGAATAAGCACCGCTTGCTTTTTCTCGCCATTCAACACACTTAGTTGTATATCCAACATCAAGGCATCGAATCGCTTGGCCAATTCGTCCTGGTCGGTTTCCAGCATTAGGGGAGCAATGTGTCTGTGCAGTTCTTGGATGTCTAAATCGCTGAGTGCATTCCATGCATTGGCATCACGGTATTTTTCTACCACTTCCCAATGCATACGCACAATAAAACTATCGCCATTGAGACCTTGGGTTTGTTTTACCAAATGGTCAATGATGGATTGACCGTATTCTTTTAGTTCTGTTTCTTCCTGACTTAATAAGACAAATGCCAATCGCAAACGCAATTCGAACAATCGCTGGCTTAAAGATTTGCTACTGTTGCCATCTATACCTTTAGGATGTACATTAAAAAACTCAAAGTTTTCGCAGAAATCGAAAATGACAAATTCTTTTTTGTCTTTGTTAATAGCAAATAAATCTTTGCACAAACGGGTTCCTCTACCTATCATTTGCCAAAACTTAACCCTACTGCGCACGGGTTTAAAGAATACCAAATTGCAAACCTCGGGTACATCAATGCCGGTGTCGAGCATATCTACGGACACAGCAATCTGGGGCATTTTTGTTTTGTCTTTAAACTTGTTGAGCAAGTCGTAGCGGGCCTCTTCGTGGTAATCAATAACCTTTAAGAAATCACCTTTGTAAGCAGGATATTGTTTGTTAAAGCGTTCTTCAATAAACTTGGCGTGGTGATGCGAACGGGCAAAAATAATGGTCTTGGCTAATTTATCTCCGCCTTCTACTTTAATGCCGTGTTCCATCAAATGACCAATTACCTTATCCACCGTATCGGTATTGAACAACCATTTATTCAAAGCGGCTGCATCTATCTCTTCGGGAAATGCGCCTGTAACAGGGTCGGTAAATTGCTCTTCGTATTTTAGTTTCTCGTCATCACTAAGTTCGGCATATTTGATACCGCTGCGTTGAAATTTTAAGGGGACAGAAATTGCTTTGGGCGGCACTAAAAAACCATCATTCACTGCCTGTTCCAGTTCGTAGGCAAAGGTTGGGTTATTGGACTCCATGTCAAACAAAGCATACGTATCTTTATCTGCCTCCGATTTTGGTGTGGCGGTTAAGCCAATTCGTATGCCATCAAAATATTTGAAAACATGTTTGTAACGATTGTACACGCTGCGGTGTATCTCGTCAAAGATGATTAAATCAAAATGTCCTACACTGTAAAAACGGTTGTTGCCATCGGCTTCTCCATCTATCATGTTGATGATGGTTTGGTAGGTAGAGAAAACAATACGGCTGCTTTCGTCTTCTTTTTCTTTGGTTAAATCTACTGCCGGAAGATTGGGCAAGTAATCATTCAGATTGACTTTTGCCTGATGTATCAATGCATTTCTATCCGCCAAAAACAAGATGCGTTTAGCCCAATTGGCTTTACTCAGTAAATCTACAATGGAAGCGGAAACCCTTGTTTTGCCGGTGCCTGTTGCCATAATGAGCAAGGCTTCGCGGTGTTTATTGTCCAATGCCTCGGTAACGCAACGAATCGCTTCGTGCTGGTAAGGTCTATCGGTAATATCGTTGTTGATGGTTTGCGATGCCAACGTTTTTTGTGAGCTGCGTCTTTGTATCAGCATCTGCAATTCATCTTTGGTATAAAAACCAAATACTTCACGGGGCGCGTAGTTTACATCGTCCCAAAACCAAGTGCGGAAACCATTGGAATAAAAAATGGCGGGTCGTTGTCCAAACTCTTTTTCCAAACAATCTGCATATAGTTTCGCCTGATGCGCTCCAACCCTTGGGTCTCTTTTGGTGCGTTTGGCTTCTACCACCGCCACGGGTTTGCCATCATCGCCCCAGAGTACATAATCTACAAAACCGTTTCCGTTGGCATCGCCATTGCCTTGTGGCATTCCGTGTACCGGATATTCGGCAACATTCAAGCCATAAGGATCCCAGCCTGCTTCACGCAACAAGGTGTCGATGTATATTTTGCGGGTAAGGTCTTCGTTGGGGTCTATCGGTGGCGGAACAAACGCTTTGTTTTGTTCTTTGATGGCTTTTATGCCGGCAAGTTCGGCTTCTAATTGAGCGAGCTTGCTTTGCGACTCGTGGTAGTTGCGTTCTAATTGCTGAAGGTCGTGTTTGTATAAATCTTTTTCTTTCCCTTTTGTAATCAGACTTTCGTCAAACTTGGCAACGGGTACTCTTTCCTCACTATATACCTGCACCACCCAGCCAATAAAACCATGCAACAATTGCAGGGCATACAAGGCCTCTTGCGGTTTTATTTTGGCAGTGGTATGCACGGCAGTATTGCCGAGTTTGCGGATAAGGTTTATTTGGTTGAACTGGATAGGTGCCACCAAATTTTTAAACCCTTGCTCGTGCATCAAAGAACTAAGCGTGGTATCGTAAGGCAACACCAAATCGGCATCGTGCTCGTACATCCAGCGCACCCATTCTTCCAAACTCTTGCGGCACAGCATGGCAGCATACAAAGGCGCACTCAATACATGCGCCTCCGCTTCTTGCGGTGCCTGGGCTAAGTTTGCCCATTGGCTTGGTATGAAGTTAAAATTGCTCATTCTGCTACAAGTTCGCCTTTGAAGGCTTTTTGGATGAGGGTTTGGAAAAGGTTATTGCTCACATTATTAGTTTCAATACTTATTTTTCTTAAATTTTCAATACTATCAATTTCCAATTTAAATTTTTCTAATTGGGAATATTCAGGAGCGATACATTCAATGTTCGAAACTTGTTCTGAATTTAAATGAGGTTGTCCAGCTCTTCTCGAAAGCTTTTCAATAATTGCTTTCCCCCAAATTGAATTCAAAAAGTAGTTATAAAAACGGGATTTAACTTTCTCCATCTCAACTATCAAGTCATAACCAGCTAAACAATTGGCATACTCTGCTGATATGTAAGCACAATCACCTGTATTAGCCCCGCTTCTGACTATTATTAAATCACCTTCATTAACGAAACATTTGGCGATCTTTTGAGCTTCTTTTTCTGTCAAAAAAACCATCCCTTTTCTTTCAATTCTGCCTGCTTTAACATTAGTTGCTCTTAAAAATGGTATTCCACTTTCTGAATATTCGGGTGGTGAGCCTGTGCCATATCGAATAGATTTAAATTCATCCCCCAACTTCTTCACCTCCCAACCCTTCTCATTCTTCACTGGGTCACCAAACATATCAATAAAAATAGCTTGCGCCAGTTCATCGTATTTTTTGAGCAGTTCTTGGTCTTTGCGGCGCAAGGCATCTGCCGCATCCAATATTTCGGCTATCCGCTTTTGGGTGGCGAGTGGTGGTAGGGGGATTTGGAGGTTTTTTAAATTTTTTCCAGATATTCTTAAACGGGTAGTTCCTGTAATTTGAGATTCAATCTTATTCCTAAAGTCAGGACTATTGATAGCATAAGTAACATATTTATAATCAACATCTTCTTTAATTCGCATTATACAAACATCAACAACTGTAACATAACTATTTTCCGCCTCAAAAGGGAATAAACAAGCTCTACCCAATGGGTCAGGCATTCTTGCAATAAGTATGTCGTTCTTTTTTAAAAATGTACATCTTAGTTTTGCCGAAGTTTCTCTATTAATAAATCGGTTTGACTTATTTATAAAATAGCCATCTCCAATATCAGCCAATTGTAGAATTCGAATATCACCAGATGGATCTTGATCTTTGGATTCAATCCAATCACCATCAATCATGAATCCATCTTCGGTCAAATCTTCTAATCTCACCATTTTCCAACTCATACCAACATCGCTTTTAATTGTTTCCATTTGTTTCATTAGCTGTTCCATTTGAGTAGTTCGTTGTTGATAAAAGCTTCGAGTTGTTCTTTTTTGGGGAGTTCGAGCAGGTATTTTGATACAAATAGGTGATTGTCTATGCCTGCTGTGGCGTATTCTACCAGTTCTGAGCTGTAACTAACTCTCATTAATAAGTCAGATGGCAACTGACTTATTATAAAAGGCAAGTAATCAGCTGTTTGCATTTCTGTGGCTTTGTAGTAGTTTATATATGTGTTTAGTTCAAGCAACTTTTCTGCGGGTGCATACAAATTTGGCTTTGTAGATTGTGGGGTTGATGACCCCATTATTGATGGCTCAACTCCCATATTAGATTCTTGGGACAGTGTCCCAAGAATGTGTTGAGGAACTAAGTTTTTAAATTTCATACCAACATCGCTTTTAATTGCTTCAACAACTCGGCACGTTCTTTATCCAAATCTTCAATTTGGCTAATGATGACCGCTGGCGTTTCGTAGGTTTTTTCTTCATACACCACTTCTTTGTAGCGGTTGATGCTGAGGTCGTATTTGTTGTCTTGTATTTCTTTTACCGGCACCATAAAGCTTTTGTCTGTGCGGCTGCGTTGGGTTTCGGCTTTCAGGTTGTGGTAGCGTTTTACAATGTCGGGTATGTCGTTGGCTTCAATGGGTTGGCGTTTATCGTCGAGGCTCAAACCATCGGCTTGCATATCGTAAAACCAAACATGATCGGTTCCACCACTATTGGTTTTTGTAAATACCAATACAGCAGTGCTTACTCCGGCATAAGGTTTAAACACCCCGCTCGGCATAGAAATAACGGCTTGCAGTTTTTGGCGGTCAATCAGTTCTTTGCGTATTTGCTGGTGGGCATTGCTGCTGCCAAAGAGTACGCCATCCGGCACAATTACGGCACATCGTCCACCCAGTTTTAAGCCTTTTAATATCAAAGCCAAAAACAACAATTCTGTTTTTTTGCTGTCCACCACAGCCAGTATTTTACCATCAACGGCTTCTCGGTCCAAGCTACCTTTGAAGGGTGGGTTGGCACAAACTAAAGTTGCCTGTTCGGTAAATCCCGAATTTGCCTCACTCAAAGCATCGATATCCTGTAGCTGAGGGTTTTCGATGCCATGCAAAATGAGGTTCATTGCACCAATGCGTATCATTGTGGGGTCGAATTCCATTCCCATAAACATCCTGTTCTGGAAATGTTTTTTAAACTCATCGTTGAACAATTCGTTTGCATAGTGTTTGCGTATGTATTCGTTTACCGCAACATGAAAGCCACAGGTTCCGGAACTGGGGTCGCAAAAAATATCTTCGGGAGTAGGCTGCACCATATCCACCATCATGCAGATAATATGCCGTGGCGTGCGAAACTGTCCGTTTTGTCCGGCACTGGCAATTTTGCTCAATAGGTATTCATACACATCGCCTTTGGTATCGCGGTCGCTCATGTCGATGTTCGAAATCATCTCCACTACTTGCGCCAATAACCTTGGCGTAGGAATCATAAACGTGGCGCCTTTCATAAACCTGCTAAAGGCAGCACTGCGGTTGCCCACATTGCGTAGAAAATCAAACACACCTTCGTTTTTTGTAAACATGCGGTGCATTACTTCGGGGTCCATGTTTTTAAAATGACTCCAACGCAATTCGTTTTCGCTTTCGGAATAGAGCGGTTCTTCGATTGGCTTTTTCAGCAAATTGGCTTTCGATTCTTTTTGCGTTTGCAGTTCATCCAATCTCCGGATAAAAAGCAAATAGGTCATTTGCTCGATGACAGTGATTGGATTAGACAATCCGCCTGTCCAAAAGGCTTCCCATACTTTATCTATTTGTGATTTAAGTTCTCCTGTAATCATAATTTAAATTAGTTGCTCATTTAAGCGGTTTACATTCCATATTTTCTTTGCCAATTCCTCCTAATAATTCTTGTCTTTCAAGTAAAGCTTTTTTGTCAAAAGAAGGGTATGCTTTGAATTGCAAATTTTCGGCTTCAAAGAAACTCTTAAATTGTGGGTTATTCTTATTTTCTCTGTCACTTGTCCCAAAAGAAAAACACGGTCAGTACACTGTTTAATTAGTTTTTTAATGATTTACCCGCTGATTCTAAAAACCGCAGCCGCGGACGGTCGCAGATAGACGCAGATTTTGGATGATTGATTCTGTGAATGAGCGTATCTGTTCCAATCTGCGTGTATTTTAATCACGGTTCGCCGTTGCGAGCGTTTATCTGCGGGGAAAAAAAATATCACATTACTTTTCAAACAAGGTAGTCAGTTGGAAAGTCTGTCCGCTTGGTCGACATGGTCTGTATGCCGAGTCCATTTTTAGTCATTGCTTGGTCCTGTCGTCTGTATTTTTTAACATTGGTGGTAATATATAAACGCAACACGATTGCGCTTATCCAACTTTCAATCTATCATTGCCTCTACTTCCATCTCAACCAAATATTCATCGCCAATTAAGTCGGCGCGAACCATGGTGTTGGCAGGCTGAATATCACGAAAACGCACCCCATGTGCGCGAGCTATCGGCTCCCAATCTTCTATGTTTCTAATGAAAATACGGGTTCGGACCACATCTTCCAACCGACTTCCCAGCGACTGCAATGCGCCTTCGATTTTATCAATGATAAAGTGCATTTGGGAGGCGGGGTCACTGCCCCCAATCACCGCTTGTCCGTGCGTAGCCGTAGTGCCCGAAACCACGATTTTGTTACCGCGTTTTACGGCTCGGCTAAAGCCCGCTATATCTTCCCAAATAGTCCCACTCAAAGCATGAGTACGCCCGTCGTGGCCTATTTTTGTATCGTAGGGTGCTGGAAAATTATCAATATGATGGCTCAAATCGCCCGACGCGGTCAGAAAAGGCGGTTTGCGGTATTCGTCGCCACAATCGCCCGCTATGGGATGGAGTTGTTGCAAAACAGCCTCAATTTGTCGTTTTTCGGATTCCGAAAGTGGCGTGTCTATGATTCGTCCATTAGATTGTATATGCTCACTTTTGCCTGGCCTCGACCCAATGATTACACCGCCTACCCCGTCTTGTTCCAAGATAAATCTACTGGCTATGTTAGCAATGTCCACCGATTTGTTTTGGGCTATCTCGGCCAATGTTGCTAAGAGGTGTTGGAAGGTCTGCCAGTTTCCCGTTTGGTCAATAAAGCGTTTGTATTTCATCTCCGACCACGTTGCCAAAGAATCTATGTTAGGTTCAGGTTTTTCCAACCATTTCTCACTCAAAAAGCCTCCCGCTACCGTACCAAAAGCCAGTACTTTAATGCCGTATTGTTGGCACAAAGCCAACATACTCGCTTTGGCCCTTTGGTCCAACAGTGAAAAACACACCTGATTAGAAACTATCTCAATACCGCTATCTAAGGCCATTTTGAGGTGAGCCGTATCAAAATTGGTCAAGCCTATGTGCTTAATGAGCCCTTCCTGACGAAGCTCTTGAAGCCAAAAAAGCTGGTCGAGCCAAGCGGGGTCGGCGTAGTTCCAAGCGTGGTATTGAAGCAAATCCAACGTCTCCAGTTGCATTCTGTCCAGTGACAACTGCACGGCCTCTTTTACTGACTCTTTGCTCACTTTTCCTGGCGGAGGTACCCACTTAGTCAGTAATTGGAGGGTGTCTTTTTGAACATATTTTTTGTGTAAATGACCCACAATTAGCTCTGCCGAACCGTAATGGTCGGCCATGTCGAAAGTCGTAAACCCAGCCTCTACATAAGGCAATAATGCACTGGCCGCCACGTCCAAATCCAGCATTTGGCCATCGCGTTCCATGTCGGCCACTTGCCACAGCCCCGTAAGAATACGCGAAATTTTGAGGTCGAGGGCTAAAAAAATAGAACTTGACATATTGGTTCTGAATGTTTGTTATTCTTCGGGTAAGGTATTAAAAACGGCTTCCAAATCTACCCCGTTTTTGGCCAATCTCCTCAACCGCCAAAAATAAATCAGCGACGCCACCGCCATCACAAGCAACCATACGTAAGTAGAATGAAAATACCAATGAGTAGCCGACGCATTGACATCCTTCCAGACATGAATCGCCAAAAAACCAAATAAAAAGGTAATTCCTAACCACGCCAACGTTTTTCGTAAACTATTGGATGTCAACACTTTTATGTTTTTAGCAATGGCAGGATTTTTCTTTGGCAATACCACCAGCGTTACGCACATCAACAGAAAATTGACGAGCATACTTGTCACCATAATATCAATTCCTAAGAAAAAATCACTGGCAAAATGGCTTCCCAAAACTCCAATTGTAGCCATAAATCCGCTCAATAACAGGGCGTTTTGAGGTGTTTGAGTACGAGGGTTGACTTTCGCAATATTTTTAGAAAAAATACCATCTTCGGCCCAAGCAAAGAGCAATCGTGACACCGACAGCAGCATAGCAGGCAAATCGTTGAGCAAGGCAATGGCAGCTCCGATGAGGATTGCTACACCCCATGCAGGCGACAACAACACACTAAACAACCCTGGGGCAGAAATGTCTTTTTGAGCGGCTTCTGCCGCAATAAACTGCCAAGGAATGGCATGGTAAACCGCCGCCGTAAACACAAAATAAAAAGCACCCACTACTACCACCGCCAAGGCTGTAGCTTTGGGCAAAAGCCGTTCGGGATTTTTGGCTTCACCGCCCGCTTGGGCAATGGAATCGAAGCCAATAAAACTCGCAAACAGCACCGCCGCTGCCGACAAAAAAGTGCTTAAATCAAATACTGCATTGGTTTTCACGCCAATGGTTCGGCCTTCTTTGGCTAATAATGCCGCCTCAAAATCAGCGTGGTTGAAGCTAAATCCCGCAAAAATCACAATCCCACCCAAAACAAACATCAAAATCATGAGCGGAATGAGCGTGCGTTCGTAAAACTGAAGTCCGCGCATATTGATGCCCACAAACGCCCAAAGCAAGCCCAAAGCCAAGGTAAGTCTTACCCAGCCTGTTTCTAAATAGGCAGCCCCCACTTTCCAATCGAGGGCCGCCGCAATATCCCGAAAAAAAGGAATAATGACGTAACAAATCACGCCAATGACAATCGTTAGTCCAAACCACTGCGAAAAACTCGCCACAAATCCCCAATAGGGGTGCAACCCTCGGCTTGCAAAAATATAACTTCCTCCCGCCCTCGGCATGGCCGACGATAAACTCGCGTAAGCAAACGCCGCCAACAAAGCAGGCACGGCCGCCAACAAAAACGCAGGCAGCACGTAAGGTCCAATCCCCGCTACATTGCGTTGAATCATGATCGGAACAATATACACCGAAGCACCAATCATGGAGCATATTCCTGTGGCGGTCAAGCTCAACAGGCCCAATTGGCGCGAAAGATGCGGTGAGGATGAAGTTTCGGACATGAGGGTTAGAGGCGTTTTAGTTTTAATTGTACCGTTTTCTGGGGCAATATTTCCAATGAATACCCTTTTAACAACTCCTCACCGCTTACTGTTTTTGACTTATTGCCAACCGTAAGTTGATAGTTGGCCAGTGGTTCTATCGGGTACCATTCCTGAAACTGATTGATACGAGGATAATCCACTGGCATTTTTAGGTATTCTTGGTGCCATTTTTTACCGAAATAAAGTTGCCCTTTCCAAGTTTTGGACGTAGAAAGCGTCAGATACAGCGTTTTGTCATCAACTACCGCTCCGTAGCTCAGGTCTGATTGCCAATCGGAAACGGTAATTCCTGCCGTTTTCCACAGTGCATACATCAACGAGGTACGGGCAAAGTTGCCATCTCCGTGCCAGCCTTCGATAATCCCGTCGGGTTTTTGAAAGCTCCAGAGTACTTTTATCTCACTTTCTATCCAGTCTTTCGCACTCGGAAGGGGTTCGCGCAAGTACAGGTTCAGCGTACCTTCGATGGCATCGGCGTAGCCATCGGCACTGCCATTTTCCCAGTCATGATTGCGATAATGCGCCGAAAGTGCACCAAGTGTTTTGAGGACGGCTTCTCGGTAAGCCCCTACGTGGTCTATGAGATATACGGTGTAAAACGCATTGAGGGTATAACCAAAATTATCAGCAATGCGCTTTTGGACGATTTCGCCCGTTTGTGGGTTGATTTCGTCGTAAAACAGCCCGTGTTCATTTCGTCCTTTGGCCAAGATGGTATTGAGCATTTCGTGAATGTAAGGCTGCCATTGCTGTTTTTTGGCGGGGTCTTTGGCGGCCACCACGGCATACATTTCTACCAAGCCCGACACAATTTCGCAGCCGTGGTCGCGGAGGCGTAGTCTTGAAGATGCTTTGGTCGGCAAGTGCGCATCGCTCAAAAAATAATCACCAATTTGGACGCCCCATTTCAGCCATTTAGGGTTGCCCGTCATCCAGTACATCCGCGCCAACACCTGCAACAAATCACCGCTTACTTCCACCACGGCACTATTACCAAAAAAACTCCCTTTGATTTGAGTCGGTACATCTACGATTTTATCGAGGTCTTCCAATATTCCCAGCATCCGTTCCGACCACGCGCTTGGCCCCAACCACTCCGTAAGTGGAATAAGGCCATCTTTCATGTATTCGGCACTCCCAAACACCACCTGACTCGTATCAATCACCTGATTTTGAAAGGTTTTGGTACAAAACGAGTAAGTATCTGGTAAACGCCCTATGCGAGAACTAAGGCGCGTTTCGGTGGCGAGCATCGTGCGCATTTTGGTTTCAAACAAAGGTTTGTCTAAAATAGCAGACGTCATTACCATAAACGGATAATTATCGGCAGCGGCATCGTAAGCGTTCCAGATACAGGTGTTTTGGGTAAGATTGCGTGGTATCAGTCCCGTAGCGGAATCGGCTTTGGTAAGCCAACCCAACAAATAGCGGTGGCTGTGCCGAAAAGCTTCGTTGGCAGCTTGCCCATTGGCCGCAGCTTGTGCAAAATAGGTTTGTTCTTTTTGCGAAAAACCCGATTGCGCAAAACCCATGATAGGGCTTGTAACAAGCAGTAAAATAAAACAATAGTGCATATTCAACGCATTTAAAAAACACACAAACCTATGTATAATAACCATTTAAGTAGTCGAGCAAAAGTTTTCAAGTATTTGTTTTCCTACAAAAGTCTAATTATCAACGATATAAAGTCTCCCCTATCGGGCCGCGACGGCGTACCGTGAGATTTAGAGGGGGCTACTTAAAACACAACCCTCTCCTACTCCAACAACGCAGGCCGAGCTACTACTTTTTTCAAATACTTAAAAAGTTTTCCCCCGTGCGAAGCATCCACGACGCGATGGTCGAGGGCTGCCCCGAGGGTCATTATGGTACGCGGCACAATTTGGCCGTTGACCACCCACGGTTTTTGGGAAACTCCCCCCATTATGAGCACAAACGAAACATTGGCCGAAGGAAACAGCGCAGGATAACCAATATCAAGCCCGATACTGCCAATATTTGACAAAAAAAACGCCCCAAAATTGTTGGCCGATAACCCCAAAAACGGAATAGAAAAACCCAGATGTACTGTAATGTACTTAATTAGGCGATATACATACCCTCGAAATGGCCACGGAATATGCGCCAAGGTTTCCTTTTGGTTTTTGGCGCTATCATCTCCTTTTTGGGCAGTCTGAATTTCTTTTCGTAGGTAATGCGTCAAATCTGACAAATTATAAGCATCAATATTTTGCATCTTCACCGACCCCATTTCCCCGTTTTTGTTGAGCACACTCACAGTAGCGTCAATTTGCGGATAGGCATAAATGTTACCGCGTTTTACGTAGGTGTTAAATTCGGGCACTTCCTCTTTTATGGCGCGTGCCGTAGCCAACAAAAAAAAGTGCGTCAAGGTGAGTTTAATACCCGCCTGACGTTTGGCTTGGATGTAGGTTTCTAACTCAGTGATGTCAATTTCTACCGACCCAAAAATCTTGGAGTCGGTGGGTTTATTATAAATTGTTGAGGCTATTTTACGCCAAGTGGTATTGAGGCTTTCCGAAGGATTCATGTAGTATTAAGTCATCTTCGGTGTAAATTTAACTACCACTTTGACTTGTCCTGATTGATTGGGGAGTCGTAGCATCAAACGGCTATTGCCCGTATTGAGTTTTTCGGGGGCTTTCTGCACGGCCGACTCTACCGTAAACTCTGCCCCGATAGGCGCAATGATTTCGGCTTCAAGGGTACGGGTAGTGATAGTTGCATTGCGCAAAATTGCTTTTCCGCCTTTGATGATTTCAATCTGATTGGCCGTGGTCATGCCCCAAGCCACTTCGGTTGGTTTTGTAATCACAAATTCATCTTCCATCAAAAAAGCCTTTCGACTGTCCACCATGCTTATTTTACGGGTACTTTTTGAAGAAAACTCTTTGTAAGCTTCGGTCAAATCAACCGTGGCAGTAGGAATCGCTGTATTCAAATTAGTTTGAATAAATTTTGATTTAGCCACTTCATGCTGGTTTTTATTGCCCAACAGTGGCACATTGTGACTAAATGAATTGAGACGATAATACGTCCAACGTTTTCCTGCAACTCCCATTGACCAATAATCGGGCAAGTTATAATCATCAGAGCCTAAATCTCTGGCCCAGCGTACTCCTCCCGCATCCAACTCAAAATTTCCCAAGTCTAAATGAGAATGATTGGAACTGTTAATCCCTGATTTTATGCCCATCCAAAGCGCATTGGGGTCGGTCCAACTGTTGCGCATCAATACCAATTCATTGATTTCGCCCCGTAAAAAATAATCTAAAGGAGGGTTGATAGGGTCAGCAGTAAGAGCTTTGTACCATACAATATGGAATGGTTTGGCCGAGGTATTGCTGGTTTTGATAAGATTGTGCAGATAATTGGAAATGATTGGGTTATTGTAAGTATGAGCCAAGAAGAACATCGCCGCCGATGTCGTTGCTTTGGTATTTTCGCCGGAGTCAGCAAAGTTGAGAATATAGTTGGTAGGTCCTGCACAAATCATTGGTACCAATCCCGATTGCGACAAACCTTCTACTTTTTCAAGGTTGCCCGTAGCTGATTGTAAGGCCGACATCGCAAACGAGAGATACTCTGTAGCGTATGACCAATACCCCGGACCTTCGTACCAAGCGCCATCGGGGGCATAAAACTTATTGGAATAAGGCAGGTTTAGCAGGGCTTTAGGGATAAATTCTCGGGCATAATCGGGGTCGGTTTCGGCCACGGCTAATGCACCTACAATCAATCCTCCGTTACAAACCTGATTCCAGTTATTGTCACCTTTGGCCCACCAAGCAGTCGAATATGCTTTTTTATATTCATTCAATCCCTTGATTTTCAACCCTTCTCTTATGATCTCGCGGTCGGCTTGAGTAAGGTCATTATAAAGCCAATCATATCCCAAAGCCACGCCGTTGGTCATCTCGGCTACGTCCAAAAAATGAGAGGGGTTCCAGTCGGAAAAAGCGCAGACGGTTTTCATATTGACAACTGCTGCATCCAGGTATTTTTTGTCGCCGGTAAAACGATAAGCCAAAGCCAAGTGGGAAGTGCGATTGAGTAACTCTCGGCTTACGTCCAGTAAACGAGGCCCTATCAGTACTCGCTGCAATGGGGCTTTGGTGACAATACTATTGGCACTTGCCACCACCGCATTGATGTATTTATCAAGAATAGGGTCGGTTTTTCGTAAAGTTTTAAGTTCTTCTACCCGTTCGTTAGAAAGCATCAGGCGCGGGTGGTCGGCCTTCATGTTTTGCAAAATCCCCGTAAACTGAGGCATAGGGGCAGCAGTTTCCTCCTTTTTACAGGAGATTAAGACAAAAAGCAAAAACACCGCAGAGAGACAATGAATGCTTTTTTTACCTACATTTTGAAGGATTTGGCTTAACATAGTAACTTTTGTATGATTTAGACTTAGGGTCCATACAGCCTTCCAGGTTCAACAATTTGATGTTTCTAAAATCAATTTCTTGACCTTCGCTTTGGAGCGCAATGAACCCTTCTTTGAGGAGTTTACCGTCAATTTTAAGTGCTGGATTATAGCGATTGGCTACGCCACCACCAATTTGGGGTTTGGCGTATTGAAGTACAGGTTCGTCATTGATAAAGTGTGTAATGAGCGAATCGCCCAAGACAATCAAATCGGCCTTTACCCATTCTTCTTTGGGGTAGGTTTTAGAAGTAGAATTAATACAGTGACGGGGATCTTTTTTACCTTCAAAAATCACGTCAGTCCCCGGCGAACACATATTGCCCGTGGGGCGTTGTTTGCCGTCGCTAAGGCCAGCCAAAAACTGCATCTCGACCGAAATCGGCCAATCCTGCTCTTTGGGCATGGTATGTGGGTCTTGCGAGTGAAACATCACTCCGCTGTTGAGATTGGTATAATCAGGCGCATCTTTTCGCCAAACTCCCGTAAAACGGTATTCTAAGCTAAGATGATAGTACGAATAAGGCGTATTGAAATACAAATGCCCGTAACGCTCGTTGAATTTGTCGTATTGGTCATAACGCACTTTTATCATTTTATTTTCTACCCTGAAAGTATTTCCAAAGTTGTCTCCTACTTCGTGGTGATGGATTTTTACCGTCCAATTTTTGATGTCTTTCCCATTAAAAAGAGAAATCCAATCTTCTTTTTCTTTTTGGGGGGAAGAAACAAAAGAGAAATTGGCCAAAACAACAATGGCTACTAATAAACAAGAGATTGATCTTACAGATATAGTCGGTTTCATGATACTTTTATAAAGTGTATTATTGTAAACGGGTACTTGTTTAAAACCAAAGGCACAAAAAACAAGAAATTACCTATTCTTTGTGCCTTTGGCTTTTTTTAGGAAAGGTTCTTCTATTTCGTATTCAACGCTTGGTAACGAAGCAACGCTTCTAAGTAATAGTAATCGGCATATACAAGCGGCACGTCAATTTCTGAATTGCCCAACTTGTGTCCCGTACTATGTTGCAGAATAAAGTGATTGTTTTTGCCTAATTCGGCTTTGAAAGGTGCTTTTGAAAGGCTTTGCAGCATTGTCACGGCATCATTATAATATCTCTTGGCGTCTTTACCCCCGTACGTACTCAACTCCAACAGAGCCGAAGCGGCAATCGCACCTGCCGAAGCATCACGTTCTTCACCTGGTTTGCTATAATCCCAATACGGAATTTTATCGGCAGGGAGGTTGGGATTACTCAAAATAAAATCAGCAATGTTACGGGCATGTTCTAAGTATTTTTTGTCTTTGGTTTCTCGGTACATCACTGTATAACCATAGAGACCCCACGCCTGCCCGCGCGACCAAGCCGACTCGTCGGCAGCTCCTTGGTGGTTTTTCTTGGCCAAAACTTCACCGTTGGGGCCGTAGCATAAGACATGATAGGCACTGTGGTCGGGACAATAGTGGTTTTTGAGGGTATTGTCGGCGTGAGTTACGCTCAGGTTATAAAGTTCCTTGTTGCCCGACTCTTTTGCCGCCCAAAACAGAAACTCCAGATTCATCATGTTGTCAATGATAACAGGATAAGTATAACCTCCCTTAATTTGTAGAAATTAAAATAGGCATAACAGATTGATTAACAATTTGCTATGCCCGACAATTGGAGCCAAAGCTCTAAGTTTGTAGTGACCAAACAACAAATAGACTTACCTCAATTTAGACACAA
>Ga0247843_1003849_pt1 | contig 23555 bp, 17 predicted proteins | sample LaCruzMarch2017__FD_192420 | JGI IMG/M metagenome (GOLD analysis project Ga0247843, IMG submission 192420) | Freshwater microbial communities from meromictic Lake La Cruz, Castile-La Mancha, Spain - LaCruzMarch2017_8m | ecosystem: Environmental > Aquatic > Freshwater > Lake | place: Spain...
TCGACCTAATGCCACCAGCGTCGCTTGCAGTAGCAGAGAAGGTGACGTTGCCAGACACGGTTGCGTTACTGTTTGGTGCAGTAAACGAAACCGTTGGAGGAGTCGTGTCTGAAGGCGGAGGGGGCGGCGGAGGCGGTGGTGCGCCAGCGTTATTCACTCTAAAGTTGAGAGGCGCTGTAGAAGTATTTCCAGCAGGATCTGTAGCAGTCACAATCCATGAGACATCTCCGTTTGGTACTGTCTTTGAATCCCAACCAAAAGCGTATTCGCTTTGAAAATGTGGCATTGGAGTGAAGGGTTGAGGGGAGAGGATAGCATTCGTGAGAGCATTTCGTACAACCACGCTTGCCACGCTAAAGTTGTCATTCACAATGGCTCTGAAGGTGACTGTATTCGAATACGTCCCTCCCGTGGCCAGATCACCTGCAGGGGATGCGGCAAGCGATGGGATAAAAATCACGGGCGCTGTTGTATCTGCGACAATAGATATTGGGATAAACGAGACCCCTTCGTTTCCAGCTAAGTCGTAGGCTTTTGCTGTAAGAGTTCTACTGCCCACTAAGGACGATGGAATGTTGTAACTTATAGAGTAAGGCGCAGAGTTATCGGATCCTATGAGTTGAGTGCCTATATAAAAATCAACTCTGCTCATTCCACCCGAGTCTGTCGCGGTAGCTGAAAAAGTATTCAAGCCGTTTGAAAGAGGTGACCTTGTGGGAGGGGTCACTGCTACGGATGGAGGTGTCGTGTCGATACCACGAGGGCCCAAACACGTGGCAGCGGCAATTCTATCTTTAATTAACTTAAGCGGAATGGGTCCAAATCCTAAAGAAGGGGCTATCCCTACTCCAGAACGTGTATGACAGTAGCTCATCACTGTTCCCTTTACTGGGAGCGGCGGTCTAACACACGAGCCTTCAGGAGTACCGCAACCATCAATCGCTCCTGTAGTGCCGTCTGGTAAAGTCCAACCACACCAGTGCGTGTGTCTTGATCCTAAGTTATGACCAATCTCGTGCCAAACAACATTTGACGACCATGAATAGGTGTTTAGATCTGTAGAAAAGAAGTTGCTGATGTTCGAGAACGCAGAAGACCTACTACAGGGACTACCTAGGTACGCTAGCCCACCCATGTTTCCAGACTTCGTAGAAAGTAAGTGTAAAAAATCTCCTTCCATCAAGGGCCGGTATTTCAGTCCTAAGGCATCGAGCATAGCGCTTGCTGTCGTTAAATTCAGAAAGACGTCTTTGGCCGGATCGCTGTTAGTATCCACCTTTTGGACTCTGATACCTATGCCATCACGTGCGAATAAACCGGCTACCACAGCCATGAGAGAATTCGCTTTGTTAACCGTAGCCGCTTCACTCTTGCCGTTATCGTCATACATCTTGTAATCAGTGACCACGTGGATCGCTATGTCACGCTTGCCGAAGTTTAAAGCACCAGGCGACGCTGCCGTGATCATGCCCACAGTATCATGATTATGAGTGCCGCCGCCAGAGTCTGCAGCTAAAGCTTCTCCGCTTTCGTCTTGTGGCGGGGGACTAGCACAGGTGGGGGCTTCGGATTGCGGCAAGAGACTGGTTTCTACCACTTGAATCTCCTCTTCGTCTAAAGTCTCGGAGTTCGGAGAAGCAAGAGCCTGATTGTCTCCAGCTTTAGACGGACGAACCCCAAAGTCATAGACATGTCCTTCTATGTCGAAAGTACCGGATAGGCTATAATTGTGGTTACCGTTCTGGGAAAAGGAAATCGTTCCATGCGAAGTATTTGGATATTCTTTAGCTAGGACATGGTAGTGAACCGAGTATGCTTTTACTTCCTGATTCAACTGATCAACCGCTTTGTATCCTGGAGCGAATAAGTTTACTTTAGTACCCTGCCAAGTGATCGTTTCAAGCTTGTTGTCTTTTAGAATTCGTATCTTGAAGCTAATCACTTCATCCTGCTTGTCTAAAATCTTTTTAATTTTACGACGACCGATTCTGATGGAAAGACCATCAACTCCGTTAAAAATCGGAGCCTCTAAAGCCGCAAAGCGACCCTCGGCAGGTCTTTTTCGAAGCCGTTTACCTGCGCCAATTTTTCTTTCTATCTTCACTGCTGATGAAATGATGAGATCGTTATCAACAAGTTTTTTGTTCATTTGTGCTTCTCGAACAGCTTTTTCAATTTTTCTTCTAAACGCTTTTTCCCCAGACTGATCCGCAAAAGCACTCGTCTGAACCATAAAAACACTAACTATAAACAGTGAACTGATCTTAAAAGCGTACCCAGAAGTGTGACCTTGTTTGGCAGTTGTAATAAAATTGTTCATGACAAATATAAGTATGACTTAATTATTGTCATTTAGAATGTGTTCGAGATGACCTAGGTCACACGAGCCGTTTGTCAATATTTTCGAAGCGTAAGGGAGAAAATATCCTGAAGGAGACTCCAGTTCTCCTTCATCAAAGCACCAAATAGAATGGCACTAAGTATAAAATAGAAAATAGCAGGAAGAGCCACGATGAGACGATCTTTAATGTGAGCTCTTACTCCTATCGCCCCCACCATCATCACACAAAGCGCGAAACTTCCGACGATGCTAAAAAGCGGAATCACAGCTCCGAGCGAAAGAGCGATAACAGCCAGAATTTGAGACCCACCCACGATCTTTCTAAAGCGAGCCATCCTGTAGCGGACGAACTCTTTTTTCATTTTCTCCGAGCAAAAGCAATTTATCCCGTATAAGAGAAAAGAAATGATCAGAAAGTATCTGATAAGGAGAAGCGATAAGGTCACAGACCATTATTCTATATTATTCTTGAAACTTCAGCACACCTTATCATAAAGGACACTCATGATTTATCTAACTCTGATCTTGCAGGTCCTGGTCGCTCTTGGCTTACTTAATGTTTGGCTTTTACGAAAAAGCTCTCAAACCAAGTACCGAGGTGGAAGCTCTCAGAATCTGAAAGACGAGTTTAGCGCCTATGGGCTACCTGCTTGGGTGTTTTACATCGTTGGGGCCTTCAAAATAGGATCGGCGTTAGCATTAGTAGGAGGAATCTGGATCCCTGAGTTGGTCTTGCCTGCCGCCTCCATTGTCGCAATTCTCATGATTGGAGCAATCGTTATGCACCTGAAAGTAAAAGATGCCGCTCTTAAATTTCTACCCGCAGCATGCATGCTACTCATGAGTGGGTTCATCGTACTTAGCGTTTCTCAGCTAGCTTAAGTTTAATAATTCCATCTTTAGCTTATCATTCCGAGCTCGTGCGCATAGCCGAGGCGATCTCAAAAAAAAAGGCCAACCTAGAGTCAGGCTGGCCCTCTCGCTAATATTTATACTAAGATTATTTAATGACCTAAAAACTGCTCATTCTCCGTCGACCCGGATAAAGCTGTGGTCGAAGCCTTGCCCGATGTGATCGTCATGAGTACTTGGTCAAAATAACCCGTCCCTACTTCCGTCTGATGCCTTGTTGCCGTATATCCTCGGTCCTCTGCCGCAAACTCTTTATGCTGAAGCTCTACATAAGCAGGCATCCCGCGCTTTGAGTAGTCTTGAGCAAGATCGAAAGTGTGGTAGTTAATGAGATGCCAACCCGCAAGCGTGATGAACTGAAACCGATATCCCATCGCACCTAAAGCTTCAGAAAAACTTTCGATTGTTTTTGCGTCGAGTTTCTTCTCCCAGTTAAACGAAGGTGAACAGTTGTAGGCGAGAAGTTTTCCTGGAAACTTCGAATGAATCTCAGCTGCAAACTCTTTCGCTTCACCAAGATCAGGTTTAGATGTTTCAAACCAAATGAGATCTGCATAGGGCGCATAAGCAAGTCCGCGCGCAAACGTAATGTCCATACCGTTTCTAATTTGATAGTAACCCTCGGCGGTGCGCTTACCTGTTATAAACTTATAATCCACTTCATCGATATCAGACATGAGATATGTCGCACTCTGCGCATCTGTACGAGCCACTAAAATACTAGGGACATTCATCACGTCCGTAGCGAGTCTTGCAGCCGTTAACTGCCTAATGAAACTGGCAGTTGGGATGAGGACTTTCCCGCCCAAATGTCCGCATTTCTTTTCAGCAGCTAACTGATCTTCAAAGTGCACTCCCGCTGCTCCGGCTTCTATCATCGACTTCATGAGTTCGAACGCATGCAGTGGACCCCCGAAGCCTGCTTCCGCATCAGCTACGATCGGCACATACCAGTCTACATCCCTACGCCCTTCTGCAGCCGAGATCTGATCTGCCCGCGCGAGCGCTTGATTAAGACGCCTGACAAGCGCTGGCACCGAATTCGATGGATAAAGACTCTGATCCGGATAGGTCTGGCCGGAAAGGTTCATATCCGCTGCCACTTGCCAGCCACTAAGATAAATACTCTGCATTCCACCTTTGACCATCTGAACAGCCTGTGCGCCAGTAAGCGTTCCTAGAGCTCCCACATAGCCTGGCACCGATAAATCACGCCACAACCTCTCCGCACCTCTACGTGCCCAGGTGTGCTCAACGAGTACCGAGGGCCTTAGCTTCACCACATCTTGAGCTGAGTAGGTACGTTCAATACCTTTCCAGCGATTCTGGTCCCGCCATTGATTCTCTAAGTCTTGGATTTGCGTTTGTGGTTTCATTCTTTTTCCCCCATTTTTTAAATCGTTACTATTTAGAGACACTCGTACGCAGACACTGTTAAAAAATCTTGAAACTCAGAGTTTAGAATTAACTGATCGAGAATTTCCTTGGCTTTCTGATAGCGATTGAGAGTGCTAGTAGCACCACCGGAAGCTTCCGAAATAAGAAGCTTATCCATCTCTTCTTGTGCGATCTTAATGTACAATTCTCTTGTCATAGTGAGTCCGTTACTTAAAACAGCTCCATGTTTCACCCATTGCCAAAGTTGAGCACGCGAAATCTCTGCGGTAGCAGCGTCTTCCATGAGGTGATGAATAGCCACTGCTCCCACGCCGGCTAGCCAACGCTCTATGTAGATGAGCGCTACTTCGATATTAGTCCTCACACCTTCTTCGGAAATCACACCCTCTACACCACTAAAGTCTATGAGTTCCGCCTTTGACTCCGGCATGACACCTAAATCGCGGTCTTTTTGATGGGGTCTTGAACCAAGCGCTGTGACGAAAATGTTTTTCACCATGCCCACAAGGTCAGGATGCGCGACCCATGAACCGTCAAAACCAAGCGAAGCCTCACGAGTTTTATCCTGCGTGACGCGACCCAGCGCTGCCCGAGTCACATCTGCATCTTTTCGAGAGGGAATAAACGCTGACATTCCGCCCATCGCATGCGCACCACGCTTATGACACGTATGCACTAACCGCATTGCATAGGCACTCATGGGTGGAGTGCCCATGGTTACAAATTTACGATCTGGGAGCATGGCCGCTCTGTGAAGAGAGCGTTTCTTGATGAAGCTAAAAATATAGTCCCATCTGCCTGCGTTTAATCCACAGATATGATCCTTGAGCTCAAACAAAATCTCATCCATCTGAAACGCTGCCGGCAAAGTCTCGATCAGTACCGTCACCCTGATAAATCCTTTGGGAAATCCTAAAGTCTTTTCAGCAAAGTCAAAAACATCATTCCATAGCCTTGCCTCTAAATAGGACTCAAGTTTCGGTAGATAAAGAAACATGCCTTTACCTTGTTTGGAAAGTTCCTTAGCGTTCAGGAAGAAATACAATCCAAAATCAAAAAGACTCGCGGACATTGATTCTCCGCTCGCTTGAAAGTTCTTTTCCGCCAGGTGCCAACCACGGGGACGAACTAAAAGTTCCGCTATCTGAGCATTGAGTTTATAAATCTTTCCTTCTTTTGAAGTAAACGAAAGTGTGCGAGTGACAGCGTCTCTTAAGGCAATTTGAGCCTGTAGAATATTTCTCCAAGACGGAGAGAGAGAATCTTCGATGTCCGCCATAAAAACATCTGCGCCTGAATTAAGCGCTTGGATAATCATCTTAGGTTCAGCGGGGCCCGTAATTTCTACATGACGCATATTTAATTGGCTCGGACACGGGGCGACTTGCCAATTCGAATCTCTAATAGACTTTGTTTCAGTAAGAAAGTCGGGGGTATTTCCGCTATTGTATAGCGCCTGAAGTCTGCTTCGTTCTGCAAGCAATTCAAGCCTTCGGGGGTTGAATCTCTTATGTAAATCTAAAAGAAACTCGATGGACTCCTTGGTAAAAAGCTTTTCCGAATCAACGCCCGTAGAATCTCTTATAGAAGCGGCGCTTAGGACTCCATTATTACCTGATCTTTGCTCGATTGTACCCATGACCATTGACCACCCCTTAGCTCGGCAGAAGGCTATCGAACTGATGAGACGGTCTCAAGCGTTAATCAAAAAAATTCTTAATTTATGGCTAAAATCGACTTAATTTTAAAGAGATCTGAAATTTACGCGACGAGTCATAAGCTGTGTTGTCCAAGAAAGATCGGGCCTCCTGAGAAATCCTGCTCCTTATTTCTTTATACATACAAGCACGCAATAGCTCACGGAGCGCGTGACTCAATCCTCACTAATACACATTGTCTCGCATTCACGCAGAGAGCGTTCATTCCCATCGTGTTTTTTCGGTAAAGCACTCCAACGCCACTCATCTCTGCTATATTAATGCGAGACTCTTCGAAAACTTTAATCACCTCTAGTGCTCGCAAATAAGCAAGTCGATTGCCGCTTATGCTTGCGTTCATTTCAAAGAGCTTGGCCTCATCTTGGCCATCAAAAAAACTGATAACTTGCAACCTAGTTTCTTCGGCTAAAATTTGTGAAAGCGCTGTTCTCACGCTGTCTGCTTGTTCGTTCAATCTGCTGGACACCAAGTCGCTACCAGCCGTGCGAAAAAAATCACCCTCTTGCGAGCTAAGCCACAAATCTTTTCGCACTAGTTTTAAAGGTTGCCACTGTTCGCTAGCGTCACCACCCGCTCTAGATAAACCATCAGCACTTAACCAATTCACTGCTAAATCGGATCCCAACCTCTCCTCGTCTTGCACTAAGTTACTACTAGCGGGCCCGATAGGTGAGTTTGCTGCGTGTTTCTCAGGTTGCGATCCTGCGACCTTAGACTCCATTGCCTCGTTGCCCCTAGTATGTAGAATTGGGTCGTCTTTCACCAGAAGTGAAAAAGAAGTTACGGCTACTACCAGAAGCAAGAAGGACTGAGACGAGCTCAAGTAACTTTCATTCACGCGGCTGATCCCCCGAGCGAGCTTGAGTAGTAGCGCCTTCAGTTATTTTGTCTTCTAAACTAGCGACAAAATCATCAACCCCTACACCAGCAACGATCCCATGGAGATACACTTCTTGTGCGAACTTTACTTTCTCTTCTCTCTGAACGATGGAATCGCAACTAATCTTCAGCCCAAATATCAGCTTTTCCTCAGAAATACGGCCTCCGATGACAAACACACCCGAAATCGCAGCCACATAGAAAAACAGATACAGTGAACTCAAATGAGATCCAGTCAGCGCACAGAAGAAAAGAACCGAACCTAAAAATTGAACGGCATGCTGAAATGCAATTCCACGAAGATACTCAGAGATATGACCCTTCAAAATGTCTTGAAGCCATGGCTCTTCATTGTCTCTAGCTCTTAAAGCAAGCCCCACTGCATTTACAGGCTCAATGCCACATATTAGCAAATCGCAAAAATTTGCAATCCATGGTTGAGAACCCTTTGCATCTGAGCCCAATCTCTCCAGGGATTGAATGCCATCTTTACGCAGCTGAGATCCAATACGAGAAAGGAATGACAAGCTTTTTGATTGTTTTCCTAGAGTTTCCGCACACCTTTCAATAGTCCCAACGATACTTGAGAACTTTGAAAAGAAAAACCATACGGCAGTCCCACCAAGCGCAATCCAAATCACTAAATTTACCGCAGAAAAGCTTCCGCATACAGCGAGTAACGCTAGAACGAATATCCACTGCAAAATGATTGAGGTCACTAAAAATTTTTTTAACGAATGATGAATAATTTTAAGCGATTGATCCGACATGAGGTCATAGTATACTCACGTAGATAATGGGAAAGTCTAATTTTAGCTTAACAGGTACTGACTTTGTTTTTCTTTTTTGCCTGTGGATTGGGCTGGCAACACGCTTCTTCACTCTTGAAGATTTTACCTATACCTCATCTGTGCAATGGCTCGTTTTTTCGGGGGTTTCGCTCTTCGGACTCGTTCAGCGGTTTATTTTTCGAAAAAGCTTGGGGACCTGGCTTCTTAAGCTATCTAGTCGCGCTCATCCAAACGACAAAAAAAAAGCTGCGTTTAAACGGAAAATTGTTGCCTTCTCGGCCCTGCTAGTAGCTTTGTCTCTTTCGGCTGTGAACGTGATTGGCATCCGGGAATTGAAAGCGTTTCGAGCTCTAGAGTTAACAGATGTACCAAGTTCAAACCTCAACTCCGATGACGACGCTTCGGACTCTGATCCAGCCCTTACGGTATTTTTCCAACTAGAGTTGCCCTTTCGAGAATTCATCAAAGCAATTCCATCCATTCCCTACATTCCTGGGCCACCGAAAAGATACCTTTCACGCATTGTCGCTACTTCGGCTGACTACCCACTAGACTTCACATGGACGGGCCCCACGACACTAAAAGACTTTGAGTCACTTTCCCATACGTCCCATTGTCTCAGTCGTTTTGCGAGCTGCCTGCAGTTGAGAAGAGAGCTTTTTGAGCGCATTTTAGAGCCTTATTTAGGGGTTTCTAGCATTCGGGAAGTACATTGGTTTAGATCTGAGAATAACCTGCAAGGTTTACGAGTTCGTGGCTTTTGGAAAGAAAAAAAATCTAACTATATAGCCTATTTTCCGATATTTCCTAACGGCGTAATCCAAGGAATGTGGGTCGAAACTGCAGTAAAATCGCTGCTTCAAGAGGCAGAGCAAAGACTTATAGGCCTAATACTGGGAGCAAACCAGAAGACATCCATGCAAGAGGCTAAGCTGTTTGTAGAGGAGGAAATCTCAACCCTCGGGTTTAAGAGTCCTGAAATAAAACAACTTCTTACAGCCTACTTTATGCTGATCTCAGCCGTGAGCGTAAATCCTAGGAACTTCGACAGCTTCTACCATTTAGGAGGTGTCTCCCGGCTACTGCTACAGAACGCGCAGAACGGAATTCATCCCGAATACGCCCCATCGTTTAAACGCACTCTACAGGCTACCGCAAAGTATGCGGCCGATATCGATCCAAAGGATCCACGAACGGAAGAATTGGCAAGCTTTGTGAGAGTCGCTCAGTGACCGCGATCATGAATGAACCCAAGCTATTGCAGCAAACCTCTCATTTTCTTGCAGTCTATAAACCGCATCACTACCACTCCGTCCCCGCTTTGGCACATCCAACACATAAGAATATCGTCGACTGGGCTTGCTCACAAAATCTAATATCATTGCCAGAGTCGTCGTCGTCGTCGTCGCCTCAAATGAAAGAAGGCGGCCTGTTGAATCGCTTGGACTTCGGAACAAGCGGGTTACTTGTTTTCGCTCTAAACGTTGAAATGTACGAAAAGGCAAGAGAGGCTTGGACTAATCCAGATACCATAAAACTCTACACTGCCATCAGTGAATCAAGCGATAAAAGTACCCAGCCTGTTAACTCTAATTTTCCAATCACTCTCAATACCCCGATCGGGCACCACAGCACCTCAAAAAAAAGAATGCTCGCACAGAAGTCACCCACCGACCGTCGCACAAATCGTTGGCTAGCTGCTGAAACGCGAGTGACTAGCATTGAACCGCACCATAACGATTATAGAAAAATAGAAGTCAGAATTCTCACTGGCGTGAGGCACCAAATCAGAGTGCATTTAGCCGGGATCAACCTGCCAATCGTTGGAGACCCTTTGTACTCGCAGAAATACAAAGAAAACTATCACTCTCTTGTGCCAGAGATTAGAGACCAACGGCTCCTCCTGCACTGTCACACAATAAAGTTCTTGAACGAACAGTTTGAATGTCCTCATCCACCGGATTTTAAGATACTAAGCGCTGAAGCGTAACTTGATGATTTAGATTTGCTCTGAAACAGGTTTCTCAGAAACCTCATCCGGTCGCCCGGATTTATAGCCCACACGGAATAATTTAGGCTGACCTTCCATGATCGTTGAAATGGATACAGGCCTTCTCCAGAGCGACGCAATCGATCTTAAAGTCTCAATCATCCACTTAGGATCTAAATCTGAGCCTAGATGTTTATGCTTAAGAAGAAGCTCGCTCTGATTTTCAAAGTTAGCATCCACCACATAGATATACGGCTGACCTCGGTGCGTGAGTTGAGTAAGAAGACGCTCTTTAATGGTTTTAAAGTCGCGATCAAGAATCTCATACTGATTGGTTTTACGATTAAGGCCGTAATGATAAAATTTATAGCGATCCACAAATTCAGGTGTGATGTACTGATCTATAAAAGTGACGTCGTTACACACTTTTCTTACTTCGAAAATTTTTGCCCTACCTAGCCCCGTTTTGCGGTCCCATTTTGCTTTCTCTACCAAATTGTCGCATTCATCATACTCTTTACCGAAAGCTCCGCGGTTCCACCGATCCTCAATGTCACGAAATAGTTCAATGCCGAGCTTGTAGGGATTTAACCTTCCAGGCTGAGTAGCAAGGGTCCCCGCATGGTGGTCGCAGAAATCAATAATCTCTGAAGCATCAAGCACATGCTCCGTCATAATCTTTGAATGCCAATACGAAGCCCAGCCCTCGTTCATGATTTTCGTTTGAACCTGCGGTACAAAATAGTATGCCTCATCTCTCACCATAGAGAGCACACTGCGTTCCCAATCCTTCAAAGGAGCGTGTTGAATGAGAAAACCAAAAACATCCAGCGTGGGTTCTTCTGGTATTTTCTTAGTTTTGCTCTGTTCATCTATAGAAATGCGCTGTTGCTCAGCCAAATAGGCGGGCGGGTTAATGAAGTCCTCCATGTACGGTCGTTCATTTTTAAACCGAGCGAGCGTTCGATCGGGGGCGCCAGAGTCGTCTATATTCTCAGGCAAGCGATTGGGCTTTTCTAAAAATGGTAAGTTAGGGTCAATCAGGTGCTCAAGCGAAAGTGCTAAATCAAGCAACTGCTCTACCGTATCCTCACCTAGATCCTCCATGTAGCTTCGAATTCGAACAGCGTGATTTGCCATGGTATCGAGCATTTTTCGGTTAGTTTTTGAAAACCACACATTGTTTTTAAAAAAGTCCACATGACCATACACGTGAGCCATGACCGTTTTCTGATCGACCATGGCATTGCTTTTCATCAAATAGGCGTATGCTGGAGAGGTATTGATGACCATCTCATAGATTTTCTGAAGTCCAAATTCGTAGCCTTTAGAGAGCTGATCGTAGTCCATTCCAAAGCGCCAGTGCGGATAGCGAACTGGAAATCCTCCAAACGCTGCAAAAGCGTTCATTTGATCGTAATCGATCATCTCAAAGATGGTATCAAAGAAATCCAACCCGTAACTACGCGCAATCTTCTCGATTCGATCTCGAATGGGCACTAACTCCGGCAATAAATCAGAGGACTCGAAACCGTAAGAGACCATGAGCTACTTACCTTTCCCTAGGAAATCTTTGATGGACTGAAGAATTCCATCTTTACTTTCAATACGCGAAAGAAGCACGTCTTCACTTTCGGTACCAAACTGCTCCACAAGATCTTTATAAAATTGCCCAGAGCCGTAGCGTGATTCTACTTGTCCGTAACAAAACGCATTGACCTGTTGAAGAAGAGACTGAGTCAGAATCTCCATACAGAGTTTCGTGTCTTCGCCGCTCCAATTATCCCCATCAGAAAAATGAAAAGGATAAATATTCCACTCAGAAGGTGGGTAATCAGTTTCAATAATTTTTTCGCACAATTTATATGCTGAAGAAATCAACGTTCCACCAGATTCCCTGGTGCGATAAAATGTGTCCTCGTCTACTTCTCTAGCTACGGCATCATGAATGATATATCGGGTTTCGATACCCTTATATTGAGACTTCAACCATGTGTTAATCCAGAAAGCTTCTGTACGTACGATCTCTTTCTGCTCGTCGCCCATGGAGCCCGACACATCCATCATATAGATGATTACAGCGCTATTCTCGTGTTTTACGTCAGTCTTCCAAGAGCGATACTTAAAGTCTGAAGGTATCGGCACAATCACAGGACGATCAGGATCGTAAGTGCCAGACGCGATCTGCCGCCTTAAGGCGTTTTTGAAGGTTCGCTTAAAATGCCTAAGGGAATGAGGCCCCTGCGAAGCAATGCTCGTGTATTTGTCTGCTTTCGCCTTTAGTGTTTTATGACCCCGAGGTTCGATCTTCGGAAGCTGCAGCTCTTGACCAAGAATTTCAGCCAACTCTTGCAGCGTAAGCTCCACATCAAGCACGTGTTCGCCAGCTTTATCTGACGCCTTCTGTCCGGACCCAGGCTGATCGCCCTCTTCCCCCTCTTCTCCCTGACCAATAGGATCTCCGACCTCACCCTCGCCTTGACCCACGCCATCTTGTTGGCCAGATCCGAAGCGAAACCTGGGGATTTCTATCTGGGGAACTGGAATCGTGACAAGATCTTTGCCTTTTTTTCCAATCATCTCCCCGTGGGTAATGTATTTCTTGAGATCCTGCTTGATGATCCCTTTTACAATATTACGAAACCGCGAATGATCCCGCCTAATGGAGTAAATCATAAGGCACTAACCCCCAGCTCGTTTTTTTGCGTCTCCTCTTGCAAAAATAGATGCCACGAAATGGAGCACATCTGTCGCGCTCACATCATCGTAACCGAAATTCTTGATCAATCGAGCCTTCACGACGTCGATTTTCTCCTGAGTAGCGCGATCGACCACGTTAGAAACAAGCGAGGTCAGCTTAATAGAATCTTTCTGATCTTCAAACAGCTTCAACTCTAAAGCTCGGTGCAATCTTTCATTAGTCTTGTAATCAAAGGTTTTTCCATCAATCGCAAGAGCCCCGATGTAATTCATGATTTCACGTCTGAAATCATCTTTTCTGGCCTCTGCGATATCGATCTTCTCTTCGATCGCTCGCATGAGTCTTTCATCAGGTTCCTCAGCCATACCCGTGTATTTGTTTCTGACTTTTTCACGTTGTGTATAGGCTTTCACGTTGTCGATATAGTTACCGCAAAGTTTGGCGATTGCGTCCTCGTCGGCCGAGATTGCGCGCTGTACTTCGTTTTTGACAATATCTTCATACTCTTGTTTTACCGTCGCAATCATTTCGCGATATTCTTTTTTGCGATCTTCGCTACCTACTATGGAGTGATTTTTGAGTCCACTTTCTAGCTCATTTAACACCATAAATGGATTGATACAGCCAAGATCACCACTCTTCTCATTCACAAGTGCGTTTGAGATTTTGTCCTGCACATAACGCGGAGAAATTCCGTCCAAGCCCTCACGTTGCGCTTCTTTACGTAACTCTTTGACATTCTCTTCCGTGTAACCAGCAAGCGTTTTGCCGTCATAGAGCTTCATTTTCTGCACAACACTGAGGTTCGCCTTCTTCGGAGTTTCCAGTCTAGTAAGCACGGCCCACATAGCGGCCACTTCTACTGTATGAGGCGCAATAGATTTGCCTCTGATCTTCTCAGGGTTAAAATCTTTCTTATAGATTTTAATTTCCTCTTTGAGCTTCGTTATATATGGCACGTCGATTTTTACCGTCCTATCGCGAAGCGCTTCCATGAATTCGTTGTTCTGAAGCTTTCGGAATTCTGGCTCATTGGTGTGCCCGATGATGACAAGGTCAATATCAGTCTGGGCGAATTTTTTAGGCTTAATCTTGTGCTCTTGAGAAGCGGTCAATAAGTCATACAAGAAGGCTACGTCGAGCTTCAACACTTCGATAAACTCAACCACTCCTCTGTTGCCGACATTAAACTCACCATCAAAATTAAACGCTCTCGGATCAGAGTCAGAGCCATATTCTGCGATTTTACGGTAGTTAATATCGCCAGTTAACTCAGTAGAGTCTTGGTTTTTCTCGTCTTTAGGTTGAAACGTGCCAATACCAATTCTATCTTTTTCGGAGAGAATGAGTCGTTGCACGCGAATGTGATTCAGCACTTTAGTCCAATCACCCTGATAGTGCTTAAGAAACTCGCGGTATACGTACCGGGAGGCCGGATCAAGATCGCCAGTAATCTTAATTGGATAAGGAGTTTTATTCGCCTTATTTAACTCTTCTAACACCTTTACTCTGAGTTCCTCTGGAATAAGCTTTAGCGGCTCCTCGTGCATCGGAGAAATCATCTCTTTCTGCCCGCCTAAGATCGAACTGAATTTACCCTCTGGATCCACCCACTTGAAGGTATAGAGAGCGCCAGCGTCTGTTTTTGAATACTGTTCGACACCTTTTTTTAAAACGCGCGCTATCGTGGACTTTGCGCTTCCAACAGGACCATGAAGAAGAAGTACGCGCTTTTCCGTTCCGTACCCAAGTGCCGCGGATTTAAAAAAGTGCACTAACTTCATGAGTTGAACATCAAGACCAAAAACAGCGTCTTTTCCATGATCTATAGGATCTTCAAAGAAATGGTAACGAGTGATATTCTTCTTATATTCTAGATAATTCGATGATCCGTACGAAAGAATCATGTCATACATGCGCTGAAAACTGTTGCGAGTCACTGATGGATTGCTTCGAACAATGTCGAGATACTCGTAAAAAGAGCCATCCCAGTTAAAGCTCTTAAACTCATCCACCACCTTGCGATCACTTAGAATCTTGTTCCACTCTGCCATTGCGACCATAAATTCTCCCTCGTCCTCAATTTTACCTTTGCAGCCAAAAAAATGTAAAGCTAGCTTACGGGTCGAATGGAAAATAATTCCCACCCCGTCTGGCTCCCATCTCTGCTTCAACATCTAGATTCAAGAAGCCTGGAGGGCTATGAAATTTTTTATCAGAAGCAAAAAAAGTTTTCTGTCGAATCGCGGGACCTAACTATCGACTCGTTGCAATCTAGCGAAGACCACACCTTAGCGATACGATTAAGTAAAAACAAATGCCTAGGATTCAGCTTCGCAAGCCAAGCGACTCTTGAGAGCGCACTAAAGGCGGCAGAAACTGCCGAGACCATTGCACGAGTTAGGGAACCCGAAGCCTTCGAGATATTCCCGCCTCTAAAGCTGCTCAGCCTTGCCCAAGCTCACTCTAAAAGTCATGCATCCTTTTATGACGAAGGGGCGGTTTCCTCTCTTTCTCCTGAAAAAAAGATTAAGTCTGCAATTGAGCTTGAAAGATTAGCAACGCAGTACGACCCCCGGGTAAAGAGCGCCAGAAACGCTCAGTTCTCAGATCGAAGCTCCGAAACCGCAATTTATCGACATGATTTACCTGACGGCATCACGTCTCGAAAAAGCGTTTTCTCTGCTTCTGTCGCTTGTCTTGCTGAGAAAGATGGTCAGAGCCAATTAGGTGGATACGGTCGCTCAGTGCTGCATCTAAAAGACTTACCCCAGCTTGAAGAGATCGCAGAGAGAGCCTCAGCCGATGCTACGCTGCTCTTGGGCGCTGAGACCCTAAAGGGTGCGCTCAGTGTTCCTGCTGTTTTTAAGTACGACGCCGTCGCTGACTTGATTGAATTTATGGCGGCGAGTTTCTCTGGAGAAGCTCTTGAGAAAGCACGAAGCCTTTTTTCGGGTAAACTCAATGAAAAAATTTTTAGCCCCTCGTTCACACTGAGAGACGAGCCTCTCCATCCCGCGGGAGTGGCTTCCCGCCTATTCGACGGCGAAGGAGTAACCAGCAGTGCGACGGCCTTAATCGAGAACGGGGTTTTTAAGTCGTTCATCAGCGACTACCACGTCTCACAAAAACTAAAGCTCCCACACACCGGCCATTCGGCGCGAGCAGGCACCGCCCCCCCGAAAATCTCATGCTCCAACCTAGTGCTCTCATGCGGCAAGTCCTCGTTAGCCAAGCTTTTTACTGCCTCTCATAACGGCGTCTACATTACCCAACTCATGGGCGTACATACCGCGAACCCTGTCACAGGTGCATTTAGCTTAGGGGCTGCGGGCTTAAAAATCGAAAACGGGGTCTTAACTACTCCAGTTCAGGGTTTCGCGGTCGCAGGGAATATTTTTGACCTATTTAAAAAAATTAAAGAATTAGGCTCGGACCAAACTTGGACTGGTTCCGTCTTGTGTCCGAGCATCTTATTTGATGATATGAGTATCAGCGGAACATGAACACACCTACCCCACCAAAACTTCAAGAAATCAAACTCGTCTCCGTCGGTAAGACCGATATCGGAAAAAAGCGAAAACAAAACCAGGACACCATGGGAGTCTATGATGGTGTGTCTCTATATTGTGTAGCCGATGGGATGGGCGGACATCGAGGCGGTCAGGTTGCTTCAAGTGTAGCTGTCTCAACGGCACGCGAATACTTCGAACAGAACGCGTACAAACTTGAACCCACAAGAATTCTTAGAGAGGCTGCTGACCTCGCAAATATCGCACTTCTAAAAAGAGCAATGCACGAGGAAGATTTACAGGGTATGGGCACGACCCTCACGATGCTTCAATTTAAGGCCCAAACCGCCTACATCGGACACGTAGGAGATTCCCGCTGCTATCTGATCAGACCCGATGGCATTTGGCAGCTCACTAAAGACCATTCGCTAGTACAAGAGAAGTTTTACGCAGGACTCATCTCAAGGGAACAGATTAAGACCGACAAAATGAAAAATGTGATCACTCGATCTCTTGGAATCGAGCACGCATTTGGAATCGACTTGTATCAATACAATTATCAAAAAGGAGATCTTTTTCTCATCTGTTCAGACGGACTGACGGGTGCCATGACAGACGAAGCTATTTGGAAGCTCGCTCTAGCCGAGTACTTCGATGCTCCCTCCAAAGACGAACTCTCTCCGAAAACTCTATTAGAGCGCCTTATTGAGAGTTATATTCGCGTTTCAAACGAACAGAGTGGCGAAGACAATATTACGGCCGTCCTAGTGGCGTGTACGGAGCAATAGCGCCTTATGATAAATCTTAAGCAAAATCGTGCTTTTACGCTCATGCTGATCCCCGAGCGCACACGCGATGTGAAGTCGATTCAGATTCCCTCTTGGATTCTTAGAAGTGCGATTGCTTTTTTTATCCTAATGGGCGGTTTAGTTGCGCTTGGACTCTTTAACTACGCTTTTGTGCTTGGACAACTAAACGATAATTACTCGCTTCGAGCTGAGAACCGCAGATTAAAAGGTCAACTTCAGGTGTTTAAAGTAAAAATGAGCACGTTAGAGGATAGCGTGGACCGGATTCAAACCTTCAGGGATAAACTGAAAGTTATCACTGGCTCTGAAGCAACTCCCATTGAGCTAAATGTTAATGAGCTTCCAAACTCTGCTACAAACATAGGAAGACCACCGCGCGATATCCCAGGCGTAAAGACGATCGAATCCAGCTATCAGCAGAACGATCCAGAAAAACGCGAATTCCAAATGGCATATACTGAAATAGATCAGCAGATCGTAAAAGCAACTGCTCAGGCCCTAGCCCTAGAAAGCTCGCTTCAATCGCATTATTTATCCCTCATGGACCAAAAAGATTTTTTAAACGCAAAACCAACGCGTAAGCCCGTTGTTGGATACTACACCTCTGGCTTTGGAGTGCGTCGATCCCCGGTCGGTAATCGCCTAAAGATGCACGAAGGTTTAGATATTGCGAATTTTGTTGGGTCTCCAATTCAGACGACCGCTGACGGAATTGTCGTCTATGCCACGGTGAAAGCGGGCTATGGTCAGACCGTGATTGTTGACCATGGGTACGGAATTCAAACCTGGTACGCACATACAAAAAAAATCCTCGTAAGGCGCGGCCAGAAGGTATCCCGGGGTGATATTGTGGCTCAGTTAGGAAACTCAGGTCAGTCCACCGGACCTCATCTTCACTATGAAATTCGCGTGAACGGGATTCCGGTCGACCCCTTAAGCTATATTCTCGAAGATTAATATTCTCTCCTTCCCTACTCTCAGCTAGAACTGACTTCACCTATGCTCATTTCTACTGTTGCAAAAAGAATCTTTGGCACATCAAACGACCGCGAACTCAAACAACTTCGCGCTATTTTGCAGACTGTAAATAGCTTCGAACAGACTACTCAGAAGTTAGATAATGCTCAGTTACAAGCCAAAACCGCATCCTTCAAAGAGCGACTATCCCGCGGAGAGCCGCTAGACTCAGTACTTCCGGAGGCCTTCGCAGTTGTCAGAGAAGCTAGCACTCGCGTGTTAGGGCAGCGGCACTATGATGTCCAGCTCATCGGCGGGATGAGCTTACATCGCGGACGAATCGCTGAAATGCGCACAGGGGAAGGTAAGACGCTAACCGCAACTGCGCCCATGTACCTAAATGCACTCACAGGAAAAGGCACGCACCTCATTACTGTGAATGATTATTTGGCAAGACGGGATGCGACCCACATGGGACAAATATACGGCTTCCTGGGTCTTTCTACAGGAATTATTGTCCATGGCATTAACGACCGAGAAAGACAGGCCGCTTACCGAGCGGATATTACTTACGGCACGAACAATGAGTTTGGCTTTGATTACCTACGCGATAACATGAAATTTCGGTTAGAGGACTACGTTCAAAGAGAGCTTAATTTTGCAATCGTTGACGAAGTGGATTCTATTTTGATCGACGAGGCCAGAACACCGCTGATCATTTCAGGCCCTACCGACGACACCTCCGAGCTCTATGTCCAGATAGACCGCCATGTGCGCGCCCAAGGTGGACTCACTCGCGATCTCGACTACACCTTTGATGAGAAGACTAAGAGCGCATCACTTACCGAAGCTGGCATCGACAAAATGGAAAGTCGTATGAAGGTGTCGAATCTTTTTGACCCTGTTAACATCGAACTTCTTCATCACGTGAATCAGGCTCTTAGGGCGCATGTGATTTATAAGCGCGATGTAGATTATGTGGTCAGAGACGGAGAAATCATCATTGTAGACGAGTTTACAGGTAGATTGATGCCAGGCCGAAGATGGAGCGACGGACTTCATCAAGCGATCGAGGCCAAAGAAGGCGTCACTATTGAGAATGAAAACCAAACGCTTGCTACGATTACTTTTCAGAATTTCTTTAGAATGTACTCCAAGCTCTCAGGAATGACGGGAACAGCCGACACAGAGGCAACGGAGTTTAAACAAATTTACTCCCTTGATGTTACCGTTATTCCAACAAACAAAGACATGATCAGGACAGATCATCCAGATGCGATCTATAAGAACTCGTCCGGAAAATTCAGGGCTGTGGTCGAAGAAATTAGAAGACTCAAAGCTAAAGGTCAGCCTGTACTCGTAGGCACTGTTTCGGTGGAAAAAAGTGAGTTACTCCACAAGCTACTTAAAGACGAAGGCATCCCGCACGCGGTTTTAAATGCAAAACAACATGAGCGCGAGGCGTATGTGATTGCACAAGCAGGTCGCAAGGGATCTGTCACGATCTCTACCAATATGGCTGGCCGAGGAACGGATATTCTACTTGGCGGTCAACCTGAACTTCTAGCGCAAGATGAAATAGGTCGCCTAAAATCAGATGCGACCGACTCAGAAAAGAAAGAATATCAGGACAAATTAAACGAAGCGATTACTCGATGGAAAGTCACGTGCGCAAGGGAGCGAGAGGAAGTTTTAAAACTAGGTGGTCTATTTATTTTGGGTACCGAACGACACGAGTCCCGCCGTATTGACAATCAGCTTCGCGGGAGGAGCGGTAGACAAGGTGATCCAGGTGAAAGCAAGTTCTATTTGAGTTTTGACGACGATCTCCTGCGTATATTCTCAAGAGGCGATTTCATTCAGAAAATGGTCGCTGGCATGGAAGAAGATATGGCTGTGGAACACAGCATGACCACTCATGCTATTGAGAATGCTCAGAAAAAGGTAGAAGCGCATAACTACGATATTCGTAAACATTTACTTGAATACGACGACGTCATGAATCAGCAGCGTAAAGTCATTTACTCCTGGAGAAAGGAAGTCTTAAGAGAAGCTGATCTGAAAGAGATGATGTTCTCAATGGTCTCCGAAGTCGGCACTCAGATTGGAAACAGCTACTTTCCAAATGGAAGACCATTAAAAAACGAACTGGGTCAAGACGCCATATCTAGCGATGGCCTCAAGAAATCGTTCCTGCAGACATTAACTGAACTAGAGTCTGTGGATGTGAAGGAAGTAGAACCCTATAACGAAAATGGTGTGCGCGATCTTTACAAAAAGAAGGCGCTTGAAATCTATGACAGAAAGGTTTCGCAGCTAGGTAGTGAAAATATTCATAATTTAGAAAAAATGGTTTTTCTCACTACGATTGATCAGCTTTGGAAAGATCATCTCCTTGCTATGGATCACCTGCGTGAGGGCATTGGACTGCAAGGGTACGGACAGAAAGACCCGCTGATTGCTTATAAAAAAGAGGGTTATAGATTCTTTGAGATGATGGTGAACCAGATTCAAAGCGACGCCATCTCGAAATTGTTCTCTGTGCGCTTAGAAGTGGAAGATCCTGAAGCTGCAGAAGCCGCAATTAGGCGCTCTGAGTTAGAGCAAGAAGCTCAAGTCCAAGCAGCGCTTCAATCGTTAAGTTACAATTTAGATCCCGATACAGCGGCCTCGAACTCTAAAGGTATGTCAGCTGGACGGGAACAACCCCTGAAAAAAACTGCGTCCGCTTCCTCACTTGGAATCGGGCCTAATGGCCAAAAAATAGGCAGAAATGACCTATGCTTCTGTGGAAGTGGAAAAAAATATAAAAAATGCCACGGAGTCAGTTAGCTTAAGGGAGAGATGTCTGAAACCAAGGATCTTACCAGTCTAACCCAGCTTCGTAGTCAGACTCAGTCTGAACCACCCCCTCTTCCTCAAACGGAGTCTCAAGAGGCGCATGATTTATTTGCTCCTGACTTTAAGTCGCCCGAGACTCCCTCGGATCTCCCGTTTGATGATTCCCCTATCATGCCCACCATGAATGCTAGCTACGGCATTCCTCCGATTAGCGAAGACGCCTCTCAAGCTCTTCATGAAGATCTGGCAGTAGCAGACGAAGAAGTCGTGACTACCGCCACAGAGCAACCTAATGCCGACTCTAAAGCCGAATCTGAGTCGGATAGTACGAAAACAAAAGTTCGTGAAGGAAATGATTTTACCCAAGATTTCGCGCACTCTGATACCGCAAGTCTAGCGCCTTCTGGTATTCAATCGGATCGAACGCGGCAGTCTAAACCAGAGTCTTCCTTCGATAATGTTAAAGCTTACTCCGATCAGGTCTCTCCTAGAAAATCTTATGTAATGGCAGAGAATCCTTTTACTCTTTCCATTAAAGGCTCACTCGATTCCACAGAGCAGGAAAGACTACTAGAGATTCTAAAACGCGAAGATATAGGAATTCCACCTCTAGAGTTAGAGACTCAGTTTCAGAATCATTCTGTCATGATTCCACAGATCAGTGAGTACACTGCTATTTTGATAGCGCAAGCTTTACGAAACTCTAAAACAACCATGTCAATTACAGAGGGCGACTCAGCACTCTACGACGAAGCTACTGAACCCAGACAGTCTTCTACTTCTCACTCAAATACCAACTACGGATCACAGGAACCCAGCGCGGCCGCTTCCACTTACGCCCACACTCGGCACTTAGAAATCACAGCGAAATCCCACCTCTCTCAAAGCAGCACAGAGCTCGAAGAAGCCGTCGATACTTTTCAACTCGCAGGATTTGTGAAGGGCCATGGACAGGCGCCACCAGACTCGCAGGCCATTTCACATCTCTCTGAGCGCCTAAAGGAACAGATGAGAAGTCTTGCTAGCATCAAAGGGGCTGACGGTATTACGCAATTTAAGATGTCTATTGAGCCTAATGCTCATACTCTTGAAATCTGGATCAAGATCGAAGGAGTGGCGGTAAAAAAACTACTCACAAAGCCCGATACTAGTGTATTCTAAAGGCTGTGGGGACGTCACGGCTTCGACGGAGGCTCTGCAGTCCCGAATGCATGCCGAGGTACCACTGGCCTCGTAAAAAAGTGGTAAATTGTAATTGGCAACGATTACGCAATGGCTGCTTAGTAGTTAATTCTACTTTAAGTACCACGTTTCACCTGTCTTCGCCTGTGAGGTGGGATGAAACGTCATTTAGCGGGCTAGCCCTCCTCTTCTCGCAGATGGGATGAGGGCGAAATTAAAGTCTGCGGTGGCTGACCGAAGTTTGTGCGTAAACGTCGGTCATTCAAACTAAACTACGCTCTAAGCATGTAGATTTCGGCACGAATGACTTTCGGACGTGGGTTCGACTCCCACCGTCTCCACCATAAAAATTAAAAACCTGTCTGAGCGTAAGCAAGGGCGGGTTTTTAATTTTTAATGAGACCGAGGAAGTCGAACGAGAATTTTCGGCCATAAAAAGTCTCCAGTGGAGAGTTTTTATGGCAAATCTGGCACGATGCCAGATTTAGAAAATTGTCCGGCCTGAAAAGAGCGGAGCTGGAAGCGCAGCGATTGGAGGGCGACTCCCACCGTCTCCACCATTTACCGGAATCGGACAACCGTCCGAAAAGCATCGTTTTATTTTTCTACTATTTTTAAAAATAAGGCGACCATTTTTGTAACTAATTGCTCGCGTGTTCTTGCACCATTATCTGAATGTGAGAATTGAACCAAACTAGACTATAAGAATAATCCTACTTTTAAAGTTGTAAATATAGTTTAAGCGCTAAGCTACGAGTTGCTGGGAGAGCGAAACTTAAGTATTACAGAATACATATGACTTACCTGATTCTCATAGCTTTCCTGTTGATCTGCACGTTCGTAATTTTTTCTCGCTTCTATTTTCCAAAGAAAATATTTCATCCTTTATCTAAATATGTAGAAATTAAACACAACTCACCTCGAAGATTTGGTATACAACGAAAAATCCTGGCTAACTATAAAAATACATCTGTTAATCTTTATGAACAGAAAATGCGTTACGGCAACGCTTACTACATACAATTTCCTTTAAAAATTTCGAGCGAAAATAAAGTTCACTGGTATCAACCTTTAAGAGAATATCCAAAGCTTGGTCGCTTCTTTTTTTTAGTTACTGGGGACCGCCTTATTTCATACTACCTTTCATCTAGCAAACACTCGGGCATGGTAGGAATTAAACTAGGGCCATATTCAAATCCGGAGTTGGAAGTTCCAGTAGAAGAACTAATGGATGAATTCGTCGAGATAGTCTCAGATTTTAGCATAGATTCCCACGCCGCCTATGGGAAGTGGTCGCAATCTAGAAAAAAAAATGGTCTTTCTAACCTCAGTACTTCACATTGGGCTCAGATATTCGCCTTATGCGCTATAGTGCTCATGATTTCTTTATTCATCACCTGGAGTGGTCCCCACAAATTGGACACGATTTAGATACATAAATACGATTTAAAAACGCCCTTAAGACTGCAGGAGGTCGCACTTCTGTGGTACAGAGAGGGTCTATATGGGTAGAATAAAGAGGTC
>Ga0247843_1003852_pt1 | contig 23547 bp, 33 predicted proteins | sample LaCruzMarch2017__FD_192420 | JGI IMG/M metagenome (GOLD analysis project Ga0247843, IMG submission 192420) | Freshwater microbial communities from meromictic Lake La Cruz, Castile-La Mancha, Spain - LaCruzMarch2017_8m | ecosystem: Environmental > Aquatic > Freshwater > Lake | place: Spain...
TTCAAAAGACTATATTGAAAACATTCAAAATAAACTAAACAACAGGCCCAGAAAAGCACTCAAGTTCTTATCCCCCATTGAGTTTATTCAAAAACAAAAAATTGCATTTCAAAATTGAATTCACGAAATGAAAAGTTTACTACTCAAAATTTCACTTATTTCTCTGGTCTTTTCCTTTCCGATTCTGGCTCAAACAGATTCAACTAAACGCTTTAATATATCAAATGTAGAGGCTATCGTGGGCTTGGGACTTCACCCTACTGGCAATATGTACGGCTTTCGATTAGGATTGAAAGATGGGCTAAACCCTAATCGAGATATACGGGTATCGTTCAACTTGACCAAGTTGATTGGCGACAATACGACCCGTCAAATGCTTATTGGTGTAGGGATAAGGAAAAAAATCCTTGAATTGCAAAGTGACGTATGTGGCTTTTGGGGTTTGTCTGTTTTTGGTGGACATGAGAAAAAATTAAGTGCGTACCAGGTATTAGGTTTTGTAGTCGAAGGAAAGCAATCCAATTTTGTTGCTGGAATCGAAGGAAATGTAGAAGCCGAAAAAGGACCTATTGTTGTTGGTTTTCGTTACCGAGTTAATCCCCTGTCACTGGCTGAGAAAAGTCATGCACTTGTTTCGTTGGGGTATCGTTTCGACGCTCGGTTATTTCGATTGAAAAAATAAGCCAAATCGAAGCCTCAAGCGATTTGGTTGAGCCTCTGAAAACGAGGCTCTTTGCAGCAGGAATCAGGGGGAATCTCTAATAACCGAATAATAAAATAGAAAAATATCTAAATAGAAAACTACTCAACTATCTTATCCTCCTCTTCCATGGCTTCTAATAGCTGCTCAAATTCAAATAACTCAGCTTTTCGTTCATTACGCTTGGCAATAATTTCTTCCAAGTTTTTTTGAGCTTGGCTTACCGAGGATTGAATCTCCTCATTAGAAAATAGCGCAAAATGCTGTTCTGAATCATCACTTGCAAACTCGGAATGTTCTTCAATAGGCAAAGGTGCTATTTTTGATTTATTGCCTATTAAGCTATTTTGATAGAAAACTATTTTAGTATCTAAGTCATCCAACCGTGAGCTAATGATCAAGTCTTCCGTATTTTTGAACGAGCCGCCTTGTTTGGGCTGAAAGAATGTGAAGGTTTCTGGAACGGGTCTTTTCTTCTTGGTACGTTTTGAAACTTTGAAAAAGCCCAAGAGCAGAGCCGCCCAGATTACGATAATTAATATGGCACCAACTAAGTATAAACTCAACGAGATTTGTAACATCATTAGGTTTTAGCTTGAAAATAACCTGCCATTTCTGCCAAAAAATCATCAGATCCGCTTCTTTCAACAGCTTTGACATGAAGGAATTCTACATATTTCTGCATCGAAATCTCCACACCGTGCCGCAGTGCCAACGAGTATTTTAGCTTTAACCATTCTGAACGAAATTGCTCATCTAATTTTAGTCCGATGTGAAATACCTTTTCGGTTTTTACCTTTACTGCAAGCTGAGGTTTGGGTTTTATACTCGTTTGGTAGGTAGATACTCGCCGATTAAGGGTTTCGTCGTCAAAGTCCATTTCTGAGATTGCAGAAGGGGTTTGGTTTTCTGCCATCTTTTGTTTGGAAAATGTTGTTTTGAGTGTTTCGGGTAGTTGTGGCATAGATATTTAACTATTTTGATAATTAGATAGCTTTATAACTTCCTCGGTAAACCTTGCAATGCCATTTAGGTACTGCCCACCTTTGAATAGGATAGGAGACGAAATAGTCGTCCACATCTTGGCACGGTCAAAGCCAGAGTCGGCATCATTCAGTCGAGTTTCGAGAAAATCAAATGAAATGCCTTTTGTAGCAAACTTGGTTTTCAATTGCGATTCAATGAGTTCCGCTTTTTTCTGAAACGTGAATTTGTATTTATTCCAAAAGCAATAAAATTGGGTTGAGTCGGAAAGATGTCCTTGCTTCACATGGTCGGCCAAGGTTAGACAATATTCAAGCGAAGCCATCACATCAATGTTTTGCGTAGTAAAGGGAACGAGAACCAAATCGGCGAAACGGAGTGTACGAACAATACTTTCATCAAACCGCCCTCCCAAATCAAAGAAAACATAGTCGTAGGAGCTGCTGATTTTCTCAATGTCCAATTCGTCTAATTCCGATTGCTCAACAGTGTAAATCGGATAAAAATCAGTAATGCTGCGTTGTTGATTGTGGCGATACCGTTCGTAAATAGCTTGGTCGGCTACTGAAAGCTGCGAAGCAAAAAGAGTTTTTTTGACCTCATCAAAATCGTGACATTTTTGGCTGATATTTTGGTAAATAGTTTGTTCTCGGTGGCGCAGGCTGTCAATAGAAAACTGCGGAGCATCAGCATCAATCACCAAGACCCGTTTACTCAATTCGTAAGTTAAGTAAGACGCTAAAATGGTCGTGATGGTAGATTTTCCCGTTCCACCTTTGGAAGTGTGTACACAGATGATTTGAGCCGACATAAATTTAGTAAATTATATTAAAGTTGCTAAAATAAATAAAATAGTTTATATAATATTGTTTTTGAATTGAGATAACCCGAAAATAGGTTCGATAAAGAGGAAAGAACTTAGGAATGAAGGGGAAACTTTAAGTGTTAAAATCAGAATAAGCAAGTTATGTTTTTGGCAGACAAAAAAGGGGTAGAGAGAATAGATGAAGGGTCAAAGCCTAAACTCAAAAAATCGAAAATTCCAGTGAATGGCCGCCCCAAAAAAGACGAAACGAAAGTAAGGAATAGGCGACTTACTGTACGATTTACGGAGGCTGAATGGGACTTATTGAGTAAACAAAGTAAAGCAAGTAACCTGAGTAGGGCTGACTTTTTGAGGCAATGCAGTATGCAAAGTAAGCCCTACTTACCTGTGCAACAATCGTTACCTACGGATGTACTTGCTTTACTCAAAAACCTTGAAAAGTTATCAGGAACGATGTTGCAATTGAGTCACAAAGTCAGCCATGAAAAGGCTATTTCGGTTGAGATAAAACAGAGTGCTTTACAGGTATCTAATATCGTTCAGCGTACTTATGACTATCTGGAAGAAACCTTATGATTGGAAAAGTAGCCTCAATCGGAACAAGTTTCTTGGGAACGTTGGAATACTGTTATTACGCCACCCGTCCCAACCGAAGCCTTGATCGTTCACAAGTAAGAGGTGAACTGGTCTATTTTCAGCACATACCTGTTTCAACGGTTAATGATTCAAGTAAAGAAAAAGGGACTAAGGAAGCTCTTATAAATCTCGGAAAAATAGCAGAACGGATGCATCGTACCGCTAACTTGAATCATCGTATTGAGAAACCCGTTTGGCATCAGGCTTTTTCGTTTCCCGTTAGCGAGAAAATCAATACCGAAACGATGGCCGAGATTTGTCAGTTGTTTGCACAGCGTTTTGGCATGGAAAACAACCAACTCGTTGCTTTTCGCCATGCTGACAAAGACCATGATCATTTTCACATCATTGCCAACAGAATTAGTTTAGACGGGAGAAATACCGCAAAAACTCGCTTCAATTTTTTAGAAATGGGTCGTTTTTGTCGGGAAGTAGAACAACTGTATGAGCTTGCACCAACCACCCAAATGAAGCGAGTGATTTGGAAGGAGCAGCAAAAGACAGAGAATGCGCCAGAGGTAAGAACAAAAAGACAGATTCGAGTAGGTTAAACTTTCACTGAAATCTGATCACGAAAGATTCCAGTAATTCTAAAATCCTCATACTGCGATGGGCTGCAAACCGAGGTTCAATATGTGCATAGATACCTTCTTTAATGTCTGGATGTTTTAGAAGGTTTGTGAATTCAACTTTCAAATATTGACCCAAATCATCAGAGATACTGGATAAATCATTACTTAATGTGGGGGAATTGTCAAGCACAAAGACAATATCCTCAAAATCAGTACTGGTACGAAAGTCACTTCCACCTCGCATCTTGTGTGCTTCTAATTTTGTAGCAATGAAGTAAGCCGAATTAAAAATTTTCACAAAGAAGCCTTCAAAAAGCGCATGTTTAATAGCATTTTTGAAACCATCGGCATACCATCGGTTACTAAAACCAAGCACCTCAGTGGTGGTTGGCATCACATCAACAATAATTCCTTGGACTTTGTACCGACAAATTACACCTGATTCTATATCATTTTGGAAGCCGATTGAACGAAGCTGTTCATCCAAATCCCCGTAATTTTTGTAAGAAGCGAGTTCAATAACCACGTCAACATCATTTGTTGGTCTGATTTCTACTGATTTTGAACGTCGGCATAGAGCGCAACAGTAGCTCCACCAACAAAGACCACATTTTCATTGAGTTCTTGTAAAGCCGTGGCCACAGCTTTAATCCGCAATAAATTAATATGCTGGTTGTACTGAGGCATCGAAAAGGGTTTTAAGTGCTTGATTTGCTAATTTAATTTCACGAGGTCTTCCAATTCTTAATATGTCAATAGAAGCTAATATTTCATACAAAATAAGGTCATTTTTAACCGCATTTGCTACTGAAACATATAAAGGTTCAATTACTTGTCCTCGGATACTTCCTTCATGATTAGGCCAAACAAAAGCTTCATTGGAGATAATCTGGGCTTGGAAAAACGGGGCAGAGTGTGCCGTCGGCGTACCTATTGATAAGGGGCCAGGTACGGCGGGAAACACATATTTTACGCCATGTTGCAAAAAGTCCAATAAGTTATTTCTAAATACCTTACGTTTTTCATTGTCAATTAAACCCGCAATCATGGAGCGATTGAGTGATTCGCTGATTTCGGATAAGCTAATACCCAAATCATTCGACAAATTACGGGTTTTCCACTCGTCATGCCCGTAAGCGATAATTTTTGATAGAACCACTATATCAAGCGGTCGCATCCCATTGTGCTTTTTCATGTTCGTTGTTCGCAAATTGCGATATGCGAACAAAAATAAGTATTATTGTCGTAACTCAGTCATTTTCAAATCAAAAATGTTAATCCATTGGATAAAAAAATCAGGCATTGAACCCTCATTTTTGGTAAAATAGTTTACTATTTATATATTTAGATATTTAGATATTAAAATAGCTAACTATTTCTAATGGAAACAATAACTTTACCCATTGAACAATCCCCCAAACGACTAGCCGAAGCATTGGGATTTAGGTTGGTTCGAGTTCCACAGCAATCGGCAGATGTGTATCAGATTTTTGACCCAATAGGATGTTTGTGGCAAATTAGGCTTTGTGATGAATGGGACGAACTACCAAGCTGGCAATGTAGGAGCGAAGTGGAGAAAGATGCTTTATTCACCTTAGCGATGGATGAATACTACGGCTCACCTTGTTGGGAAGAAGGCGGAAGCTTAAGAATAATGCCTTGTTTAGAATAGGATTCCTGCCAGCCCGATAAAAAACTGGACACAAGTTAAGGGAAAACCTAACTTGTAGTCAATATGAGCAAACATCGCAAAAGTTGGAGTGAGACAGAGATAGAAAACATCCTTCAACACTATCAGCAACACGGTATCACAGCAACGGTACGACACTTTAACGTCTCATCTTCGATGATTTATAGGTGGCAATCCATAAAGGATGCCCCTAAAACCGAGGGACAAAGCATCATTTGTCGAGCAGACTACCATCGTCTTTTACGCGAGAATCAGCTTTTGAAAGAACTGGTCGCTGAGAAAGAACTCGAAATTCGAGTCAAGGATGCTCTCTTAAAAAAACTGTTTATCAAAACAAGAGCGGTTAATAGTAGCTCAGGAATTCATTGATTTATCTTTTCCCAAGTACAAGGTATTGGCTTGGTGTTCTGTGGCTCGGAGCAGTTTTTACTATTGTCCCAGCATTGGTTTGAGAGGACGTAAACCTTACGCTGTTGTCAAAGACAAAGATGGTAAAATTGTTGATAATGAGACTGTTGTGAAAATTATAGAACAACTCTTTGAACATCCTTTTGTAGATTATGGGTATTATAAAACCTATATCTATTTGAGAAAAAAACAACACTTGCAGATTAGTAAACACTTGGTTTACAGGCTGATGAAGAACCATCAATTACTTAGAAATCAGTACTCTGCAAGCTCTAAAAAGATGAAACGTAATTGGGTCAAAGATTTATTGCCACAAGTAGAAGTACCTTTTACTTATTTGGAATTTGACATAAAATTTATCTGGATTGCTTGCATGAATCGAAACTTGCAAGTCTTGACTATTTTAGATGTATTCTCTCGATGGAATGTTAGTCATTTGATAGCGTATTCTATTAAATATCAAGATGTTATCAAGTTATTTGAACGTGCTTTTCAACATCTGACTATTCCTGAGAAATTCTATGTTAGATGCGATAATGGCTCTCACCGCGGCGGCGGACCGCTTTATAGCGGACATGGTACAAAAGTATTTCAAAGACAAAAAGGTCATTCAAGAGTTTACTAAACCTGCTACCCCACAACAAAATAGCCATATTGAATCTTATCATTCCATCATGGAAAATGCTGTTTGTCAAAGGTTTCAGTTTAGAGATTTAAAAGATGCAAAGCAAACAATGAATCAATTTAGAGAATTCTATAATTTTGACAGGATTCACGGAGGTGTTGGCTTTCAAAGCCCATCCGAATTCTTGCAGTCAAAGGGTTTGGATATGAAAAATAGTCCGATTAATCAAATCCCTATTCCCTAAAATAAGGGAAACCCAGTGTCCAGTATTTAGCGGTCAGCACAGATTGAAAATATTCTGTACCCAATAGGGTATAAGATGGTTGAATATTGATAAAATAGACCCGAACAGGTATAAAAAAAATTATTGTGCAATTTAAAAAGGACAAGCGCAAAAAAAGCCACCTTGAGACTTGGTAAGCTGGATTAGGATATATTTAGGTGTGAAGTTGGTTTAGTCAGAAATAAGCAAAGAGGTGAGTAGGATAGAAGTTTGCTTTATCATTTGCATACACTATCAATGAGAATACATCAATAGTTCATCTCAGATGCCACCTCACTCCCACAAACACAGTTGAATGAAACTCCTGCACCGAGGAGGTAGGGTTCCATCGTTGGCGAAACCCGAATACAATGGGATTTGTTTCCACTTCGAGGCCAGCGTCCAAGCCCACCAGAAACTTGGAACTTTGTGTTGCAGTTTCAGAAATAACTTGGTCATGGTTGACAGATTCATACCCTGCAAAGGGTTGAGCCAATCCCCGTACAAAAAAAGTACGGGTGGCATTGCGGTGTAAAATGAATTCGTAGCCATAACCCAAGGTAAATTGTTCTTGTGGAATGTTGGTTGAATCAACCAATGCGGAGGTTTTACGTTGGTAACTTGCCGTGGCTTTCCAAGCGTTGTAATGACGGTTATATTTCCCGGTTGAAAGCAGTATTTGGGCACCACTAAAAGGGCGAAAACCATCCACTGTTCCCAAATAACCTTCAAAAAACCGTTGCCCTTTTAAGTGGTTTTGGGCATTTACTGAAAGTCCAAAGACGAACCAAACGACAGCTATTTGAATAGAAAAATATTTTGATAGTTTAGTATTCTTCATTTTTGAGTCAAAATCAAAGGATTATAGATTCTTAGCTTGTAGCATGATGTCGCTTTCTACTTGGAAACGCAAGTGACGACCACCGTCTTTTTCGTACAGCTCTACTTCAATTACTTTGTCTTCAGGGAAAGTTCGCAAGGGGAGGGCATACACGGTGGTGTACTCAGTATTGCTGCGGATAGTGGTCAACGTTTTGGGATAATTGGCGAAAGGTTTTATTTCTACTTCTTGGGCCGCCATGCGTTTGAGTACGTCTTTGTCTCGCAGGTAAAACTTAAAGAAATCAATTTCGTAATCAATCTCAGAATCGTTTCTAACGCTCATTTGGAAATAAATCGTTTTGTTTTTCACATACAGGCTCGTGAGCAAACAGGTCAGTTTCATCTTAGAAGCACCGATATTTCGAATGTACGAAGTCAGTTTCTGTACCTTTTGACATTCGGTTAGCATCTCGTTTTCGTTTTTCTCATTGGGTTTATCCACCAATGAAATAATAGGACTATGGTTCATCCCTTTTTGTTCAGAAGTAGAGTTGTCTGCTAAAAGATTATTAGCAATGTTGATATTTAGGATTTCGGGGTCTTCCTGAAAACGAACCAAGAAACTGTAAAAACCGCCTTCTTCCGTAATAACCGTCATATTAGTTTCGCAGAAATCGGCTTTTTCTTTGGCTTTTACCCGCAGTACATTCGGAACAGTTTCGGGAATTTGGGCAATTACATCGCCTGTGCCAGCGTCAAATTCTCTGATTTTGGCAGGGAAAATGATGTGCGTTGTTTTCCGATTGGAAACCCCAATTGGATAACTACCTTTTACAGAACCTTTGTCAATTGGTAGAATATAAGGAGTGCTGTTTACTGATTGGGTCAGTATTGGATTGGCAACTGAAACGCTTTCTCTCTGGGCGTAACCTGAAAATGACAAGCTGAGACCGACAAATGCCGTCGGATAGAAAAATATTTTCATGTCAAGATAGTTTATTATTCGTTGATTGTTCCGAACGAACTACCCCGTTCGGTGGGTTTGAGTAAGATTTTGTAATTGGGTTTTACGGTTACTTTTACATTCGCAATTTTCGCTTGGGCGTATGCTCTCACGCCCGAAAATATCGAATTTCCAGCTTGCAGTGCCATTTGTGTACCCACTTGTTGCCCTAAACTGCCTTGCTGAATAAAGAAAGAAGGCGAAGTAACCGCCGTTTGTGCTGATTGGCCCAAACTATTGGCCATGATATTTTTCTCTCGAATTTTAGGAACATAAAGCCCTGCACGGCCATCCAAGTCATATACCGTGAGATTGGTTTGGTAGAGGGTTGTGCCGAGTCGAATGCTACTAATAGTCACGCTGACTCTTTCTCCGTTAATCTGACAGGTGCCTGTAAGCAAGGTGTGAGCAGGCAAGGTAATTCTTTCGTTATTGAGAAGAAGTTGTACGGTTTCAGTCAAACGAATTTTCAGCGTACTTCCGTTTTCCACTACCACTTTGTCTCCGTCGCCATGGATTACTGCTTCAATGGCGGTGTTGTTAGTTCGGGCTGATTTAGAGTTGGGTTTCGCACTGTTAGCGCCATAGAAACCGTTAGTCGTTCTCTTTTCGGTTTCTGTCAAAATTAGGGTAGTGGATTCTTCGGCTTCATTTTTAAGTAGGCCCTTGTTCTCTGCTTCAATTTCCTTTTTGAACAACGTGCGGTATTCAGCAGGTAATTGACCACCGTAGGCTTTTTTGAGAGTAAGATATTCTTTACTCATCAACGGTTCGGCGGATAGGGTGGGGGAGGCTCCACCATCGGTTTGCCCACTGGAGTTTCTCTGATTCGCCATTTCAATTTGACGCAAAACAGTTTCGGTTGCACGGCGATTAAAATCACGGTCGGCTTGGTCTTGACGCTCCTCAATTAATTGTTCCTTACTTTTTGTACTGCGGTACATCGTATTCAGTACGCGTTGCTGTTCCCGCAATTGGCGTTGGTTTTGTTTCGTGAATTGACGTTTTTGAAACTGCTTTTGCTCAGTGGGAGAAGCGTATTTTAGTTTATTATTCCGCTGTTCAATTTCTCGCAAATCATTTTCAGTCAAGTATTCATTCGTGCCCAGACGTTGCGTCGGGTTTTGGCCCGTGAGCATTTCGGTATTTTGAGCAGCGTGTTGATCGAGGGCATTGGTACCTGAACGATTGGGGTTCAGATCAGAGGGGGTGAAATCTCTGTCATACTTCTCGTCACCCTTCACATCTTTTAGCTTTGCTTCGGGCGGGGCTAAGTCGAGGTGAGTACTATCGGCAGAAGTGCTTTGACCAGTTGAGATAAATCCACCCATCACTCCAAAAATTCCTATTCCAATCAAACAAGCAATTGGGATTAAAAACATGGCTAACTGTTTTTTATTAAAGCTCAATTTTTTAGCCGTTTCAGCTCCCGCCGTCATGGGTACGTGGTGCGGATTTGGGTTGTCGTTCATGTGCATTGTTAGTAAAAATTTCAATTAAAAACATTGCTTATCTGCCGGATGAACCATGCGAATAGTAAAAGTAAAATGCTTAAAATCAATGCGTTCCTTAGTAGAAAGCCTACTCGGTGTTGCCAACTATTTAGATAGTTCGCTATTTTAATAGTCAGTTCCGAAAACCATTTTCCTACTTGTTCGCCCACTTGAAAGGCGGGATGTTCTTCCTCTTTTTTGGTTTTTTTGAATAATGAGCGCATGACTATTTTGAACGTTCACGTACGATTTTAGAAGTAAGAATTTGGAAATCACGCATCAAAAAACCGTTGGGTGAATTATCGGAACGATTGATGTCCACCAAATACGATTGCGTAATAAGTTGCCTTTCTGAAATGGCGGTGGCTCGTTCTTGAATAAGCGTTGCGTAGGTGATGGTTCGGTAGGGATACATTCGTAAATCCGTTAAAACAGAATCTACTTTAACCCGTTGAGTTACGTTCCCCTGTATCATTTCACGGTAAAAATTCTGCTCACTGAGGTTATCATGTAGTTTCTTTGCAGACTCATCACAGAGAAATAACGCCTTTTTCATGTTGTCGTCAATAGACTTGGGGTCAGGCGAAACATTGAAGAATAGTTCGTGAAAACGGCTTACGTGGTGACGGGCTTCGGCAGGGCGGTTGTCGGTTACGTCTCCACAGGTTACTTCGATGGCCTCCCCTCGATTGACCAAGTAGATGCGTTTTGAGAAATCGTTACTGTATTTGAACGCCAGCACCACTGCCGTAATCGAGATGAGAAACGAACAGGCAAAGGCCACGATGACCAGTAGCCGACCTCGCTGGAAGTCTTTTTCTAATTGCAATAATTCTTTCATTTTTTGTCGTCGTAAATTTCAATGGATGCACCTTTTGGATGAAAAACATAGGTTTTAGCCGTGTGATGTTGGTATTTTTTAAATGACCAAACCACTATCACAATCGTCATAAAGGCCAACAGACCCAATGCTCCAAGGTAGAAATTGAGCGTTTTCCGATGGCGGTATAGTAGGTTGTTTCGGTATTGAAAGGATTTTAAAAGCATGGGTTTACAGACGGTTAATTTTACTATCCAAGCGATTCCTTTGGCGTTTACCCTCTTGTTTCGTGGCTTTTAAGGCTCCAATGGCAGTTGCGCCAATCGTAGATTTTGCCAAGCCGCCGACTCCGCCAATTACTCCACCAACTACTTTTCCTTGTGGACCATACGCTGCACCTTTGTTGGAACCTTGCTGCACCCCTGCTGCAACATTGTTGGGAATATTCACCAGTCCGTTTAAGGAAGCCTTACTGCTGTCTCTGAAAATGCGAAGCCCAACGCCTGACATTCCTTTGGCGGTGGAGGAAGCAGCACTGCCAACTGTTTGATTGGCCATGCGCGTAGCCCCTTGCACCATAGCACCGACCCCTCCCACGGTTACGAGCATATTGGTCATGGACGGAACTTGAAAATAGCCAATTAAGAACATGACGAGTAGGGCGATGTAAGCCAATCCCAAATATTCGGGTTGCTGTGCCTCAGCTCCTCCTGACTGTACGGCAGCTGCAGGGTCGTAGGCATTCAGGTAGGCGTCGGAAGCGGCAAAGGCAATGCTGCTGTACAAAGCTGCGACGGTAGGCATAAGGGTGTAGTTGATATAACTGCCAAACCAACTGGCAATGTTTTGGGTAAAGCCAGGGAATATTGCCAACACAAAAGCAATAGGTGCGCCCATTCGGAGGATGAGACGATAACAGATGGAAATCAAGAATAAAATGGCTTCGGCCAAGTGCATGATTGCCATCAGAATATCTTGAAGAGCTGACAGAATCTGAAACTTGAATTCTTCGGTAAACCGCTGAAAGCCAATTTTAAAATCAACTCCTACACTCCCTAAACCCATAAATGCTTCACGATCTTCGTTTAGGTCACCACCGAAAATTTCTTTGTATCGTTGAGGATTAGTTCCAATTTCATCCCACTTCTCCCGAATTTTCTTTTGTATCATTTCGGTGTTCTTCTTTACCTTTTCGTACAAATCTCCGTTCGATGCGTTGACCAAAGCCACAGTTTTCTTACCGAAAGCGTCCATTACATCACACATTTTGGGTGCAGAGGCAATAAGCAACACCATTAAAAACGGACGTAGATATGGAAAGAAATCAATTGGTTCGTTACGGGAAATTTGCCCAATAAGCCTCGAAAAGATATACACCAATGCTCCAATCCCCGCCGCTGCACGTATGCTGACTTCGATCTTCTCAGCCGCACTATTAGAACTGGTGAGGGTGCTTTGATAGACTTGTTCGAGGGTTTTTAGAATATCGAAGTTCATGCTATTTCAGTTTAATGCCTTCGTCAATTCGGTATTTTTTTGTCAGTTCTTCCCGCATTGGAACAAGCAATTCCCGTCCGAGTATCTTGACAATTACTTCAAATTCTTCTTTGGAAATCTCTTTGCCATCAGGGGTGGCCCAGCCCACCGTTTTAGTACCTGCCCAGTTTTCAACGGGCCGATAACCCTCGGCAAGTTTTATCCCCAGTGCAATGCGCTGGGCTTTCATTTCGGCAATTTGTAATTCATCCTGATAATTGAGCAGGCGTTTATTGAAATCTTCCTGCGCCTGCCGCATTTTTACCGCATCTTCGGTTTCGGTGTAATTGTCCAAAACAGAAGTGCCTTCTGGATAAAAAGCATCATAGGCCTGTTCGTTGCCATTGTTAAAGTTGAAATTCCCGCCTAATGGGTTGGTTGTAACGTTTGCCAGGGCAATGTCATATAGTTTGGCCGTAGCCTGTCGGTCTCGTAAATTCCCTGCTCTTCGCATAGACATGGCTCGAATTCGATTGTAGTAAGCCTGTACCAAATTGTGGAATTTTCCTGCTCTTTCATGCGCCATATTGAGCCAGTTCATTCGTTCTGAATCATTCATTTCCAGAATATTTTGTGAGGTAGATTGCCTCATATCTTTCAATATGTCCGTTCCCGCTTTGGTTAAACCTTGAAAATCCTGAATAATCATTTGGTACTCGGCAGGATAGATATGTCCATCTTTGCCAATAGAATTTGCCATTTGGTTAAGCATAGAAGTCGTTTGGGTAATAGTCGAAACCAACTGTGTTCCCCGGTGAAATTGCTGCACACCACTGGCTACTTTCTTTAACTTTTCGACATTCTTGACCAAGGTTTTAAACGAGGGGTCTTGTAGTAGTTTGATGAGCTGCGTAACTGCCGTGTGCAGAGGGTCAGATACAACAAATTGTGCATTGGCTTGCAATTGAAAAAAGGTCAATACGCCAATTAGAGCGAGTAATTTTAGGTGTTTCATGGGAATAGATATTAGGATTGAAAAACAGTTGTACGTTCACCATTTGCCCACGCCTTTATGGCACTTTCGAGGTTGCCATTGTATTTGTCTTGGGCTAAATCTTGAATTTCCTCCACTTCTCGCCGCTCAGTTGTGAATGTTCCATAAGCCGTTTTGGAAACTTCGACTCCATAGACTTTACAATAATCACCCAGTAACAAGGCCATTTCCTTGTACGATGGCCGATTCGGGTTTTTGCCTTTGTTGATGCTCAAAATGATATTTGCTTGCTTTTCTGAGAGTGCCAATGTCTGCATGATTTCTCCAAATCGTTTCTCATAATTGCTTTGGTCAAGCAGAAACTTGATGGGTGAATTGTTGATAATGGCATCTTTCACGATGGCATTTCCAACCAAATCATCTACTTCTTGCGTAACTACTCCCAATGACCCGTAGTGTTTCCGAACTGTTTTGGAACACCACCGGAGGAAATCCGAAAAACTATCTTTGGCTAAGGCTTTCCATGCTTCTTCAATCACCAACATTTTCAACACTCCTTTGACACTGAATAGTTTACGAACGTAGGTGTTCATAATCATAATTGTTGTCACGGGAAACAATACGGGGTGGTCTTTGATATTATCTAACTCATAGATTACGAAAGGTAAATCCATGAGGTCAATGTTTTGCCGAGAATTGAGCAGATAATCATACTGACCCCCTTTATAGTATGGACGCAAGACATACAGAAAGTTTTGCAAGTCAAATTCCTTTTCTGAACGCCCTTGGTTTTGCTTAAAGATGTCAGGATATTCATTTTGGGTGAACTCATAAAAGCTATCGAAACATGGAAAAATATCATTCCCGTCATTTCGATTGCGGCGTAGAGCCAGGTAGTATTCATGAACAATGCTTGAAATAGTTACTTCCTCGGACTTTGACGACCGCTCCCCGTCTTTTTTCCAAAGCGCCATCAGCAAGTTAGCCAAGGCATCTTTGGTTTCTTCGTCGGGGCTTAAATCCTTCATATAGAACGGATTGAAGTTAATGGGATTGTCCGTTTCGTAGGTAATGTATCTTCCGCCCATGAGTTTGCACAGGCGTTTATACGAGTGCCCCACATCCACCATGCTTACGTGTACGCCGTGTGAGAGCAGGTAATAAATGATGTTGTTCATTGTGAACGACTTTCCTGAACCCGATGGGCCAATCACCATAAAATTTCGATTGGAAATCAATCCTTTTTCCAACGGAGCAAAAAACGGATCTACCATACACGGGCGGCCAAAGCGGTCAGTGAGCAGAATCCCGTTTTTGTTGAAAAAACCGTCTTGGTAATTGGTTTCTACGTTCCAAATGGTCGTTGCCTCTTCCAAAAAACAAGTAGCTAAATTGTCTTTTCCAATTTCAGAAATGTTCCCGGGAATACATGACCAAAATAACGTTTCAGCGTCCCAGACAGCCAACTTTGGTTTGAAGCCTAACTTGGAAATTGCCGCTGCTGCCAATGAACGGTAGTTGTCGGCGATTTCGGAATCCCTGTGAAAAACCATAACGTTGAAATGTGCTTTTACAACTTTTCGATTGTTGGCTTTCACTTCTTCCATAAAGGCATCTTTTGCCGAAATACTCACCTCGTTTTCCTTCGACCATGCCGAAAAAGAATAATGACGGCGTACTTCTCCGACCATTTCGTTTACCATTGCATCACCGTCGCAAATTACTAACGCTTGGTTATATACGTGATTGCAGGATAGCATCATTCCTAACGTCGAACCCGTTGAGATCGGAAAATGGCTGCTGTCGGTGGAAAACTGTTCGAGCCGAGCCGAATTTTGTAAATCGTTCGGAAAATCGTTGAGCTCAGTAATGGCGTAGGTGTAAGTTGTATTACCTGCCACTTTCAAACCATCCTTTGTTTCTATGTCATACAGCGTTTCATCATCAAACGAAAGCGAAAAATATTTTTGAAAGAGCCCCGTTTCTGATTTAGTGCCAAGCAGTTCGTTTTTGCTCAGTCTGTTCAGCTTTACTTTTCCGGAATCGTTGAATGTTGCCTCGAATTGATTCACAATGTCCGTAAATTCAATCCATGTTTTCGAATCCTGAATTTCCTTGGGTACCAAATGCCGTTTAAGCAGTGAGGATTGCTGACCGGTTCGTTTCAATGGTGAAGAAGCAGGGCGGGTAATGTACAAATAGCAGCGATGGCGCAGATAGGGACGTTCCGCAAAGTGGCGTTCATTTTCCCAGGCTACATAATTGTTGGATTGCATATATTCACTTTCAAAATTTGGGTTGTACTCGTCCTCCATAAACATGTCCTGCTTATGAATCATGTATCCGATGGGTAGAATCTTGATTGCTCGAACCAACACATCGTGCAGCGTATCGTATTCGTTATCCGAAATAGCGAAGATTTCAGGCACCTTCATTTCAAAAGCTACCGTCAAATCTGCATTTTTGGAAACAATAATGTCCGTTTCAGCATCCACGGCCAAAATAGGGAATAGCGTTTCAAGGTTTTTTGCCTTGTTTGGGTTGATAATTTTCACTTGCGTTTGGATAAAGTTCGTATTTCAATCAATCGGGCAAAAGAACGATTTTGGTAAACAAAAAAGGGCTTATGATTTTTGACCGCCAATTTGATTTCCCCCCAGCGTCCGTGCCGTTTATTGGCATCATAGGTATAAAAAAGCGTACTGCCTGCACCAATCAGCAATACCGATATAGCTATGAGGGTATTCAAACCGATTATGTACAAAAAAAGTGTCAGAAAGATGCTGACGATTATTCCGGCGGCGGCGTAGTAGAAATATTTTCCTCGCAGTCCGCGAAACTCAATTTCGTTGTCAACGCCCCTGAAAACAGAAAAAGATTTCATAGAATTGCACTGATTAAATAACCCATACTGAACAAAAACAGCAATGATCCAAACCATTTGAGCATATACTCATAAATGTCTTCGTCACCATTTTGAAATTTTCGATAGATTTTGATGATCCCCACAATCGTAATGACAATACCCAGCATCAGTGAGGCTTGGTAGAGTTCAATGGAAAGACCTTCCGCCGTCCCTGCTATTCCGGTAAAAAAGACATAAGCGCCGCCGACGATAAAATTATCCACCATGACCACGATGCCTCCCGCAAATAAGATTCCGATCACCCAAATAAAAATCATCCCTTCTACATCCTCGCCTCGATTCCATTTTTGAAAGAGGCGTAATCCCCCTATTACCGCAGCAGCTGCAGCTAATGAAAGGCAGGTATTACGGACTATTGCGTAGAATGAATCCATCGTTAAGGGTTAATGCCAAAATCTTGTTGAGTAACCCGCCGAGAACCAACTTCCATTTCTGAAACATAAGCACTCAGACCCGTAGTGATAGCGATCACAGCAAGTATTGCGGCTACCCACCGCCAAATTTCAGTGGTAATGCGTTCACTTTCACCTAATTGCCAGCGGGTATAAATCCGAAGCCCTCCAATCAAACCCATGAATCCACAAACCAAATAAGTAAAGGTGACGAACATAGAAAGGTTATTGTGCAGCGGTTCGGTAAACTGTTCACCAATGCCCACCCTCGAAAATCCGCTTTTCTTCGTCAAATCTACTGATTGAGCAAATGTATATTCATTCATTAGTACTGTTAATAAAAATGAAGAAACTATATATTGGAGTCGTTTCATTGGTTTAAAAGAAGACAGCCTGCAGGGTCGCAGCAATGGCTAATATAAACAAAATTGCACCCATCCAACCCACGGCCGCTTTTTGGGTATCCTGGTCGCCATTTTGCCACTTGCTGTAAATTCGGAACCCTCCGACTAAGCCCACAATGGCGGCTATAACGTAAATTATTGTAGTTACCGGTGTAAAATAGGCTTGCAGGGCAGTGGCTTGTTGATCAATTACCTGAGCACCTCTTTGAATACCTGCATTCTGGGCGTTGGATTGGGTAAAAGCCGCTATTGTCAACACAGCTCCCCATAAGTTGTGAACCTTCTTTTTCATCAATACGTGTTCTTTTTGGTTTGTGACTAATTCCTAAATGCAAAATAAATCATTTTATTTATTATTATAACTATAAAAATAACAAAAACTATTTATTTGAAATCTTTATGTATGTTTATTCATGTATAAATCAATGAATTGGCAACCACAGATTTTATAATACCGACTAATAGATATTTTAATATTTTTCTATTCAGATACATTTTTATTTTGATATTTTACTATTTATTGATTGCTTTGTAGCTGAAAATACCTTAAAATAACCAATGAAAGTAATAACTGTGGCGCACCAGAAGGGGGGAGTAGGCAAGACCACTTTAGCACTGAACCTTTCCTTTCTATTTAAAGACACACTCAAAGTAGGCATTCTTGATACCGATTTACAAGGCAGCGTAGTTGGCTTGGGTGATTTGCTTGAAGGCATTACACTCGTACCACAGGAGGTCTTAACCACAGGAGATGTGCCGGAACTGGACATCCTGATAATTGACACCCCACCTTACTTGACAGATCAACTTTCAACACTGTTTGAGATTTCAGACTTTGTGTTAGTACCTACCAAGGTGAGTTATTTGGACGTTATGGCAATTAAAGCTACCATCGCTTTGATTGCTGAAGCTCAAAAACAAAACCCAGCCATGAAAGCAGGAATTGTGCTGAACATGGTGAAACACCGGACGAGTGTCAACGCAGACATCAAAGGTATTTTGGATAGCTACCCTATTCCGACTTTGAAAACAAAAATAATGGAAAGGGTAAGTTATATTCGGTCGGTAGTGGCCAACGGAGTAGGTAATATCGAAGACGCAAAGGCACGGGAGGAAATCATGGCGTTAGCCGAAGAGATAGTGGAACAACTTTAAACAAATGAATCAGTATGGCAGTAAGTGACGAATTTAAGAACCGCTTGGGCAAGTTAAGTACAAAACTGGCGGAAGAACCCGCTACTCTACCCATGCAAAAAGTAGAACCCGTTCAACAGGTTCAGAAGAAAAGTGTGGAAGAACCAGAGGAAGAAATTACGCAGTTTAACGTGAAAATCCCCGCTGCTTTGATGAAAAAAATCAAACTTAAAGCGGTGGAGCAGGATATCAACATCAAAGACATGGTAGCTCAGATTTTGATTGATCACTTTAAGAATTTGTAAAGAATGAGATTGGAGTACGAAAAACACTATTCGGAAATTGATTACCCAATTGGGATCTTAGATTACGAAGCACTGGCCATCGGTATTTTTGCCGGTTATAAAGTCTGTAAGGCGTATGATTTACATTGGTCCTACGGTTTGTTGACGTTCTTCCTGGCTGCGGTGACTTTTTGGGCATTGATTCAATTAAAGCCGATTCGCCTTATTCTGATTTGGGGCCTGACGCTTGTGGCTGGATTTCTGACCTATTATATGGTTCAGGATTCGGTCGATAATTTTATGGGTATTATAGCCGGCTCGCTGGTTGGGGCATTGATTTACTACAAACACACCAGCGACTACAAAGTATATCGTTATTACCAACACCTCAAAGAACGAATGAAGGAGGATGAAGACAAGGATTTTAAGGCCTTAGAGTTAAGACGGGCATTTGAGAATAAATAGTGTAAATACAGCCGTTCATCTACTCAAATAACATAATTATATAATTTGACATTATATAATTATATGTTTTTATTATTTTAAGCCCCTAATTAAATGAATACTTGAAATGTCGGGGCTGACGAGCAAAGAGAAAGAAGGATATGCTCAGGGTGTTGAGCTATTGCTGATTATTGCCATTCTGTTGTTAGTATTTCACTTTTTGTGGTTTTGCCATGAGATTGTAGCCGAAAGCCTGCCTATTCGAGGCTTCATTTATACGTTTTTGATTAAGCTTCACCGCCAATTTGGTCTGTTTAACACGCCTCTCCTTTCCAAAATTCTGGCATACTTCCTGATTTTTCTATATTCACTTGGCTCAAAAGGAAAGATTGACCCAAATGTGAAAAGGCAGAAAATTATGACTGATGCCGCAATGGGAACAGCTTTATTCATGGGTTCAATTTTCTTGCTTTACCTAAAAGTAGCTTTTTCTCCTATTCTGATTGATACGCTCTATATTATCGTAACATTGATAGGTACACTATTTTTGGTCAAGTCGGGTCAGCATCTGTCCCGCTTGCTTTTTGCCCATCCCGAAAATGATATTTTTAATGAATCAAACGAGGAATTCCCACAAAATGAAGTGTTTGTGTCCAACGAATTCTCAATTCACTTCAAGACTACCTATCACTTCCGTGGCAAATGGCGGGAAGGCTTGGTCAATATCGTAAACCCCTTTCGTTCGACGATGGTATTAGGTGTACCGGGTTCCGGAAAGTCTTATGCCATCCTGATACCCGCTCTTTGGCAATCTATTTACAAGGGATATACGGCTTACGTTTATGATTTTAAATTTCCTGATTTAACGGAAGAAGCCTACAATGCGTATCTGAAAACCCTGCGGGAAAATAAGTTTGCATGGGGCAAAAAAGGGAATGGTGAGCCGATTATCCCCAAATTCTACGTTATCAACTTTGACGACATTGAATACTCACACCGCTGTAATCCGCTGTTACCCGAATTGATGACGGATGTAATGGATGCTTATGAGTCAGCACAAACCATTATGTTGAACCTCAACCGCACGTGGGCGCAGAAGCAGGGTGAGTTTTTCCCCGAGTCGGCCATTAACTTTCTGACATCGGTAATTTGGTATTTACGAACGGTCAGCATGAAGTATCGGGAGTTGTATGAGCAGGAAAAACAAAAAAACGAAGGCGAACAAAGCTCAAAACTTTTGGAGGATTTTAAGCGATTGGGCCAAATCTGTACATTTCCGCATACGCTCGAATTTACCAACCGCCGTTACGACGAGACGTTTCAGATAATGGAGCAGTACCCCGAGGTCGAGATTTACGTCCGTCCGTTTATTGATGCCAAAGCGGGCGGGGCAATGGAGCAGTTGGAAGGGCAGATTTCGTCGGTTCGGATTCCCATGGCCCGGCTTTCGTCGCCAACGCTGTATTGGGTAATGACGGGCAATGATTTCAGTTTGGACATTAACAATCCTGATGATCCCAAAATACTTTGCACTGGTAACAACCCCGAACGGGTCAGCGTGTATGGCACGGCGTTTTCGCTGTACACTTCTCGAATGATGAAGTTGGTCAATAAGAAAGGAAAACTGAAATCGGCTCTTTTTTGGGATGAGTTGCCTACGATGTTTATTAAAGGGATTGATATGCTCATCGCCACTGCCCGAAGCAATAAAGTAGCAACATGGTTAGCTGTGCAAGACTTTGAGCAATTGGTGCGTGACTATGGCGAGCGGGAAGCAAAGGTAATTATTAACATTATCGGCAACTTGTTTTCGGGAACAGTAGTCTTTGAAACTGCCGAAAAATTATCACGTCGTTTTGGCAAAACCAATCAGGAGAAGGAGTCTGTCACTTACTCTAAAAACGATACAACCATCAACGTTTCCACCCAGCAGGCTGATGTAATTCCGGCCTCAAAGATATCAACATTGAAGCAGGGCGAGTTTGTAGGGCAATTCGTAGATAACTTTGGCGAGGAATTTGATTTAAAAACATTCAAAGCCTTTGTGAGTGTAGAGAAAGACCAGCTCAAAAAGACGCAAAAACTACCTAAAATCAATGATTTGGCGGGTTTGGTGCAAAAGAAATATGACATTGATTATCAAAATTTAACCGAATCCGAGAAACTTTCTTTCAGGAGTCGGCTATTACAAGAACATTACCACCGTGTAAAGCAGGACATTTCGTTACTAATTGAGTACGAAATGGCAGAATACGGAATTACCACCGCTTCGGCGACCCGAAACCACTAAGTAATCTAACCACCGCATCGGCGGACCACTTTGAAAATTTGTAACCAATGAACCCACGAGGAAGACCTAAGTTAGCTGCCGATGAGAAAGGTAGCTACAACCCTATTTTGGTAGGAGAAGATGTGCTGAAAACCTTGCAAATATCTTCGGAAAGGCCCGAAGAACAAGCCGAATTGCAAGTCAAACTAACAATTGTGAAAGAACACCCGGAAGCAAGTGAATACTATTGGAAGTTGGTATTTACCTACTCGTTTTTTGTGTATAAGAACCGACGCATGACCGACGCTATTTTTGAACGGGCTGACACGACTACACTCGAAAATATCAAGAAAATGAATCTCAAACAGCTGGCGGAGTTAGTAAATATTGAGTATCATAACTTCAAAAATATGTTCTCAGGGCGGGGGAATGCCAAGAATTTGTTGCAATACCAGGCATTTTTGTACGAAAATGGGGTGAATTTTATTTCGTTACAGTATACCGATACGCTCATTAATAAAGCATATTCTTATTATCAGTTGTTGCAAAGTGATAAATACACAAGCGAAGAATTGAAGAATTTGTTTTTTTGATTTTCCTACTTGTTCATCTTGAAAGCGTAATTTAATCGCTGCAATCGAGATTCGTAACAAGTTAAGTACGTGGCTTTGGCAGCATCGCTCAACCAAGAATTTTGCGTCATGGCCCGTACTTTCTCGTAGTCTTTCTGAAAAATAATCAATTGTTGACGTACTCGTTTTTCGGCAATACCAATACGAGAGCCAAATAGCAGGAAATCATCGAAAGCATAAAAAGCATTGGCGGTGTAGCTATCTGTTTCGTAATCATTACTAAAAAGACCGTCTTTTAACGCCATATCCGAATCAGTGAGATGTAGGCGGGTACAAATCAAGTCGTAAGCAGGGCTAAGTACAAAGTCACTGTCAAGGGTTTCGATAATGGAGAAGTTTTTGAGGTGGGCATCTCCGTTCGAGAACAAATAATTGAACAAGACCAACCGGAAAAACTTCTCTGTCTCTACCCGATAAGTGGGCAAATGCTGCCTGATTAATTGAGCCACTTCTTCGGAGCTTCCTTCGTATTTATAATCTGGCCCTGCGGTTTGCTTAGTCCTTCCTGATAATGAAGCAAAATCTTCCTGCCGCCATTTTGAACCGTCGGGGCGAAAATCAAAGCGTTTGACGAGCAAAGCAGGCTCTTCGTCAGCAAAGAAAATCAAACCATTGGCCGCCGTTGGAATACCATACACTTGCTTGGCAATTTGCATGGTCAAGTGTTCATTAGCAGGAATTTCACCGGCGTTGGGTAAATCGGGCGGAATGGGTTTTAGAATGTACTTCGTTTGTTCAGCTGGTTCAGGTAGCCTTAATGTATTATTCTCAAGAACTAACCCATATTTTTCCTGTACTCCCGAAATAGAAAGCTGTCGAAACGATTGACCAAATCCCTGAAAGGCCGTGGTTCTGATGTCTTGGTGTTTAAAGGCTAAGATATGCGAAACCCGCCTCCCATCGAAAAGCGATTTTCGAGTATTGGGGTTATAAGTATCGAAGCCTGATTGTAGGGTAGAAGGACAAACTATGGTTTTCATGCTTCAAAAGTCAGGTTTTTAGTTTGCTCTATCACCCGCACTGCACCAACTGTATCAGTGTGGGCTATGGCCAGTAAAAGCCCAAAATTGTCGTTTTCGTCAATTTTAAGCAATCGGCATTGCACCGCACGATTGTAACCCTCGGATAGAAGCCCAAAGAAAAAGGAAAATAAATAAGACGACCTGAATTCTTGCTGAGAAATAGGCATCGTCAAACTCAAAGCACGGGCGTTGGGGCGAGCGATATAATTATCATCATACTGAAAAATGAAACCGCTGGGCGTTTCATAGAGTGTTCCAACGGCTTCTAAGTTTAGATATACAGTGGCTTTTCTCATGATTTAATAGTCAAAGTAAGTTCTAAACCCAGCACGTCAACAATTTTGTTAAGCGTTTCAAAAGATGGATTACCCGTTCCGTTTTCAATGGCAATGAGGGTACGAAGCCCCACCTCAGACAATTCGGCTAAGTCATTTTGCCGAATATTGAGCCGTTGCCGCCGTTGCTTGATGGTTTCACCTACTTGAACAAGGTTCATAAATGCCGATTTGAATGTGCAATATAGTGCCTATTTGATATTATTACAAGCACATATTAGGGTGTTTTTATTAAAATGTGTAATATATTGTAAATTCCTGTGAAAATGGTTCATCGTCACATTTGGTGAAAGTCGGGGTTTCCCATCAGGATGACTCTTTTGCGGAGCAGTTCAAAACTTGCCCTTCCATACATTTGACGCTTGATGTTTTTGAGTCGGTTTACTTGTCCTTC
>Ga0247843_1003859_pt1 | contig 23506 bp, 20 predicted proteins | sample LaCruzMarch2017__FD_192420 | JGI IMG/M metagenome (GOLD analysis project Ga0247843, IMG submission 192420) | Freshwater microbial communities from meromictic Lake La Cruz, Castile-La Mancha, Spain - LaCruzMarch2017_8m | ecosystem: Environmental > Aquatic > Freshwater > Lake | place: Spain...
AGGTGATGTTTTATTCATAATGTGATACGTATTTACGTAATATAAATTAATTACACAAAAACCAATATTGCACGTTCTGGCTATGGTTTTTTCCTCTTTACGTAATTATCAAGCGGAGTTAGGGGTTGATCTGATTTCGTGAGTAGTTATATAAAAAAGGTGCCCCGAAAGCTATTTTCGGGGCACCTTTTTTATAGGGTTTGATTTGAAACTATTTCAATTCATTGATTAATCTCAACAATTCAATTTCAGCGGCTTTAGCAGCAAAACTTAAATTTGTCATGGTAAGACCCGCATTTTCAAAACTTTCCTGTGCCTGACGCACCTCTACAATGGTAGCCTGACGAAGTTGGAACCGTTGAAGAGCAAGACTTAATAATTGCCTGGCTAAGTCTACGGTCTTTTTTTGGTTATCCAATTGTTGCAAATTTGCGCTGTACGCCTGATAAGTTCTTACAGCAGCACTACGAAAATCTCTTTGTAAGATACTTTTTTGTAAGCCCGCATTTTTGGCATTTATCCCCGCGATTTGTTCCTGCCGTTTAAAAATTCCGCCATTATAAATCGGAACGGCTAAGGATAAACCGACAAGCGGACCGCTGCTTTGGTTAAGCAAAAGCTGTCCCGCAGTTTGCTGATTTCGGTTGTAGCTGTACCCTGCATTGGCCCGTAGGGTAGGGTAGCGCAGTGCCAACGTTTCTTTGATTAACTGTTCTGCTATTCGTATCTGGTAGTTGGCAGCCATCAGCTCGGCATTTCTGTTCAGATTTTCTAAAATATTGGGTAAGGAAATACTACGGTCTACAATGATCGTATCCTGAATTATAATTGAGGAATCAGGGCTTGAATTCATCAACAGCAATAAATCTGTTTTGGCCTGAGCGATAACAAGTTGCTGCGATTGTTTGGTCTGTTCCAACGTATTCAAATCAATTTGGGATTGAAACAAATCGGCATTATTTGCTAAACCCACGCTCTGCTGCGCTTTTACAATCTCCAAACGTTTTTGAGCTACGTCAATGGACTGGTCAATGGTACGGGTGTAGGCTTGTTGCCGAATGACATCGTAGTATTTTGTCATCACTGCCGCAATTGTATTCTGCACCTGCGCATTGACAAATTGCGAACTCTGTAACTCAATCTGTTCCAACCGGTTTTTCGTGGCTTTCACGCGGTAACCATTGTAAAGCAAGATACTTCCCGTTACGTTGGAGTTTAACTGGTTGGCAATCGCTCCATTGCGTTTAATTTCTACTCCCGTATTTAATTTTTGATTTACGTTCGTAATTTGTTCGTTATCAGTAATGTTGGCAGTTACAACGGGCCGCCCGCCTGCAATACTGATGTCGTTATTAATGTCGGCAATTCGTACATTATTTCTCAACACTTCAATATCAAGGTTGTTTTTCAGGGCTATACTGACCGCGTCGGGTAAGGTAAGGGTTTGTGAAAAGAGCCTTTGAGTAAAAAATAAAGAGAAAAGTAGGAAGGTGTATTTCTTCATTTTGAAGATAGTATGTTACAAAAAAGGTAATTGTTATGTATCAACGTTGGCAAGGTTTGTTACGTACCGTATAACCTTGCCAACGTTTGTTTTTAGTGTACTGCTACTTCTTTTTCTTCAGGAGTTTCAGCATCAGCTGTTTTGTGTTTGCCGGAAATAAAGGTGTAGACCGCAGGAACTACAAACAGCGTCAGTACCAATGAAAACAAAATTCCGCAAACTACCACGATACCCAAAGGAACACGGCTGGTACCGGCAGCTCCTAAGCTTAAGGCAATCGGCATAGCTCCCAATGACGTAGCAAGACTGGTCATTAAAATAGGGCGAAGGCGTTGGGTGGCAGCATCGACAACCGCTTCCATTTTTTTAAGCCCACTCTCTCGACGTTTGTTGGCAAATTCTACAATCAAAATCCCGTTTTTGGTCACGAGGCCAATGAGCATGATCATTCCAATCTGTGAAAAAATATTCAGAGTTTGGTTGAATACCCAAAGGCTTAATAAGGCACCTGCCAGCGCCAAGGGCACCGTAATCATGATGGTGAACGGGTCAATGAAACTTTCAAACTGAGCCGCCAATACCAGATAAATCAACACCAAAGCCAGTGCAAATGCAAACAGGATATTGGATGAACTCTCTGAAAAGTCTCTAGAAGGGCCTGAAAGAGCCGTTTGATAGCTTTCATCCAAGAGTTTATTAGCAATTTTATTCATGGCATCTATGCCATCACCAATGGTATAACCTTCGGATAAAGAAGCAGAGATAGTCGCTGCTTTATAGCGATTGTAGTGATAAATGGTAGTAGGGTTTGTGCTTTCCTCCCATTTAATGACCGAACTCAATGGAATGTTTTCTCCCCGTGTATTGCGCACATACAACCGCCCAATGTCTTCGGGCTTGTTGCGGTCGCTCCTTTCTACCTGTGCAATGACCGAGTATTGATAGCCGTTCTGAATAAAATAGGCCAAACGCCCACCGCTGAAGGCTGCCTGAATGGTCGCAACCACGTCTTGAGTGCTTAGCCCTAAGTCCTTGATTTTCATACGGTCAACCGTCAGTTTTAATTCTGGGCGATTGAACTTCAAATTGACGTCTACGTTGGCAAAAGTTTTATCGCTTCGAGCCGCATCCAAAAATTGTGGAATAATAGCCCGCAGTTTGTCCAAGTCTTGGTTTTGGAGAATAAATTGAACAGGCAGTCCGCCGCGGGAGCCAAAGCCAACCGAAATCGTTTGTTCTTGCACAGCAAATATCCGTGCTTGATTGAAACGGTTTAGTTTTTTCTGTAAATCATTCGTAATGTCACTTTGACTGCGTTTACGTTCGGTAGGAGGTACTAAAGCCAAACGCGGCGCGGCGCTGTTGGTACTGCCACCTCCACCCGGCCCTCCACCCGGGGTACGCACAAAGATGAAATCACGCTCCGGAATGGAATCATATAAAAACTTGCCCAAATCGTCGGCAATTTTCGCCATTGAGCTATAACTCGTGCCTTCGGGGGCTGTCACGTTGAAACGGATGCTGCTGCGGTCTTCCAAGGGCGCGAGTTCGCTTTTTAGATTACCTATGCAAAACCAGATAATTCCACCACAAGCAGCTACAATGATCCAAGCCATCCAGCGCACTTTGAGGAATGCTTTTAATGAGCTTTGATAGCCATTTTCCATTCCTCGGAAGAATGGTTCGGTTTTTTGATAAAACCACCCGTGTCCTGCTTTTTTACGAGTCAAGTAGACGTTCAATACTGGTGTGATGGTCAATGATACGAACGCAGAAACCAACACTGCCGCGGCTAAGGTGACTCCAAATTCCCGGAACAGACTTCCCACAAAACCTTCCAGAAATATCACGGGTAAAAACACAATCGCCAGCGTGATTGAGGTAGAAATGACCGCAAAGAAAATTTCTTTACTGCCTTCAATGGCGGCTTTTCGAATGGGTAAACCCTGCTCTAATTTCTTAAAGATATTTTCCGTGACCACAATCCCATCATCCACCACCAAACCCGTTGCCAGTACAATAGCCAACATGGTGAGGATATTGACTGAAAAGCCCGCCAAATACATGATAAAAAACGTAGCGACCAATGAAATAGGAATATCAATCAATGGTCGAATGGCAATGAGCCAATCGCGGAAAAAGAAGAAAATAACCAATACCACCAAGATAAAAGAAATGATGAGGGTTTCTTCCACTTCGGCCAATGAATTACGAATGTTTTTGGTGTTATCGCTTAAAACTTTGAGTTGAATGTCGCTTTTACTGCTTTTCTGAATTTGATCAAGACGTTTATAGATTTCATCGGCAATTTTGATGTTATTGGCTCCCGGCTGAGGAATAATCGCCAATCCTACCGCGTGCAGACCGTTGTATTTCCAGCTTTGCTCCAATTGTTCGGGGCCTAATTCTACTTTGGCAACATCGTTCAAACGCACGATTCCTGTAGCATCTTCACGGATAATTAAGTCCTGGAATTGCTTTTCGGTGGTCATGCGCCCCAATACCCGAATCGTTAAATCGGTGTTGTTGCCATATATTTTTCCGGGGGGCAACTCAATATTTTCGCTGTTGAGTGCCGTACGAATATCCGAGAATGCGACGTTGTACGCGTTCATCTTGTCAGGATTGAGCCATACCCTCATGGCATAGCTTTTCTGCCCAAAGATATTAATTGCACTTACTTCATCAACCGTTTGAATCTGTTGTTGCAGCACGTTTTCAGCGTAGTCACTTAGCTCCAAAAGGCTTTTGGTCTCGCTCTGAATGGCCACAATCATAATAAAATCTCCGTTAGCATCGGCTTTTGATACTACTGGCGGTGCATTAATGTCCTGAGGAAGGCTGCGAACGGCTTGGCTTACCTTATCGCGTACGTCGCTGGCGGCATCTTCCAAATCTACTCCCAAATTAAACTCTACGCTAATTTGGCTGTTGCCTTGCGAACTGGATGAGGTGATGGTACGGATGCCTTGAATTCCGTTGATTTGTTTCTCCAACGGTTCAGTGATTTGGCTTTCGATGATATCGGAGTTGGCTCCTGTGTAAGAGGTACTCACCGAAATCTGGGGAGGGTCAATGGCCGGATAGTCACGAACGGCTAAAAAAGTAAGCCCAACGACTCCAAAGATGACGATTGCCAAGTTCATGACTGTGGCAAGCACGGGGCGGTTTATAGATAATTCTGAGATATTCATCGTTTTGCTGCTTTTCGTACTTTGAGAATGGCGTCAGGTTTGGCAAACAACACTCCGGTTACTACCACCGAGTCGCCTTCACTGATTCCTTGCGTGATTTCAACATTATTGGCAGTACGTGTTCCCGTTTGGACATTGACGAAGGAGGCCTTACCCCCTTTTACTAAAATTACTTGATTGTTTCTATCGTCAGGGATGATGGCATTGGTAGGAATCAAAATGGCTTTTTTATTATTGCCACTGCTGATAATCACTTTGGCAAAAGCCCCCGGATTGACCCGCGCATTATCTAATAATGCCCGCACCATCAAGTTACGGGTTTGGCGGTTGGCTTGGGGTTCGAGCGCTATCACCGTTGCTCTTCTCATGGTGGTATCCCTGCCTTCCAGTTTTACTTTTACTACACTTCCTATCCGTATCAGGTCGCTGTTTTCTTCAGGAAGGGTAAAGTCTATTTTCATCCTGCCCAGCTGTTGCATGGTAGCAAGAATAGTTGTTGGAGTCACGTACGCGCCTGGGCTCACCTGACGCAATCCAATGGTGCCACTAAAAGGAGCCCGAACAATAGTCTTGTCAATGAGCGTTTGAGTATAAGCAGCATCCGCTTTCAGAGTATTGACGGTATTCAGTGCGGCATCATAGTCGCTTTGATTGATTCCATTTACGTCCAATAGTTTTCTAAGGCGTTCTTCAGTTCGAGTGGCGGTCTCCAATTGAACTTTTGTCCGCTGTACCTGTGCTTCCAAATCCGCACTGTTGATTCGGGCTAATATAGTTCCCTGAGCTACTGATTTTCCTTCTGGAACGTTTAAATACGTGAGCCGTCCGCTGACTTCGGGCCGTAACTCCGTTGATTCATTAGGAATGATTGTTCCGTTGGCTTCCACTACATTGGTTATGGGTTGGAGAGTTGCCACCATTACATCTACGAGAGTGGGCTTGTCTTTTTTCTCATCGCCGCCGCCGCCTTTGCCTTTTTCTTTCTTTTCTTTACAGGAAGAGAATGCGAGACAAAATAGGAGCAGGTACAAACTGATATAGGTAGAGGGAGTTTTTTTAGGGCAATTCATTAAAATAATAGTTATAAGTAATCAAACAAAGTAAGTGCCTGTCGAGACAGTTTATGTTAACGGTTAGGACAAATATAAAGAATCAAATGCAAGTAAAAGGGCATTTTTCCCTCAAAAGGCTAAAAAACGAGAGCAACTACTCATATAACGCTACGTGTGCTGATTTTCTACCCGCTATTTGCAAAAGGTAAAGGCAAATAACCGAAATTGACTTATCTCCAATTTCTATACGTTGTTTTTGTCATTTGCCTGGAAATAACCGATGTCGCCCAGAGGTACAAATGCCCATAAAGGCGAAGTGAATTTGTGATTTTTGGGGATTAGTGGGAAATACGAATTTTTTTATTGGTGATTTCGTTCTTGTCTTTGATTAGACAAAACAAAACTACAAATAGTAGTCATGATTATTGTTGTGAATTCCGACAATCCTGATGCTCAGCCCGTTAAAGCGAGTTCTAAAGCAGAGTCCTTTATCAGAAAAAACATAGAGGATAAAAGGCTTATACGCGACTATATCAAGCAAGGGAAAGATTTGTAAGAGCTTACAACCAGCCGAGGGATTGAGTTTGTAAGCCCCCTAATAATATTGAGTCCTTCTCAAACGGTCTCCTATTTATAACCGACGCAGGTATAGAGTATAGGATAGTTTTTGAAAAACATACTGCTTTTTACGAATTTAGGCTACCAATCTTTCGAGTTTAGCTTCTACCCAGTAGGCAATCGTACTTCTGTTTTTGATGATAGAATCAGGGCAACTGTTTTGAAAATCTTGAAAGATTTTTCGGATACCCATCCCGATTGTGTGTTATTGTATATTTGTGATAGTCTTGATAATCAGGCAAGAGCCCGAAATATTTTGTTTAATAGGTGGTTTAGGGAAGTAGCTCCGCCTGATATGCTCAAATTCAATCGGAAAATCATTGATACCGATTTATACATGGTTTACTATGCTGCCTTTGTCTTCAACAAGTTATATATAGCCGAGAATGTACTTGAGCCCTACATTGATTTAGAAGTTCAGAATCTGAGCAAGTAGTTAAATCTAACGTCGGTTTGGTTTAGAGCCTTTTATCAAAATTTCTCAGATGAAAAATAGCCTCAACTTCCAAAAATTACACACCGCTGATTTTTTAATCAACAGTTCTGCGGAGCCAGCTAATAACGATAAAGCATTTAGCACTTTTTTAGAAAGAGCAAGGTAAAAGCTGCTCCTTCTAAAAAAGTGCTGAAATAATCTTTCGGGAGGCAAACGCTGATAAAAACGGAGTGAGTTTGTGATTTTTGGGGATTAGTGGGAAAATACTACTCCTAATCAATGTAGCAGATAAAGGCGATTTTGGGAGATGCTGAGAAAGGTGTAATTTTGTAAAAAACAAAAATATATGTCTATACCTTCCATTAGTCATAAACTCAACCCCTTACAGGTTAGTTTATTGCGGTTATTCAGCCGTGATATGTCAGATGATGAAGTTTTGACGTTGAAACGGGCCTTGGTAAAACATTATTCTGAACTGCTTCGCGAGGAGGTGGTTAAAGTAGTGGCTGACAAAGGCTATACCCAAGCTGATTTTGATGAAATGCTCAACCAAGATAGTTAATATTGATTACTAATGACCGAGATTTCAAGATTCTCAAATGTGTTGATTTCCTTCTCTGTATGTTTAGGCAATTTTATTAAATATTCAATGGTTTTGCTACTTTTAAAAGATCAGATATAAGTTGATTAGGTTGGGTTATCCAAAAATTATAATTGCAAACAATTATTAAACGTTTTTTAGCTCTACTCACGGCTGTATTGATTAAGTATTGGCCTATATTCTTTCTGGAGTCCGTGAAAAACATATTATTCGTATCAGATACACTAAGAATAACAGTATGCCATTCTCTTCCCTGTGAGCCATGTACAGTCAGTATTTTTAACTCACGCCTTTCAATCGGTAAATTTGTGCCAATATATCTTATTTGGTTAGTATAGGGGGATAAAATGACATAATTACTTGCACTATCATACTCGTTAAGCTCTTTTCTCAGAATAAACTCTTTTTTCAGAAATGGTATAATCTTACATATTTCTTCCGATTCTGCGGGATGTACTCGTTTTTTATCTTTTTCATCAGTTTGAATAGGGTGCGTAATGACAGAAATATAGAAAATTTCGGTCTCTCCTTTCTGGTCATTTCCAGTAAATTTAATATCATCATCATCATTATAAACATGTTTTCCAAGGATATTAGCCAAATTCATTCCAAAACGATGGCTCTTGGTCAAATTCTTTTTTACTATGTTGTTGAATAAAGGCAAAGAATCATTAATAAAAGCCCCATAGCATTGTTCATCATTTTTTTCAAATATATTATCAATGTAAATGGCTGATTGTGACCAAACAAAAACATTCTTATTAATTGCCCCTGTTTTTATTTCTTGTTCGTTCATTTCACACACAGGTGGAAGCTGTTTATGATCACCCAAAAAGGTTATTGGTCGATTTCCATACCGAAAAAGTGTCATAGCTTTGACAATATTAGCATAACCAGCTTCATCTAAGAATACATGCTCAATTGGTAAATCTTCGTCTTTGAATCTACCGATATAACAGTCTAAGGTTGCGGCTACAACATTACATTTCTCAATTCGATTAGCTACTGTTTGATTTTTTAAAAAATCTATTTCAGCTATATATGTTTCTATTTTTCTATCTATTTCATGAACAGATAGTGTTCGATATTGATCTAATGGTAAACTCTCTTTGCCATTTTTAATAGTAATCTTTAATTCTTCTTCTACGATATCATAATTAATCTCATTTAGCTGCTGAACTACTGCGCTAACAACATCAATTATGGAGCAAATTCGCTTAATTTTACTTAAAAGTTGATTTATTTTTGACTTGTCTTGATATTCATCTTGCAAGTCTGAAAGTTGTCTTTGTAGAGGAACGATTTTTACCCCAATAGCATCCACTTCTCTACATATATCATCGAACTTTCTCTTCTCGTTTTTAAGTAAAATCTCTTCTTTGGTAAGATTACTATTAAACAGTTTCTTTATAGAATGTACAAATGCTGAAGTTTTTTTTTGAAGTACTACTATGTTGTCATTGATGTCATTAGCTTGCTTTGTTTTTCGATTGTATTGAAGTTTTGTTTCTTCAACTCTGTCCTTTACCTCGTTCAATTCCCTATACAAAATATGCCTTTTTTGAGCGTCTGTTCTGAGTTGAGTAAATAATTCAAAACAATTATCTACTTGATTCCAATTAAAGGCTATTTCACGGTTTCGCTTGACTTTTTTGTATATATTTATCTGATTTTCAAACTCTTCAATATTTTTTTCTAAACCCTTTACTTCACAAACCTTGGGAAATTGTTCCGCAAATTTTCTGGAAGGGTTCCCAAGTCGAATTATTTTTTCATCATCTATACCTGCTTCTTTTGTTTGTTTCAGAACACCACGTAAAACTTGCTCAATAGCATTGTTAGTAGGGGCAAAAATACCTACCCTTTTACCCTCGCGTATATACCGTAATACTGCATCTGAAAGTACGAATTGTGTCTTACCTGTACCCGGCGCACCCCAGATATAAGAAAATGGTGTGTCGAAAATGGTATTTATTGCTATTTTTTGCTGCTCTGTTGTATTAGGTGAGTAATTGTTATTGATTACTACCGATGAACAATTAGAGGGTAAACAAATGAATTCGCCATTAGTACTATACCAATCTCTAACTCTTTCGACTAAAAACTTTAAATCTGAGACGATTAAGATATTGTGTTTGTTTTTTTCAGTAAAGTAATGTCTAATTGATTCTGGTGGTTTTATCTCAATAGTATTTTTATCATAATCATATTCAACCACCGAAATATTATCATAATTAGTCTGTTCAGGAGTCATAATCCTAAACTTTAGCCTGTCTAAATCAAATATTTTACCTGATAATTCAAGAGAATAAGACCATTTTGGCATTTCTTGGATTGAACTAATTTTGATTATTGATTCTCCTGCGTTTCTTTCGGACGGAGCAGTTTTAAGGTAAGATAGGTATCTTTCCGAGCCATTGATACTCAATTGTTTAATTTCTTCAGAAGTCATAAGCAATATTTAGACAGGTAATATTAAAGTAAGATTGTACTATTGAAATAAATTGTTGATAATTCTCTCCAAAAATCAAGTCGGCAATATAGAAAGTGGCGAAGCCAATACCACAATCAGCACTACCTACACCCTGGCCCAAGCTTTAGGGATTGAGGTATCGGAGCTTTCCCAATTTGAATAAAAGCAACTTTCACGGAATCTACCCAATATTAGACCTAAAACTTATCAAGTGGTAGTTTATAGGCATTATGCGGAGAAGAAGGAATAATACAGAGGGTAATGCATAAATAAGATTCAATCAGATTTAGGGTTACTAAAGTAAAATTGTGCGTCCCTGATAGTCACCAAGCGATGGTCCGATTAGTCACCTCAGATGGATTTTTGTGCATGGCTTCTGCCAATTGTTTTTTGGTCCATCCTTTACTTTTGAGGGCTGCGTCAATGCGTACTGCCAAAAGCATATTGCGCTTGGTTTTATCAAATTCCGCAGGGTTACGATTCGCAACAAAGGAAGCTAATACCTTGCTTCTGTATTTTTTTGGTTGTGTTTCCATTCTGTTCGCTTCTGTAAGCCTCTTTAATTCAACAATTTCAAAATTACGTATTTTACTTAAAAGTGAAATGTAGCTCTAAAAATAAACCCGACTCAAACGCTTGAGCCGGGTCGGAACTATGGAAACCTAAAAATGCTACTTCAATTTCATGGCCAATGTCACGCTATTGCCTACCATACCGGTGGTGCGGAGGTAGTGCCCGTAGCGGAGCTCGACGGCGTTCCAGTGTTTGATACCGAAAAGGCCGCCCGGAGGCGCGAGACGGATGCCCGCTCCTATGAAATGACTCGTAAATCCTGAAATGTCGTAATCGCTGGTGTAGTATTTCGCGGTTGGGTTGTGTTTTCCGTAGGCTTTAAAATAGCGCACTGCCGTTTGGTCATTGAACCGATAAAAAGGACTGACTGAAACAAAAGGAGTCAGTTTGTAAGAGGCCTCAAAATTGAGCGTGTGAGCAATCATGCCCCAATTGTCAGCGTAGAAACGGTAAAAGCCGCGTAAAATAAGGCGGTCGCCGAGAAAATAACTTACCCTTGCTCCAATGGGCAATTTAAAGCGCGAACCGGGGAGTTTTTCTACCGTATGTGAACCATCGGTAAAATAAACGCGGTGATAGGGCGTACTCAATAATCCCTGTTGAAACGCCGGTTCTACGGTAAAAAGAACCTGTAGTCGCTTGTTCACTATCTGAGAAAGCGACAGAGCTAAATTATAGGAATTACGCGGTTTATGGGCAACGGGGTCACGGTCGTCTTCTGCGGCGGAACCATATCCAGCTGGTCGCAGTTCAGCGGGTAAAATAGCCGTCCACATATCAAAAAAAGCCCCTGCTTTGAGACTGAATTCGCGGTTGTTGTCTTTGGAAGATTTTGAATAATTGAAGTTGATGCCGTTGGAATGATAATCGTATTCGGTGGAGTACGAATAGCTTATTCCTCGTGTGGTATGCGTAGCATCGTCTTTCATGCTCCACGACAACGACGGATAGACGTGGGTGTCGCTTTTTGAAGCAGACGAAACCGTTAGCGGGTCAATGTTGTCGGAGGAGGCCGATGTATAATAGTCAATGTTGAAATCGGCATTAATGTTGTGTTGGCGGCTTTTTCGGTCAATAAAGGATAATTTTAAATCAATTGAATTGGCAAAATCGCCCAATTTTTCCGTCCCGATTCCGCCCGTAACCGCTGAGTTATTGCCGTCCTGCCCATAGTAACTGGATAGTAAATTTACTTCTTCAAGCTTGAGCTTACGTTTCTGGTAGGTTTCTTTTTCGTTGGTGGTTTGGGCGTGAGCACCTTTCAGCAAACCTGCCAACAGTCCAACGGTCACTATGATTTTTTTCATTTAGGGAGTCTATTTTTACAAGGTCGGCGCGCAACGTCGGCAAGGTTCAAAACCTCGCCGACGTTGCATTGCACGCCGGCGTTAGAATATTTTAATTACAGCCGCAGCCACCGCCACTTTTACCACCATTAGCACCCGAAGCGCCTTCGCGGTAGAGGTAGAAACTCTGCTCAAACTTCTCGGATTTTCGCGCCGAAAGTTCCATTTCAGAGTCATTAATGCGACTTTTTTGGTATTCTTTGACGGTCACACAAGAGGATAAGCTGGCTACTACAGAAAAGAGTATTAATCCTTTTGCCATTCTATTTTTCATGTCTTAACTGATTTTAATATTTTTTGAGGTAAACACACGGTCGTAATCATCAATGATAATACAGGCCATTCCCTGCATTTGGTTAATCAAATCTAAACCTACTCGTACACCCATGACCGTTACGGGAGTGGCCATGGCATCGGCAATTTCGGCATTGGGACAAATGATAGTTACACTTTTGATTCCCGATACTGGCAATCCTGTTTTAGGGTCAATGGTATGTGCGTATTTTTTACCGTTTATCAGCGCAAATTTTTCGTAGTTGCCCGACGTAGCTACGGCTACATTACTGATATTCAGGTAAGAAAACGGCTGGTTTTTGGTGTTTGGGTCGGCAATTCCTATCGTCCATGGTTGCCCGTTGGGTTGGTTTCCCCAAGTGGTCAAATCACCCGAGGCGTTTACGATACCGCTTGTTACTCCTTTTTGAATCAATAACCGTTTCGCCATTTCGGCGGCGTAGCCTTTCCCAATTCCGCCAAACCCTATCCGCATTCCTTTCTCTTTCAGGAAAACACTGTGCTCGTTCTCGTCCAAAATAACGTTTCGATAATTGATTAAACGAACCATGCGGCGAGCCGTTTCGCGGTCGGGGAGGGCAGTCATGTGGGTATCAAAGTTCCATAGACTTTTATCAATGGAACCGTATGTAATGTCAAAGGCTCCCTGCGTCAGTTCTGAAATTCGGAGAGAACGCTGAATCAAATCAAACACTTCACGGTCTACTTTGACCGGGCATATCCCGGCGTGTGCGTTGATTTGATTGGTTTGGCTATTGTCTTTGAACGTAGTAAAGAGTGCTTCGATGCGCTGAATCTCCGCCACAGCGTCGTCTATTCTTGCTTCTGCCCATTCTTCCTCCTCAGATACCACGCTGATTTCAAAGCGGTTCCCCATGAGTCGAAGCACTCTTTTATGCAGGGGTTCCAAAGCTGATACTATTTCCGATGTGCGATTTTCAATTTCCAATTTATAAAATACTGATATACAAAGAATTGTTGAACTAAAAATAGGAGGCCTTAGAATTGAATCAGTATAAGGTCTTATTTTCGGGAATCAATCGAATTGGCAATTTCATGGATTAGTCCCAAAGTACTCATGGAAGCAGGATAGCCCTCCCATTCCTTCACTACTTTTCCATTGGAATCTATCAGAACCGTCAGCGGAAACTTACCCTGATTGTTGTATTTTTCGGCTAAGGCTTCATTGTGGGCAGTTTGCCGGGCATCCAATTGATTTTTCTTCAAACGCGGAAAGTCGGCTCGTACCAACACCAAATTGTCATTGGCATATTGTGCAAAGTCCGCTGATTCGAAAATGTCTTTTTTCAGTTTGATACAAGGTCCGCACCAATCTGAGCCACAAAAGTTAAGCAAAATATATTTGTGGTTTTGAGCGGCGTCGGCTTTGGCCTTGTCAAAATCATTGCCCCATTGCGGAGCAGCAAACAAAAAACTGCTGATAAATAATGAGATGATCAGTTTCACGGTGGTATTGAAATTTGGAGTAAAAAATGAAACAATTAACTGTATACTACGAGTGTTTTGCCGTCGGTAGCTACCTTATACACTGCAATTCCTCGGCTTCCTAAGCTGTTTAATCCATTTCCGGACAGGTCAAAGCGTGCTCCGTGGTCAGTACAATAAAATTCGGTTCGGTTGAAAATAATTCTGTTTCGGGGTTTATGACTGCATGTTTGGGTAGCTGCCACATGTACGCCCGCACTTACCTGTGCCACTACGATTCCGCTTACTGCCACATAACCTCCTGCTGACAATAAAGCGGCATTGGCTGCCGTAGTTAAATCAAGAGTTAACAAGCGATTTTTAATCGTACTTAAATTCGTTCCATTCCCCGGTGTTGTGCTGGTACTGGTTCCATTCCCCGGTGTTGTTGCAACAGGAGGAGTTGGAGTAACAGGAGTGCTTGCAATTGCTTTTTCGGTCAACGCGTTGATATACGTATCCTCTTCTCTGATGCAGGAGGTCATCAGGGCCATTAAAGCAGCGCCCTTAAATCCCATTGATTTCAAAAACTCGTATCGCGTCATCGGAGTAAACTACTGTTTTTTAGGTTATCTGCTTTATTACGCACCAAGTTATTAACTCGTTGCGGGATATAACGCAATTATAATTAATTTAGATGTTTTCAAAATAAAACGGCATTCAGAAAGTCTTGATGACGATTTGAAGGATAGGGATGTTTTTCTTTTTGCAGGAAGTTGCAATGAACCGGTTTACGCCGTTTTTATTTTCTCGGCTTCTTCCAAACCCAGCTCTCGGATGCTAATTTCGCGCATTTCCACTTTGCGGATTTTACCCGTTACTGTCATAGGGAAACTATCGGTAATGTGCACATATTGAGGGATTTTGTACGGGGCAATCTGACCGTGGCAGAAGGCTTTCAGTTCTTCTAAGGTTAATTTTTCGCCTTCTTTCAATCGTACCCAAGCCATCACAGCTTCCACATATTTTGCATCCGGAACACCGATTACCTGCACATCGCTGATTTTTGGATGGGTATATAAAAATTCTTCCACTTCGCGGGGATAAATATTTTCACCACCCCGAATGATCAGGTCTTTGATGCGCCCCACTATTTTTAAGTAACCTTCATCGTCCATCGTAGCAAGGTCGCCGGTGTGCATCCAACGGGCGTTGTCAATGGCAAGGTGCGTGGCTTTTTCATTGTTCCAGTACCCAAGCATTACGCTGTATCCTCGCGTGCAAAACTCGCCTGGTTGGCCCCGAGATACCACAAGTCCCGTTTCGGGATCAATGATTTTTACTTCCAAATGCGGATGCACCTGCCCCACCGTACTTACTTGTTTTTCCAACGGAGTACCTACCCGCGTTTGGGTGCTGACCGGGCTGGTTTCGGTCATGCCATACGCAATTTCCATTTCCGATACGTGCATTAGACTTTGCACTTTTTTCATCACTTCAATGGGACAGGGCGAACCCGCCATAATGCCTGTTCGCAGGCTGGTAAGGTCGTGTTTTTCAAAGTCAGGCAAATCCAACTCGGCAATAAACATGGTAGGCACGCCAAAAATCGCGGTTGCTTTTTCGGTTTCTACGGCCTTTAAAACGGCTGCCGGCTCAAATCCTTCGCTTGGGTAAATGATGGTAGCGCCGTGGGTAATGCACCCCAAATTTCCCATTACCATGCCAAAACAGTGATACAAAGGTACGGGAATGACAAGACGGTCACGGTCGGTAAAATTCATGATTTCGGCTACAAAATAGCCGTTGTTCAGGATGTTATGGTGGCTCAGCGTGGCTCCTTTCGGAAAACCCGTGGTTCCGCTCGTATATTGAATATTGATGGGTTCGTCAAAGGTCAACGCTTTTTGGCGTTTTGCTAATGCCTCATCCGTTGTTTTTTCTGCTTCCTGCATAAAATCATCCCAACGCCACATCCCGGGTTTTTCATCGGTTCCCATCCGAATGATGGTATGCAATTGTCTCACTTTTTCGGTACGAAGCTTGCCTTTAGCACAGCTGACCAACTCGGGAGTCAGGGCAAACATCATTTCTGTAAAGTTGGAAGCTTTGAATTGATCGGCAATCACCAATACGCTGCATCCCGATTGATTGAGGCAGTATTCCAACTCATGTAAACGATAACTCGGATTGATATTGACTAAGATAGCACCCACTTTGGCTGTTGCAAATTGAATCACCGCCCACTCGTAGCGATTGGGCGACCAGATACCTATCCGCTCGCCTTTTCGGATGCCTAAGGCAACAAGCGCTTTCGCACATTGGTGCACAACTGCATGGAATTGTCGGTAGGTAAAACGAATATTCTGATGATGGACGATGAGGGCGTCGTTGTGGGGAAAACGGGCGGCAATGTCATCAAATAAATCGCCAATAGTGGTACCGAGTAAAGGTTGGGAACTTGTTCCGCTAACGTAGCTAAGGGTAGGTGACATGGTTTTAGATTTTTGGCTTCTAAAATTATCACCAAAAAATGAGGAATAAAAGGGCGGAAGTTGAGCTGTATAAAAAAGCATAAGGCGGGCATCGGCCCACCTCATGACTTATTCACTTTATCTATCTACTTTCTTTTTTACATCGGCGCACTTGCTACGATTTTTACGTCTACGGTAAAGTTGTCGTAAATCATTTTGTCGCCGATATTTTCAAAAAATGCTTTTGAACGGTAGGTTAAACCGAACTTTGTTCTGTCGATGTCGAATTTAGCGGAAGCAGAAGCTGTTTTGCCCGTAACTTTCACGATAGCGGGAAAAGTAATGCTTTGGGTAATTCCGCGGATGGTCAAATTGCCCGTAAGGTCATAATTTTCTCCTCCTTTGGCTACCGCTTTGGTGATTTTAAGGGTAGAAGTAGGAAACTGAGCTACGTCAAAGAAATCGGCTGATTTTAAGTGCGTTTCGAGTTTTCCTGCAAAATCGCCCTGAATATCCAAATCTTTGATGGTGCTAAAATCAACTGTAAAATCGCCACCTGTCAGTTTTCCGCCGTCAGTTACCAAATTTCCACTTTGGATCTTAACGGTTCCGTTGTGTTCACCGGTCAATTTTTTAGCTAACCAATTGAATGTACTGGCACTTGCGTCTACTTTCAGGGTTTGGGGCGCTTTTTTGCCCGGCTTGGCTACTGCTACAAATGACAATGCGGCTAAGGCCACGACCAGAATAGATTTAACTGTTTTCATTGTGTTGGAATGGTTTGTGTTTGGGTTAAAAATGGTACTAATGAATTTTTAGCTAAAATAATGCCACATATAAAACGGCACAGACGGTAAGTCCTATCAACGACCATAGTAGGCCGCTTGTTCTACGTTTTTTCAAAAAGAGCAGCAGTAGGAGTCCGGTTACCGATACTAACGTCATAAAAATGGCGGAAGCATCAATGACCAATGACCATCCTTTACCGGTATCACGGCCTTTGTGGAGGTCGTTGATGATGGCTACCAACCCCATGCGGGTTTCAGTGATTTGATAAGTGCCCGTTTGGCGATTAATGAAGGCATCGGCCGTGTATCCTGGCCCTCTAAAAGAAACAGAACACTCTGCGGCATCAATGCGAAAATCATCCACGGTTCCTTTGAGTTGATGGGTTGCCCGCAAGTACTCAACAACCGCCAATTTATTTACTTTCGAGGTATCGTCTACACTCACCCAACTGGCAGTGAGCTTGCCTTTATAATCGGTTGTTCGAGAAGCGTCGGAAAACCAATCTGCATGGTTGAGGGTAAGCCCCGTTACGGCAAAAAACAGCACCAACGCGAAGCTGAACATGGAAAGGTACAAATGAAGCCACCGCGCCAAGGCCGGCAGCTGACGTTGCCAAAAAGAAGTTCCGGCAGATGACTGCTTACGGATGGGCTCACTTGGTTCCTTTGTCACGGTATTCCAAGGCCGCTGTTGCGATTTCGGTGCTTCCATTTAGGGTTTGATTTTTAGGTTTGCCGTTAAAGTCCATTTCCTGCCGTATCAACTGGTACGTACCGTGTTCGCGGGCCGCTTCTATATTGATGGTGTATTTGCCCTGTTTTACAAATTGCCCCTTATCGTCTTTTCCATCCCAAACGAGTGAGTAGGAGCCGGCGGAGCGAGTTGCGCTCGCAATGGAAGCGACATCTAATCCTATGTTGCGCTGCATCGCGTACCAAGACCGTAATTCGGGAAGCCAACGGGGTTTGTTGTACCAAATAGCCAATTGACGAACGGGAACGTGGTTTTCGTCTTCAATCCATACGCCCACAAAAGGGCGATGGTAGCGCCCGTCGAACTGACTGAGTTCAAACGAAATAATTAACTCCTGATTTTGATTCCAATTTTTGTCTTTATTACTCGATAAAGATAAAATTTGAGCCGTTTTTACGGAATTGTTGGCCGTGGGAGGGGTTGATGAGCGGTTCCAATCGGGACTCGCAATGGATTTACCCTCTTTGGTAACGATGAGATAATCCGTGCCCGGAAACGTAGCGGCCAATTTCACACTTTCATCAGGGGTAAGTACATTAAATGCCGTGGCGAGTGCTCCTGCGGTGGTGGCATCCGAATGGATAACCGTGGCGCTGATGACCTCCTGAGCGGGCATTCCCGTGCGCGGATCCACAATGTGTGAGTACCACTGATTGTCCACCTGTACTCCCCGGCGGTAATTGCCACTCGTAGCAACGGCTTTATTTTGTGCGGTCAGCCAAGCCAAAGGAGTTGCATTTTCTGCGTCTGTTTTAGGATTGGCAATGGCTACCGTTTCTGTCCAATTTCCTTTGATGACCAAATCGCCTCCGATATTTAAAACGACAGCATCCACTTCGGGATGCTTCATGGCTACTTCTGCCGCACGATCCAAAATGTAGCTTTTGGCGAATGTATGGAGTCGCAAAGGCGTTTGGCTGAGCCGCGTTGCTGTTTGGTGAATAGGGTCAAGGGTCCAGTGAGGTTGATTGACGGCCTCTACGACAGCAAGTCGCTCGGTTTCGGTGGGAAGCGTTTGGGCTTCGGCGGCTTGTTTCCAAAGACGGTTGACAGCTTCGGCAGCGGCATTTATGGCGCCGTTTGTTTTTTGCTGCCAAATTGAAAATTCATTCAAAACGGCCCAAAGGTCGTTGGAAACCGGAATAGCCTGTTCAGTGGAATCCCACCAGCGATTGAATTCGCCGGTGGGAAGATAACTGCTCAGAATTGCATTCAGACGTTCTATTTCACTTAAAATGGTCTTTTCTGTTTGCCGAGCCACTGCGTAAGAATGGGCTATTATTTTTAAGTCAAACGACGTTCCCAAAATGTTTTCAAGGTGTGAAATAAACAGTCCTTGAGAGTCGGAAATGGATTGGGAAGGGCCGGGCAACGCAAGTGCTACGGAAGCTAACCCAAGTTGTAATGCTTTCATGGTCAGGAATTTTTTGAAAATCGGGTAAGATTAGTTGTTATCTCCGCCTTCTTTTACGTCATCGTTTTTCACACCTTTGGTTTTCTTAGGAGCCACAAAGGTCATTTTTCCGATTTTGTAACTGAAGGTCAACTTTATATTTTGGTTGTAGATATTGTTAACCATGGTTTGGTTCAATACCGGCGAAATCGAGGTTGATTTCATTTTCATGCCGCCCAAGAAGTTCTCCGTTGCCAATCCGAAACTTCCTTTTTTGTTGGGAAGGTCTTTCTTGATTCCGAACGAGTACATGTAGAAACTTCCCTGTGTACCCTGGAGCGTCACTTGGTTTCCGCGCATTCCACCGTGCAACTGCATGGCCCAACCTTTGTTCAATGCGAGACTTGACATGATACGTCCGCCGATTACCCAACCTGAGTTGCTGGCGCTGATAGACGTTCCGTCCAAGCCCTGTACTTTACCTTCTAAGTAGTTGTAGTACAAGTCAACACCACCGTTCAACGTCCATTTTGGAGTAAGATACACGTTGGCGAAAACGTTGGTACCGATTACCTGTTGTTTACCGATGTTTTGGAAGGTAGTAATGATAGCTCCCGCAAGGGTATCGGATGGGGCGCTCAAACGAGTGATACTGTTGTTGGTAGAGCGACTGAAAACCGAAGCGTTCAAGTAGGTTTTCTTAATGCTGGTGCTCAAGCTCAATTCAAAGTTGTTGGTCATTTCAGGCTTCAGGTTTGGATTTCCGATGCTGATATTGAAAGGGTTAGCTGCGTTGTAGTTGGGGTTCAACTGTTGCAGACCCGGACGTTGAATACGACGGTTGTAAGCAGCTTTCAATGTAGTTCCGGCCTTAATGCTTTTCGATACGTTGATGCTTGGTACAAGTACACCGTAGCTTGGGATTGAAATTTTGCCGATTTGGTCTTTGGCGTCAATGGTCGTGTATTCGTAACGTGACCCTGCTTTGAACGTATATTTATTAGCGGTTGAGTAGGTATACGATAAATACCCTGCTACAATGTTTTGGTTGTAATTCAAACTTCCGACCGGGTTGCGGGCATCAGCGGCAAATGCCCCGGTAGCGCCTGCTACTTGGTAGCTATAATCGCTGTTTACCTGACGGATGATGGTTTTTGCACCAAACTCCAGCATCTGGTTTTTCTTGATAGGAGTCTGATAATCCGTTTGAAGCGTGGCTTCTTGGTTCAGGTTAGCGTTTAAGTTTTTCTGACGGCTCAATAAGCTGTTGCTTTCGCTCAACAAATCAGCGTTGAAGTTGTTGGTCAGGTTGTTGCGGCTGTATTGTGTCGAAATAGACCACTCTTTGCCGGGAACTTTAAAGGTACGGATATAGTCCAGGTTCATGTCCACGTTGTTGGACAAATCTTTGGTAGTTACGTCGCGGTAGGTGGTAGAACTCAGTGCATTGTTTTTAAACAAATTACTGGTCATATCCTGCGTCCGAATCATGTTACGGGTTCCAAAGCTAATTCCGGCGGTCAATGATTGGTTTTTGGCCAGTTCATAATCAAATCCAATGTTGTAGCGTCCAAACAAACCGTTGTCGTACGCACTTGTCGCTTGTTTTGTCAATAACGACACGCCGTTTTGAAGCGTGGTTTGGTCTAACGTGGTGGCTGCTTTATTATAGAACATACGACCGAAACCTCCCAACGTAATTCCTAATTTACCCTGACGGTAGTTCCCGTTCAAGCTAAGGTTGGAACCACGGGCACCTACACCGGCATCGGCGCTGAGGGTAAGTCCCTGGAGCGTTGATTTTTTGGTAATGATATTGATAATCCCTGCGGAGCCTTCTGCGTCATATTTGGCAGAGGGTGAAGTGATTACTTCCACTGATTTGATTAAATCGGCCGGAATCATTTTCAAAGCATCGGCAATGCTGCTGGCTACGATGGTAGAAGGTTTGTTGTTGATCAGCACCCGGATGTTTTGACTGCCGCGAAGTGATACGTTCCCGTCTAAATCTACCGACAGCATCGGTACTTTTTTGAGGACATCGGAGGCATCGCCACCGCGGGCACTCAAGTCTTTTTCGGCGTTATATACCAATCTATCTACTTTTTCTTCGATGAGTGATTTCTCGCCCGTTACCACTACTTCGTCCAGCGTTCTGATGTCGGGACTCATTTTGACAACTCCCAAGTCCAATTCCTGACCTTTGGTAAGTTTAATGTTATCGATGGTTTTATCTTTGAAACCGATAAATGAAATCATCAATTTGTAATCCCCTGCGGCAATGCTTTTGAGGGTAAATTTGCCTTTTTCATCGGCCATGGTACCATCTATCGGTTTTCCTGTGGCTTTACTGTAAAGAGCGATATTGGCAAATTCAATGGCTTTGGTTGCGGCCGAATCAATCACAAAACCGGTGATTTTTGAATTTCCTTTAGGAGCAGTGCTTTCAAGATTTAAGGTAGGCTGTTGCGTGTTGGTATTCCGGTTGCGACCGTTGCCGTCGCCCCCCTGCATACCGCCCGGGCCGCCGGGACCACCACCCGGAAACTGTGCATGAGCGGCTGTAATACCCAATGCGAAAATGACGGAAGTAATAATAGTTTTCATCTGTATTTCTTTGTGCGTTTTGATGATACAAAGTAACAGCTACTTTGATTCACAAAAAAATACAATAGATTGAACCGGATTGAATACCGATAATTGCCTCTTTTTACCCGATTGTTGGCTTATTTGTTACATAAACACCTTTTAAAGAGTATCGGTAGAGTACAATTTGGATTCTATCGGTAAATTTTGGGGATTGATGGACTCAATAGTAGATTCCATAGACTCTGAATCCGTTTTTGGTGTTCATTTCGAGAATAAGGAGGGCGATTTTGTATTTGTGATAAACGATTAAAATCGTATTTTTGAACAAACATTTAAGACCATGATACAGGTACAGAAAGAGGCATTGCCACGTACATTAGAAGAATTCTTGGTTTGGGAATCCAACGATGGCTATAAATACGAATGGAACGATGGCGAGTTGATTAAATTTACGGGAATGAAAAAGCGACAATATTACATTTATGATGTGCTTCTTGATTTATTTATTGAGAAGGGATATAAGAAAAACGCAACGCTCATTGCTGAACCAGATGTAATGCTTACCGGTATTCAGATGCGACGCCCGGATATTGCTTATTTCACTCGTGAGCAGGTACAGCGCGGTCGTAAAGGTGAAGACGTCATTCCTGAATTTGTGATTGAAGTGATTTCGGAAAGTGACCAATCGTATAAGGTGGAGGAAAAGATAGTAGAGTATTTTAAGGCAGGGGTAAAAGTAGTATGGAATATCTATCCTGAATTGGAAGCTGTCTATGTATATACTTCCCGTAGGGACGTAAAGATATGTATTGAGTTCGATGTTTGCTCCGCTAAACCCGTTCTTCCCGAATTTGAAATTAGCGTAGATACTCTTTTTAAAGAAGAATAACAGATTATTACTGTCTGTCTCAATAATAGATTCCATAGACCCGAAATCCGTTTTTGGTGTTAATTTCGAGGGCGGGGAAGGGAAGTTTGATCATAAACATACTTTGGAAGACCTGATTCAGGAATCGGTTCTTTGTCTTGATTTTGGTCCAGTCAATGTCCAAAGAAAACAAAAATTGACGGTAGCGCTGCGTGGGCGGAATCACGACATTGCCCCAGCGCTTGATATTTTCAAACTCACCAAACATCCCATTGGCGCCGTAGCCTACCGCCACATTGAGCCAATCAGGAATTCGCTCTGACCGGATGATGCGGTTTAAGCCAATACTGAACCAATAGGTATGGGCATTGTAATCCTGCAAGATTTGTCCCGCAAATGTCGTTCCTAAATACCCATTGGCCTGTTTGGAGTAGGGTGAGCGACGAAAACTGAATTTGTACTTCATAATTTGCTCATCGAAAAGTAATTCCTGCCCAATCACCAACGAACTCCCCACGGCATTGGCGACCATGTCGGTCCATGAAAAGCCCCATCCTTCATAAAATCCGTCGATGATTTCGATGGGTGACTGTAAAAAGAAACCCAATGTCCCGCCATACACTAACGCCTTCTTTTTGGAAGCGCCCGACCACCGCATCGCGCGATACCCAATATAACTTTCCAAATAAGAGCCATACGCATGGCCAAACTTATCCACTTGTAAATATCCTTTGCCATCAGCATAAAACTCAAAAGGCACTCTTTGTACCCCTTTGTACCAAATGAAATTCAAATAGGACATTGTTCCGGCGTACAAAGCGGCTTCGGTAGCTACTACGGCGGCAAAGCGACCTTTGTGAAAAGTGGGTGCAGTAGTTTGTGATGTAGAATCCGTTTGGGCGAAGCCAAATCTACCTATAAGTATAAGCAACAATAAAGTGATTAGTGATTTCATGGGCTAAGAATGAGGTCTAAAGCTATGGATTTTTTGGTTTCCCTAGGCGGTGTATCAAATGTAATGCTGCCTCTCCAAGTTGAATTGCCAAAAGCACCAACCAATCGCCAAGTTGTGCCACTTGTCCAATTTGGAAAAGGATAGCGACTTTCTGACCAGCCGGCTGACC
>Ga0247843_1003860_pt1 | contig 23495 bp, 21 predicted proteins | sample LaCruzMarch2017__FD_192420 | JGI IMG/M metagenome (GOLD analysis project Ga0247843, IMG submission 192420) | Freshwater microbial communities from meromictic Lake La Cruz, Castile-La Mancha, Spain - LaCruzMarch2017_8m | ecosystem: Environmental > Aquatic > Freshwater > Lake | place: Spain...
AGCTTTGTGCTGTGACAACTTGGGCAAAATAGGTACATAATCTTTGAGTTTAGTCACTCCAAAGTTAGGCATTTGCCCCAGTTGTCTATTTTTTTGTTATAGCATTACTTTGCGCGCACTGCCAAAAATCTAACGCAATGGGTTCAACTTCTTTTATAGTAAGTCCGCGTTGCTCAATAAAAGTCTCCATTGTATATACCCCGTTTACGTCGAGATGCCAATCACTTCTGGAACGCAGAAACATACCCTAGCGCATATTTTTCTCCCAAAATTCCATGGGTTTTCCAACTACTAAATGGTCAATGGCGGTTTGTTTGAGATGGGCTGCCAATGTGAGCCCGAAAGGTCCTGCTCCGATAATAAGTGTATGCAGCATAAGCAGTATTTAGATTTTGGTATTAAGTAGTAAGAGGAGTCCTAAACTGGAATTTATCAACAAATTAAATGGCTGTTTTTTGCGCTGATAACCAAATATTACTTATCCGGAATCGTACTGAAAGAATTATAAAGGCCGCCAATTTTCTTCGTCAAAAGGCATAAAATCTACGTCAACGTAAATATCTGCCATTGAAATTTCTGCCTCTATGGAATGTAATTGAATACTTTCTTTCAGGTTGGTATAGGCTCTGTATTCCCACACAGCCATGTCGTTTTTGTAAAAAAAAGACTTCCACAAATGGAAGCTGTTGGGAAATGAGTACATATTCTCGAAATGACTCAATCATGCGATAACGCATAAATTTTCCACCTCGGTCGTAGGCCTCCGTTTCACCCGAAAGTACTTCTACAATTAGGACAGGATTATTTGCGGCATTTTTTAACTCTTCAAAAGAGGTCACTTTTCCACATACAACCGATACATCAGGATAGACGTATTTGTTTCGGGAAGTCGCAACGCGCAAATCGCTGTTGTACGTAAAACAGCGTCTGCCCTTTAATGAGATACTTAGTACTGTTCCTGCGTTATTGGCAATGAGGCTATGGGTAGGTGTTCCCCCTGCCATTGCATAGACCTCCCCATCGTGATATTCGTACTTATTATCCGTTTCTTTCTCTAAGGCAAGGTATTCTTCGATGGTCAGTCTGTGTTGATATTGTGGTAGTCCCATACTGTGTTTCGGTTTTTCCTGTAAAACTATTAAAAACCCCGAAAGTAGTTGACGCTTTCGGGGTTTTTAAAACAAAGGTGTTGCAAACGAATTATTTGCCGCCCGGCGGGCAATGTTCTTTCAGGTATTTGGTAAACATCGTATTTAAATGTTTAGACGTTCCTTCTCCTTCGTAGATGCCGTGGGAACGGTTTGGATAAGGCATGAACTGAAACTGTTTGTTGTATTTTATCAGTTCATTGACCAATTTTTCAGCATTTTGGTAATGCACGTTATCGTCGCCGGTACCGTGAATGTAGAGAAGATTTTGGTTGGACTGCAATTTTTTAGCGTGTGTGATAGGAGAACCTGCCACAAAATCTTCGCGGTTTTCCTGCGGAATTCCCATATATCGTTCCTGATAGATATTGTCGTAACTTAATTGGTCAGCCACGGCCGCTACCGCAATTCCCGTTTTGAAAAGGGAAGGGTATTGAAACAGCAAATTAAGCGTAGATGAACCGCCACCACTCCAACCGTGTACCGCTACGCGACTTGTATCAATGAACGAATTTTGCTCAAATAGGGCTTTCGCACCCATCGCCATATCCCGGATATTGACAATGCCTATTTTACGGTAAATAGACTTCCGCCAAGCCCGTCCGCGCGGAGATGGTGTACCGCGATTGTCTACTGAGGCATAAATATAGCCGTCTTTGGCCATGTCTCCTACGTAAAGACCATTACGGCCTGTACCCCAACTGTCTTTTACCGTGGCACTTGCGGGTTCACCATAGACCGTGAAAACGATAGGGTATTTTTTAGTGGGGTCGAAGTTGGTAGGTTTTACCATCCATCCGTCCAGTTCAATGCCATCTTCGGTTTTCACTTTAAAGAATTCCACTTTCTTGGCGGAGGCAGATTGAACCGCTAATTTTTTAGAAATATCGTCGGCTTCTTTTATGGCTTTATGTTCCGGCAATTTCAACCATTCGTTCATGGGCGGAGTATTGGCATTCGAAAACGAGTGCGAAGCCCAAAGTGCGTTCGGAGAGATGTCATAGCGATGAGAACCTTGCTGAGCAGCAGGAGAGAGCCGTTCTGCCTTTCGGCTTCCGTTCAAAGGCACGCTGTAAAGATAACTTTGAGTAGCGTTGTCGGGCGAAGCCATGAAATAGAGTTGGTTGTTTTTCTCATCCACCAACACCACCGAAATAATGTCGTACTCTCCCGAAGTGATGCATTTTTCGCTTTTTCCGTCGCGGGCTACGCGGTACAGGTGCCGCCAGCCGTCTTTTTCACTCATCCACAAAAATTCCTTTCCGCTGCTCAGAAAATCCCAGCCTTCGGGAGTTTCGCTCCACGAATAACTGCTTTTGGTTTCCACCCAAGCGTCGTCTTTGTCCGTATAAAATTCAGTGGTTCGACCCGTTTTAATGTCAGCCGACAGGATTTTAGATTCGTTTTGTTTACGGTTGAGTTGCTGCATGATCAACTCATTGGCATTGCCCCATTCCATGCGCGGAATGTAGGTATTGCCTGGGTCACCGGGAGTATTCATCCATTTGGTTTCGCCGCCGTTGGCACTTACTACGCCGATTTTATACGGAGAAGGACGTTCGCCTACTTTCGGATATTCTACCGGCACGTTGAAAGCATAGGTAGAATCCGTGTTGTTGATCATCAAAAAATTACGAATTTTGGTCGCATCTATTTGCCAATACGCAATGTTTTTGCTGTCCGGACTCCAACGAAAACCGTCGCGGCAATCAAATTCTTCTTCATACACCCAGTCGAACGTGCCATTGATAAGCCGTGTAGTTCCGTCTTTGGTCAGGGGCGTTATTTTGCCGGAAGCAAGGTCTTCTGAGTACACATTACGTTCGCTTACATACGCTGCTTTCTTGTTGTCGGGCGATAGTTTGGCAAACATCAACGAGGACGCAGGGCGACCTTTTCCTAATTGAGTTAACGTGTTTTTATCCAAATCCAGTACCCAATACTCACCGCGTGTGTCATAACGCCAAACGCGCTGAGTATTGGTATAAATCAGTACTTTACGGCCGTCTTCTGAAAAAGAATAACTTCTTACATTCAATGAGCTTGCTTGACCGGCAGGGGTTAATTGAGCTGCTGTAACTACAACTTTTTTTTGTCCGTCAGGCAAACTGTATTGAACGATTTCTTTGTTTTCCAGTCGTAAGTAGCCGTCTCCGTCTTTTGTCCATTGAACACCCCGGTTGAATTGTGCCCAACCGGATAAACTGAAAAAATAAAGTAGACAAACGAGAATGATGTGTTTCATTTGATTTTTAAGGGGTTGTCTGTTGATGAAATTTCTGTTATTTTGAATGAAAAAAGCCTTTATTGGTTTCTATATTTAGCCATCGCTTCTTTGATTTTTACAATTCGATTTTCGGGGTTGGGGTGAGTACTTTGAAATTCCGCAGGTCGATCCGGACCGCCTGCTTCGGCCAAAATCTTCATTACCTGTACCATGGCTTCCGGGTCGCGCCCCGCCTGAATCATGTATTTTACGCCAAAATCATCGGCTTCAAGTTCATCATCGCGGCCGTATTTTAGGTTCATCAAATTGGCTACGTACTGCGCAATATAAGCACTGCCGCCGGGTGAGTTAGGATCTGATACGGCTACCGAAGCAGCCCCTGCCAAACCACCTACCAACTCCTGCTTGGCCATTTGTTGGGCGGAATGCCGGCCTACCACATGGCCGATTTCATGTCCTAAGACGCCGGCTAATTGATCTTCCGTTTTTAAACGTTTGAGTAATCCCATAGTAATAAAAACCTGACCGCCGGGAACGGCAAAGGCATTGATGGTCTCGGGGTCTGCCAAAACGTGAAAATCAAATTGATAGGGGGAGTTTTTAGCTTCTGTATTTTGGACAATCCCTTGTCCTACTTTTTTGACCAAAAATTGGACTTTTTCATCCCCATATAGCCCGCCGTATTCAGCCGCCATTTGGGGAGCACTTTGCAATCCCAAGGCTACTTCTTCCTCGGGAGTCAGGTTTACCTGTTGCGATTTACCAGTAACTGGGTTTACCTGCGTTTTGCTGAAATACCCAATTAACGCTACGACAGCCATGATAATCCCAATCAACAGCCGCCCACCAATGCGCGAACGTTCCATAACTGATTTTTGAAAGCCCCCTACCCCGAAGGAGAGTTTTTTAGATTGAAGCCTCTTCGGGGCGAGACTTTTTTAAAATAACAATCCCGCGATAGTAGCGGACATATACGAAGCCAACGTGCCGCAAACCAAGGCTTTGAAACCCAGACGTGCTAAATCAGAGCGACGATTGGGTGCTAATTCGCTGATACCGCCCACCTGAATGGCAATGGAACTGAAATTGGCGAAGCCGCACAACGCAAAACTGGCAATAGCAATGGTTTTGGGGTCAAGTGCTCCTTTGATTTTTACCATATCCAGATAGGCTACAAATTCGTTGATAACCATTTTGGTGCCCATCAATGAGCCTGCCGCCTCTATATCTTTAGAAGGAACGCCCATTGCCCACGCAAAGACAGAGAAAACTTTTCCTAAGATAAGATTTAAGCTTAGTTGAGGAAAAGCGAAAAGTCCGCCTGCTTTGCCCAGACAATAATCTAAAAGCCCAATCAGGGCGATAAATCCAATCAACATGGCAATTACGTTGAAACCTACTTTGAGACCTTCACTGGCACCGGCCGCAATGGCATCTAGTAAATTTGCGTGTGCTTTTTTGATTTCCAATTTTACAACACCTTTTGTCTCAGAGGTTTGTGTTTCGGGAAAAACGATTTTTGCAATGACTAAAGCTCCCGGCGCAGCCATCAAACTGGCCGCAATCAGATAAGGAGCGGGGACGCCCAATTTAATATAAGTGGCCATCACTCCACCCGCAATACAGGCAAAACTCCCCGTCATCGAAGCCAACAATTCAGAATTTGTCATGCCTTTTAAATAAGGTTTAACCATGATTTGCGCTTCTACCTGTCCTACAAAAGCAGAAGCGACATTGGATAAGGCTTCGGCACCGCTTACACCCATCAGCCATTTCATCAACTTTGCCAATACCGCCACAATGCGTTGCATAAGACCGATGTGGTACAGCATATTGACCAACACGGCTACAAAAATGATGGTAGGAATAATGGTAAAAAAGAAAATAAAATCATTGCCTGCGCCAAATGCTTTGTTCAAAATGGACGGTTTTACCAGCGGACTGAATACAAATTCGGCACCTTGGTCCGAAAAACTGAGGGTTTTTTGTACCGCCTTTCCGAGCCAGTTAAATATGTTTTGACCGATAGTGGTTTTTAAAATAAAAACGGCCAAGCCAAATTGAAGGGCCAAGCCTACACCAACGGTGCGGTAATTGATAGCTTTTCGGTTGTTAGACATGGCATAAGCAATGCCTAAAATTAAAACAACGCCAATAAGTCCAGTAAAACGTTCCATGAAGTGTGTCAGGTCTCGAATGAGGGTTAATAGTTGATTGAATCAAGTGAGTAAAGATAGGAATGGGTTTTGTTTTTTTGTAATTCTTCCCGCTTTTTCCCTAAAATAGGTCAAATGCCAGTTGCTAAAACCTCTATACGCAGGATTAACAGCACACCAAGAAGGGCATTTTTTTAATCAGCAGCCAATGAGAAGACTTTCTACAACTATTTAGCAAGATTTTTCGGGTATTTTGCTAAATAGTTTGTAGTTTTATGCCTGAAAATTAACTCATCCAATTAAATATACTATGGCGTTATTTGATTTAGATATGATGAAGGGCCTCTATGCTAAACTCGGCGAACGAGTAGAGGCTGCTCGTAAAGTAGTAGGACGTCCCCTTACCTACACAGAAAAAATCCTGTATGCTCACCTTACGCAGGGAGATTCAACTGAGGTGTATGGGCGTGGAAAATCATACGTTGACTTTGGCCCGGACCGCGTTGCTATGCAGGATGCTACTGCTCAGATGGCTTTATTGCAATTTATGCAGGCGGGGCGTCCCAAAGTGGCTGTTCCTTCTACAGTACACTGCGATCACCTGATTACGGCACAAGTTGGTTCGGCAGAAGATTTAGGAAAAGCAGTCGTTGAAAATCAAGAAGTGTACGATTTCTTAGCATCTGTTTCAAATAAATATGGTATAGGATTCTGGAAACCGGGTGCCGGTATTATTCACCAAGTGGTGTTGGAAAACTACGCATTTCCTGGTGGAATGATGATTGGTACGGACTCTCACACCGTAAATGCCGGTGGTTTGGGAATGATTGCCATCGGTGTCGGCGGTGCTGATGCCTGCGATGTAATGGCAGGTCTGCCTTGGGAGCTTAAATTTCCTAAATTAATAGGTATAAAACTGACCGGTAAATTGAGTGGCTGGACTTCCCCTAAAGACGTTATTCTGAAAGTGGCAGGTATCCTGACCGTAAAAGGTGGAACCGGTGCTATTGTAGAATATTTCGGAGAAGGTGCTACTTCTATGTCGTGTACGGGTAAAGGTACGATTTGTAACATGGGTGCAGAAATTGGAGCTACTACTTCGACGTTTGCCTATGACGAATCCATGGAACGTTACCTGCGCTCAACCGGACGCGATGCCGTTGCGGATATTGCCAATACCGTAAAAGAACACCTTACGGCCGATGCCGGAGTGTATGACGAACCGGAAAAATACTTTGACCAAGTAATCGAGATCAATCTTTCGGAGTTGGAGCCGCATTTGAACGGACCCTTTACTCCTGACTTGGCTACGCCAATCTCTAAAATGAAAGAAGCGGCAGCAGCTAACGGATGGCCTACCAAAATTGAAGTAGGTTTGATTGGTTCTTGTACCAACTCTTCCTACGAAGACATCGCCCGTTCTGCTTCATTGGCAAGACAGGTAGCTGCTAAAAATCTCAAAACCAAAGCAGAATTTACCATTACACCGGGCTCTGAGCAGGTACGTTTTACCATTGAGCGCGACGGATTTTTGGCTACGTTCGACCAAATTGGCGGTAAAGTATTTGCCAATGCCTGCGGGCCTTGCATCGGTATGTGGGCGCGCATGGGTGCTGAAAAACAGGAACGTAACACCATTGTTCACTCTTTCAACCGTAACTTTGCCAAGCGTGCCGATGGTAACCCAAATACATTGGCGTTTGTAGGTTCACCTGAATTAGTAACTGCATTAGCGATTGCCGGTGATTTAACCTTCAATCCGATTACAGACTCATTGATCAATGAAGCCGGTGAATCCGTGATGTTGGATGAACCTACCGGTGACGAATTGCCACCACGCGGTTTTGACGTAGATGATGCCGGTTATCAAGCCCCTGCCCAAGATGGCAGCGGAATTCAGGTAGCGGTTTCTCCTACTTCTAACCGTCTTCAATTGCTGGATCCATTTGCGGCTTGGGAAGGTACAGATTTGAAAGGGTTGAAAGTCCTGATTAAAGCCAAAGGAAAATGTACTACTGACCACATTTCAATGGCGGGTCCTTGGTTGAAATACCGTGGCCACTTGGATAATATCTCCAATAACCTGTTAATCGGTGCTGTCAATTATTTTAACGAAAAAACCGATAACGTTAAAAATCAATTGACGGGTGAATACGGTCCTGTACCAGCAACTCAGCGTGCTTATAAAGCGGCAGGAATGGGGTCAATTGTAGTAGGTGATGAAAACTACGGTGAAGGTTCTTCACGCGAACACGCTGCGATGGAGCCGCGTCACTTGGGTGTACGGGCTGTATTGGTGAAATCATTTGCCCGTATTCACGAAACCAACCTGAAAAAACAGGGAATGTTGGGCTTAACTTTCGCAGATAAAGCCGACTATGATAAAATTCAGGAAGACGATACGGTTGATATTTTAGGATTGACTGAATTCGCTCCGGGCAAACCATTGACGTTGGTATTTAACCACGAAGATGGTACAAAGGACGAAGTAGTTGTTAATCATACGTATAACGAACAACAAATTGAGTGGTTTAAAGCAGGGGCTGCCCTCAATATTATCCGTGCTCAAGTGGCAGGAAATTAGTTGTTCACATTTTAATAAAATAAAAGAAGCGCGGCAATTGTCGCGCTTCTTTTATTTTATTAAAAATCGAACAGATCAGAAATAAAAAAAGCTGCTCTTGGGCAGCTTTTTTTATTCGTAAAGTAAACGTTTTGTTATTTCCGACTGGCCTTCCAAGCAACAAAATCCGACATGTTGACTTGTCCGCGAATTTCGCCACCTCTATTGGTTGCTGTATGAAGGTTCGCGTAAAGCAAGCCCGCAAACAGAAGGTTTTCCTGCTGTTGGTTAAGTGTCCAAGTTCCCGAAATTGGAGAAGTTAATGCTGTTCCAAAATTAAAGACAACAGGACCTGCTTCGAAGCTCTGGCCGCTGTGGAAGTGACCAGCAATAGGAGTAAGACCGGAATGGGTAATTGTATAATTAAGGGTCTTGGTATCTTTATTATAAGTTCCATCCATTCTCCCTGTGGCACTGCTGGTAACGGCAGGCACTTCATTGGCACCGTTCAAAGTAGCTTCAAATTTAACTTCTGGATTTGTGTGCGGACCTTTGTCGCTGCAACCAACCATAACGCCTACCGTGAACAGGGCGACAAAAAGTGGTAAAGCTTGCGTCAGTTTTTTCATGGGATTTGCTGATTTATTTTGTTTGAATATGCAATAATATCGTTTTATCTCAAAAAATACAATATATTTCACAGAAAAAATCCTTTACCGCACCGCCCAGACGTCCAGTTTACGAACGTAAAGCGGCTGTTGCTCCCACCAAATACGGAGCCATTCATCCTGTTCTCCAATGACCGTTACTTTATTTCCCTTCGCAATGGACCATTTAACGGGAGCTGCCGAAGAAGGAACTTCCCGGAGGTGAGTCGGACTTTTATTAATAATGGCAATTTGGTAAGAGTCAGGCAGGTTAAGCAGCAAAATCAAAGCAATCAAATAAACAATAACAACCCATTTGTGTCGGCTACGGATGGATTCGTTATGCCTTTTTTTCTGAACCAGAACACCGAAAGCGTAAATACCTACCACCAATAGAAACAACGTAAAATAGAGAGAGTATTTACGAAAGAAAAGAAACACAAAGCTAAAATCATCTACTTCGTAACCGGTAAGATTATGATTGGCGGCGATTTCCGTGATTTTGTTAAGAATATTTTGGCGTGGCTGACGATTATAAATCATGCTCAGATAATACAACGCACGGGCATAGTCGTTTTCTTTCTCGTTGATAAGCGCCAGTTTATAATAAATAGGGAGAGGCACCAACGTTTTATTCGTGAATGTTGCCAAGTATTTTTCATACAAAACCTCCGATTCTGCCTGCTTCCCATTCATAAAAAGCGAGTCCACCTTGTGCAGGTCAACGGTTTGGGCCCAAGCTGAGAGAGAGAGCATCATCGTAAATGCCAAGATTCGATACTCCCGCAGACGAAATGCCCAACTGCCAATGCTCGATATAAAACGCCCGCTCCCCAATTTTTCCGTTACCTATTAGTTATTCAATTTTACAAATCCGCCATCAATCAGATAATCACAACCCGTAATAAAGCTGGCTTCGTCTGAGCACAGATACAAGGCCAAAGCGGCAATCTCAGCAGGCTTGGCCATGCGCCCGATGGGCTGGGTTTTTGATAATTTTTCAAACATTTCTTCTTCTTTTCCCGGATAGTTTTTGGCAATAAAACCATCCACAAACGGCGTGTGAACGCGGGCAGGAGAGAGGCAGTTGCAGCGAATGTTATCGGCTAAGTAATCTTTGGCCACTGACAAGGTCATGCCTATCACCGACGCTTTGCTGGTTGTATAAGCGAACCGATCGGGAATCCCCACCGCTGCCGCAACCGAGGCTGTATTTAAAATCACCCCGCTGCCATTGTTCAAGAAGTGAGGAATAGTGGCAAAAAGGCAATTATACATTCCTTTTACATTCACGTTGATAATGCGGTCAAAGTCGCTTTCTGCGGTAGTGTGCGCTTTGCCGATGTGAGCAATACCGGCATTATTGACCAGAATATTGATAGGATGTTTTTCCGCAATTTTGTTAATGACTTCCACCACATTGGCTTGCTTTGAAACATCCACTGCGTGGGCTTCTGCCTTTAACCCCTGAGCAACAAGCTCTTCCGCTACGCTTTGAGCCAATTCTGTGTTCAGTTCCAAAATATGTACATACGCCCCTTGTTTGGCAAATAATTGACTGATAGCCAGTCCGATTCCACTGGCGCCGCCTGTCACTAAGGCTACTTTGTCGGTGAGTGTAAACATAGAAATGAATATCTGTATCTTTGGTGAGAAAGCTGGTAATTTCGGCAAAAGTATACGTTAAATAGATAAAAGTAGGGTTATTTTTTAAAAAAGTAAGAAGGAAGCCTTATGGAAAGAATACCAATGCCGGAAAGCCGAGTCGTTTGAAGGCGGGTTGCATAGGCTGATGGTCGCCTTTTGGCCGCGATACTGCCCAAACCAGTCGCAAGACGCTAAAAAACGGTGGGAAAGTACCCTCAAGATAGAGATGAATTGTTTGTCTGAAATTGGCTATTGAGCGAGCAGTTTGAGGTAGAGCAGGCCTCGCCTCTCCTTTTTATTGTGTGTATTGTATTTTTCCATAAACAAACCTATCTAAACCGGTTCACTAATTACCATTCCTATGTCGTATACCAAATCAACGATTTCGTTGTTTGTCTTGAGTTTATATTTGTCTCTGACAGCTTTATTTGCTCAAACACTTCGCCCGCCCGCCTATCCGCTTATTACTCACGACCCCTATTTCAGCATTTGGAGCACCACTGACCAACTGACCGAAGGCCCTACGCGGCACTGGACAGGCCGCCCGCATTCGCTCGAAGGCATTGTGCGGGTAGATGGAAAATCGTACCAATTTTTAGGAGCACCTCCTACGTTATATCAAGCACTCTTGCCCACGGGCGAAACCAAACCTTACGAGGCATTGTACACCGCGACCAAGCCGGCCGTAGGTTGGGAGCAACCCGATTTTATGCCGCAGGGTTGGAAAACAGGCTCTGGGCCTTTTGGAGATTCTCCTGCGTCGCGTTCCCCTTTCCGTAATGGGCAAATAGACAAGGACGGGATTTTTATTCGCCGCGAGTTTACCTACGATGGCAAAACGGATCCGGCAAAACTGTTGCTGACGCTCGTCAACGACGACGATGTAACGGTGTATCTTAACGGGACGCGTATTTTCACCAAACCGTGCTGTGCGGGTGAATACATCTATTCGCCGCTTTCGCCTGAGGCCCAAAAAGCGCTACGCAAAGGACGTAACGTATTGGCGGTACATTGCATCAGCCCCGTGGGTAAGTCGTTGGTAGATGTAGGGATTATGAGTGTTGTTCCTACGGCTCAGGCAGTAACCGCCACTCAAACAAAAGTCTCCGTGACGGCTACTCAGGCCGAGTACGTTTTTACGGCGGGGCCGGTAGAGTTAAAGGTTAATTTTTTGTCTCCGTTGTTATTGGACGAGCTGGAGGTAGTCGCTCGCCCCGTAAGTTATGTGACGTTTTCAACACGTTCGCTTGATAACAAATCCCACTCGGTGCAGGTGTATTTTGGGGAGTCTGCGCTGGTAGCGACCAATACGCACTCGCAGGAAGTAGTGGCTGAAACCAAGCAGGACGGAAATTTGGTGTACACGTCAATCGGAACCAAAGAACAAGCTGTGTTAGGCAAAAAGGGCGACAACATTCGCATTGATTGGGGATATGCGTATTTGGCTGTTCCTGAGGCAGGCAATCGCATTGTAACCGGCCATCCTGATCAACTGAAAGATGAATTTAAAACGAAAGGACAACTCACTGCTGCTGCAAAAACATCGGGAGCAGCAGGTGACTTAGCGATGGCAACGGTGTTGAATTTTGGGAATGTGTCGAGTAACACTGCTTCAAAACATCTGCTATTGGGCTATGATGATCTGTATTCGGTGCAGTATTTTGGGCAAAATCTCAGAGGATGGTGGCGTCGCGACCTGGCTATGACGATGGTCAAAACCTTGCAAATGGCCGAGGGAGATTATCAGCGGTTGCGTCAAAAAAGTACGACCTTCGACAAACAGCTTTATAACGATGCCACCAAATCAGGCGGCAAAGCCTACGCAGACCTGTGTCAATTAGCCTATCGTCAGGCCATTTCTGCTCACAAAATAGTGGCAAGTCCGAAAGGGGAAGTATTCTTTTTATCAAAAGAGAACTTTTCCAACGGTTCTATCGGTACGGTGGACGTGACCTATCCTTCAGTGCCGATGTTTCTTTTGTACAACAACGAACTGGCGAAGGGTTTGCTCCGCTTCATTTTTGATTACAGCGAATCGGGACGATGGAAATAAAGACTTCCCTGCGCACGATATAGGCACGTATCCGCTCGCCAACGGCCAAACCTACGGGGAAGATATGCCCGTAGAAGAAGCAGGAAATATGATGATTTTGACAGCTGCAGCCGTTAAAATGGACGGAAATCCAAGTTTTGCAAAGGAACACTGGTCGGTGCTCACCAAATGGGTGGAATTTTTGAAACGTGACGGCTTTGACCCGGCCAATCAGCTTTGTACTGACGACTTTGCGGGGCACTTGGCTCGTAATGCCAATTTGTCGGCCAAGGCCATTGTGGGCATTGCCTGTTATGCTCAAATGGCCGCCCAATTGGAAGAACAAAAGTTGGCAGATGAACATTTCACGTTGGCACGCACCTTGGCTCGTCGTTGGATGGAAATGGATGCCGATGGGGATCACTACGCCCTTACATTCGACAGAACCCCAGGAAGTTGGAGCCAGAAGTACAACATCGTATGGGATAAATTGCTCGGTTTGAATGTATTTCCGAAAGAAGCAGCCCAAAAAGAAATCGCATTTTACCTCAAAAAGCAACAAAAGTACGGTCTCCCGCTCGACAGCCGCAAGACCTACACCAAGTCCGACTGGATTATATGGACGGCAACTATGACAGACTCTGATGCCGATTTCAAGGCATTTATTGACCCCGTTTGGAAGTATGCCAACGAAACTCCAACGCGAGTGCCACTCAGTGATTGGCACGAAACCACCAATGCCAAACAAGTTGGTTTTCAGGCACGTTCGGTCGTAGGAGGCTATTTCATTAAGCTCTTAGCGGATCGTTTGGAGAAGGGGAAGTAGCAAGTTTACAGTTCACGGTTTGTAGTTTACAATGTTTCTTATAGCAGCGCCCTTTCAAGGTTCAATCCCTTGGAAGGGCGCTGCTTTTTAAAATTTTGTACAACTTTAGGGTTATTTTAAGGACTTAGTCGAAATTATAATGAAATCAGGTTTTTTAAGATTCGTTCAGCCGAAACTGTTCTATAAACTGTATATTGATATGCTGCTTACAGATTAAACTCTTGTTAAACGCTTGGCATTAATGGGGCAATAGTGTTATAATTGTTTTTTGAATCGAAAGAAATGATGAGAGCTTTTACGATTTTATGTATAAGTCTGTTGGTTGTAGGGTTGACCGGTTGCCATCTTTCCGACATCAAACCGCTTATTAATGAGGAAGTCAGCAGCTACAAAGGGATTTATAATGAATCTTACGGAAAAGATGCATTGCAACGTTTTGACATTCATTATCCCGTCAGTGTCAGCGGTCGACCTTCGGAAGTATTGATTTTATTACACGGCGGGGCTTGGTCAGGAGGCGATAAATCGTATTTGGCTCCGACGGTAGATGCACTTCAAAAAAGTAAGAAGAATTTGACGATTGTGAATATTAATTACCGTCTGGCAACGACTCCAACGATTCGATTGGAACAGCAATTGGCTGATATTCAGTTGTTAATTGATTATTTGCGACAAAATATAAGTCTTTACAATATCACCGATGGGAAATTTGTAATTGGTGGCGTAAGTGCGGGGGGACATTTGGCGTTGGACTATGCTTATTTGAAAGACCCAAACCACGATATAAAAAGTGTCGTGGGAATTGTGGCTCCCACCGATTTGACATCACAAACGCTCCGTGAGGGAGGGCTCGAAAAGCCGATTCAGCAGTTGATTGGAAACACCATCGACAAAGCACTTGAAGAGTATCGAAACGCCAGCCCGATTTATAACTTAACAAGCAGCGCGCCTCCTACTATCCTTTTTTGCGGGGGGAAGGATTTGATAGTTCCTCAAATTCAGGGAGAACTATTGAAAGTAAAATTAAATCTGCTTGGGGTGAAAAATCGCTACTATTTCTATCCCGAAGAAACGCACGATTTCTCGCCTGATCTTTTGGTAGATAAGATTTTAGAATTGTACTGATTTTATTTGATGACCGTTAAGGTGCCCTTGATGGTTTGGTTGGTAAATTTGAGTCCGTAGAAATATTGTCCTGCAGGAACACCATCCCCGCACCATTTGAATTTTGTGTCGGTAGAGCTAAAAACCAATTTTCCCCAACGGTTGTAAATTTCAGCTTTTTCAAATTGAGGGCCGCACGCTGCGCTTGAGATGCCGTCAACGAAAAAACAATCGTTTTTGCCGTCGTTGTTGGGAGTAATGACATTGGGGATATTTTTTTCAATATTTCCCGTGGTAGATAAGTTGCCGACTCGTAGCCGAACGGCCAATGTGTCATTTTTGACGGGGCCGCAACTGTTGTCTTCCGTGATGAAATTGACCACCACTTCTTTTCCTGCCAATGCTGCATATTCTGCACAGGTGGGTTTCCACTCAAAACGCGACGTTAGGCGTGGTACACCCGTTTTTTCGTCAAATTTCATTTGATATTGAGAGAGCGTAAACCCTTTTCCCTGCGCATAAAGTCGCAATTGGTCGGCTTTGTCGGCATCATCAGAATATACATCAAAACTGATGGTACTGCTGGCATCTGCCGATGGCAACGGGACATCAATGGGTTGAGTAGCGGTCAGGTTAGTTGAAACTTTGGGTTTATTATTGGGTTTGGGAGAAGCCTGTAATCGTACCGTGACGGTATCTTTGACTTGCCGGTTACAGGCAACATCGGTCACGATAAAATCCACGAGGTATTCTTTGTCCAGAGCCGCGCAGGGAGGGCTCCACGTGAAAGGCTGTGTTACAGTGCCTTTTCCCGTAGCATTATTGAATGTCATCCCAACTTGGCTCAGCGTAAAACCTCTTCCTTTGGCTTCCAAAATAAGGTCATCATTGTCTTTGTCAATTCCGGTGACTTTAAAATTAAGGGTGGTGCCCTGCTGAATAGCAGCGCGGTTGTTGGCCAAATCAGTTGTGACATCGGGGTTGTTATTAAGCGCACCTTCAATGATTACCCGTATTCGAAGGGTATCTACGAGGGGTTGCGGACATCCGTCGTCACTCACAATCACTTCGACAATGACCGGTTGGTTATTTTTGCTTTCTACACAAGGTTCAAAACAAATCTGAGCTTTGAGCGTATCGGTGGATGATTTAGTAACATAAGTAACAGGATTAGCAGTAACCCCTTTATCATCAAAATTCACTCCCACAGTACGAATGGTGAGTCGTTGATTGGGGTCACCGTCGGTAATCATCACATCCAAACATTTGGATTGGTCTCGTTTTATCAGCAAGGTTTCTCCCTGCGTGTAAAATGCTTTTTTGCCCGCTTCCCGGTACATAGCCACGGGTTCGAGGTTACGCGGACAGTCGACCACTTTGAGCTGAAACTCGCGCCTGACGGCTCCAATGCGGACTCCTTTCCTGAATTCCTGCACCAATACCGCAAATACGTATAGACCCGCTTGGCCGGCTGTTACGCTTAAAACTCCTGTTCTGCGGTTGATGGTCAGGGGGCGAGGTCCGGGAATCATATTTTGGTCAGAAATACTGGCCGCCCATACCACTTCGGGATAGGTACTGCTGCCACGAGCGATGGGCTCGGGATTGCCGGTAGTGGCAAAACCGGCCCAAGGGCGGGTAAGGGAATACACCAAACTGTCTCCATCAGCATCTTTACCGCTGAAATCAAAGGTAAAAGGGCGATTAAGGCAGATATAATCTCCTTTTAATTCCTCAAATTTGGGAGATGAATTAGTATAAGGCTGTCCCCCCTGAACCAAAGCAGGAAATTCCATATAAAAAGTTTCGCCGGTGCCTGCCGGATTGACAATGTTGGTAATAATGTTATTGCGGCAGCAACGTTCCCAAACAATATAATATCCTTTGGGGTCGTCAAAATTTTGGGTATTGATGATAATTTCGCTCGAATACCGGATAAGCAAGGTACGTAAATCGGCATTGAGCGCTCCGCAGGTAGGATTAGTATACGAAATAAGTCGGCGAACTGTTTGGGGCAGTTCTACACTCCCCATGTTTTGGTTATCTGATTTACGAAAGAAATAAAGGGTAACTGTTTGGGTTTCAGCAGCGGGCCTCCCGTTGGCTTGGTCAAAATAAAAGTTCAAGCCTATGTAAAACCGATTGGCAGAACGGTTGGTTGGGTAAAACTCAATTTCGCCTCCCACAATATGCGACGCCCAACTATGGAGCGGTAACGTAATCAAAATCCACAATGCGCGAAGTAGAATTTTTTTCATTTGGTTTTAGGGCTTGACTTCTCGTTGTACTTTTGTCGTTTCACTAAATTTTTTTACTCTTTTTATTTTACGCATTAAAGCTTTTTTTCGTTGCTTTGCCAAACATATAAAAATCATAATCTAATGACTTTTCGATTTTCCAATTGTCTTTATAACTTTTGGGGAACCACTAAATTTAAGGATGAAAAATTACAAAAAAAATAGACAGGTTGTAGAAAATCTACTGATTGAAGATTTTGCTTCTGAAGGTAAGTGTATCGGCCGACTCGACGGGGCGGTTGTTTTTGTGGAAGGCAATGTAGCTCCCGGAGATATAGTTGACGTTGAAATCTTATCTTTCAAGAAAAAGAAATTTTACGAAGCCCGTGTTATTAAAACTCTTTCCTTTTCGGAAAAACGTGCTGAACCTTTTTGTCAATATTTCGGTACCTGCGGCGGTTGTAAGTGGCAACACATTGGGTATGAGGAACAGCTGCAATTTAAATGGCAACAGGTAAACGATCATTTACGGCGTATCGCCAAAGTAAAATTGCCGATTATTGAGCCGATTTTACCTTCTAAAAGCACTACCTATTATCGGAATAAACTGGAATATACTTTTTCCAACCTCCGTTGGTTCACCCTTGACGAACTCAATACGGGAGAAGAATTAGAACGTAATGCGCTGGGTTTTCACATCCCCAAACGGTTTGATCGTATTTTGGACATTGAAAAATGTTATCTGCAACCCGATCCTTCCAACGAGATTCGTAACCGACTACGTGTTTTTTGTTTACAGCAGGGCTTTCGATTTTATGATCAAAAACACAATGTCGGATTTCTGAGAAACCTGATTATTCGCACTGCCAACACGGGCGATGTGATGGTGATTGTCCAATTTGCCGAACCAAATCAGGAAGAAATTGATACTGTAATGGCTTTTCTGGCCGAAACATTTCCGCAAATTACTTCTTTGCAATACATTATTAATACCAAAGGCAACGATTCGTATTATGACCAAACGGCGATTCTTTATGCCGGTAAGTCGTACATCGAAGAACAAATGGAAGGTTTGATCTTTCGAGTTGGCCCCAAATCATTCTATCAAACCAATTCGGAACAGGCGTATGAATTGTATAAGATAGCGCGGGAGTTTGCGCAGTTGACGGGTAATGAGCACGTATATGACCTGTATACAGGCACAGGAACCATCGCCAATTTCGTAGCACGACAGGCCAAAGCGGTGATAGGAGTGGAGTACGTAGCGGAAGCGATTGAGGATGCCAAAGTCAATTCAGAAATCAATGGCATTCAAAACACGCGCTTTTATGCCGGTGATATGAAAAATGTGTTGAATGAAGAATTTGTCCTGCAAAACGGCTATCCCGATATCGTGATTACTGATCCGCCGCGCGCCGGGATGGATGAGCCGGTCGTGCGGACATTGCTGGCTTTGGAACCGACCAAAATCGTGTACGTAAGCTGTAACTCAGCTACGCAGGCGCGGGATTTGGCTTGGTTGGATGAAAAATATGAAGTTACGAGAGTACGCCCCGTTGACATGTTTCCGCACACACATCACGTGGAGAATGTGGTTCTGCTGGAGAAGCGGTAGCCGCTTTAGTCATTCGTGTCTTACTCAATTAACAGCTATAACTCAATTTTAAATATATTTTTAGCTAAAAAAGATATTTTAGCTATATTTGCGCTGTAAAATTGAGTTTAACATGGCTAAAATAATTGGTAGAAAAGAAGAAGTTACACTTTTGCAATCAATTCAACAGGCTGACAAGTCTGCTTTTGTGGCTGTTTATGGTCGGCGAAGGGTTGGTAAAACTTTTTTAATTCGCTCTTTTTATAATGGTGAATTCGCTTTTCAATTAATGGGTATTGCGAACGTTGAAACGGACAATCAACTAACTAATTTCCATTCCGCTTTCGTTAGAAATTTTCCAGAATTTGAGGATAATCCGCTTCCAAAAGATTGGTTTCAAGCCTTTCAACAATTAATAGGTGCGCTTGAAATGTTGCCTCAATCGGGCAAAAAAGTCTTGTTTTTTGATGAATTACCTTGGTTAGATACGCCTAACTCCTTGTTTATTTCCGCATTGGAACATTTTTGGAACAGTTGGGCAAGCGCACGCACCGATATTATTCTGATTGTCTGCGGCTCGGCTGCGTCTTGGATGATTAACGAACTCATCAATAACACAGGCGGTTTGTACAATCGAGTCACGCATCCTATCCAACTCGAACCTTTTACTTTGGCAGAATGTGAAGCCTTTTTCAAAGAAAAATCACCTGGCTTTGACCGCTACCAGATGTTACAACTCTACATGGTTTTTGGTGGTATTCCTTTTTATTTGGATTTTATTGACCCGCGCAAAAGTGCCACTCAAAACATCAATGACCTGTGTTTTACGCAAAGGGGCAGGTTGCGTAATGAATTTCAAAAACTATATGCCACCCTTTTTAAAAAAGCGGATAAGCATATTGCTGTCATTGAGGCCCTTGCCCAAAAAGCAATGGGACTTGAACGTGACATCTTACTAAAAACCGCCAAATTGTCCAACGGTGGCACATCTACGACCATTTTAAGAGAATTGGAAGAAAGTAATTTCATCAGAAAATACAATACTTTTGGTAAATCAAAGAACAACGCTATTTATCAATTGACCGATTTTTATTCCCTTTTCTACTTGAAATTTATTAAAAATAACAGCCCTTTTGATGATAATTTTTGGTTAAATGGCATTGACACGCCCGAAATTCGGGCTTGGAGTGGCTATGCTTTTGAACAAGTTTGTCTATTACATCTGCCTCAAATCAAAACAGCATTGGGCATTAGTGGTATCCAAACTATTTCTTCTGCATGGTTGGGCAGTTATGAAAACCAAAAAGCTCAAATTGACCTTGTGATTGACCGCCGTGACCACGTTATTACGATTTGTGAAATGAAATTTTCCATAAACCCGTTCATTATTGAAAAAAAATATGCTGATGATTTACGGACTAAAATCGCTATTTTCAAGCAATCTTCGGGGACTTCAAAAGCGATCTTCTTAACTTTTATCACAACTTTTGGTTTAGTTCAAAATGAACACGCTATGTCTCTTGTTCAAAATTCTCTGACCATGGATATGCTATTTCAATAAAAAAAGGGTAAAAAATGGTTTATACTGTGCGTAAATTCAAAAACATGATCCCTGAAATCCAAAGTCGTGTGGCCGCTCACGTAAACCGTACCTGCCAATTTATACGTACCCGATTTACGGAAGGTGCTGAGTCGTGACGACTATCACTTGCGGCCTTAATAATGAATGAGGCTGGAAGCCTTGTAATAGTCGTCATGGCTCGGGTCGCCCCATCGGCAAAGCTGGTTGGCTGTGTAGTAACTGCGGGAATATTCGGTATTTAAAATTTAAAGAGGTGACAAAAATCAAAAAAGCGGTGTTTTTGACGATGGTTACGACCTATGAATAAGTACGCCAACGCATTCGTAAAAAACGAAATTATGATGGATGATTTGATTTGTTTGCGTAATTGCCAAAGTCCTCACTGTGCATATTGCTTACTATGAAGCCCCAAAAAATTGCTTACGTAAGCTGTAACTGTAACTCAGCCACGCAGGCGCGGGATTTGGCATGGTTGGATGAAAAATATGAAGTAACAAGGGTTCGCCCCGTCGATATGTTTCCGCACACGCATCATGTAGAGAATGTGGTGCTATTGGAGAAGAAATAGGCCGCAGTCGCTTGCAGAAACCAAAAAAATAAACCCTCGACGGAAGCCCGCCGGGGGTTACTGTTTTCGTTACCTATCAATTATCTACTAGCAGTATTGAAAAATTTACTTCTTCTTTAGAGGCCACGTGTCTGACACTACTCGGTTATAGGCAAAAGCTTTTTCGGCTTTGGTGACGATATCAGGATATTGGGATGCTACATCATTTTCTTCACCCAAGTCTGTTTTTAGGTTATAGAGTTCCAATTTGCCGCCTTTTGCACTTAACCTAACAGCCTTCCACTCTTCTCCCAGTCTTACTGCCTGGTCAAAACCGCGCTCATAAAACTCCCAATAAAGCGATTCGTGTTTTTTCTTCAAGGGTTTTCCTTTGAGCGTATTAGCAAAAGAAAGGCCGTCTAAATCTTGGGTTTTTCTACCACCTGCCAACTCCACGGCGGTTGGGAAAAAGTCCCAGTTGGCCAAGACGTCGTTGTTGGTCAAACCTTTTTTTACTTTGCCTCCCCAAGCAATCAGCGGGACTCGGATTCCGCCTTCATACATATCGCGTTTGATGCCATTCAGTGGTCCATTGCTATCAAAAAACACGGGATCTGCTCCGCCCTCTTGGTGCGGGCCGTTGTCAGAAGTAAAGAAAACGTAGGTGTTTTCCGCCAAATCAAGTGATTTTAATAATTCCATTAAACGTCCCATATCTCGGTCTAAGTGAGTGACCATACCTGCAAAATTGGCTTTGGGTTGCGCCTGTGAGCGATAATTGCCCGCTTTTTGGATAAAAGGAGTTTCAGGAAACGTACTTGTTTTGTCAGCAGTTAAAAAAGGTGTAACCGACTCAGGCGTAGGCGCAAAAACCTCAGCATGTGGCATCGTGATGGCCAAATACATAAAGAAAGGTTTTGCTTGGTTGTTTTTGACAAAATTCAAAGCGGCATCCATTACATACAAATGCGTGTGGCGCAAAGAATCAATTGGCTGGATAACCGTTTTTTTGTCCTTGATCGTCCACAAATTATTAGTAAAAAAATGATGGGCATGAACATGGTGGGTGTAGCCCAAAAACTCATCCCAACCCTGCTTCTCGGGTGAGCCGGCGTTGGCAGCTTGCCCTAAGCCCCATTTCCCAAAAATACCCGTATGATAGCCATTTTGTTTAAGATACTCGGCGACGGTAAAGTCTTCATCACGCAATGGTATTTCGCCATTGCCTCTGATATAGGCATGACCCATGTGTTTGCCTGTCATCAAAGCACAGCGCGAGGGCGCACAAACCGTACTGCCGGAGTGGTAGTCGGTGTACCGAATACCTTCCTCGGCCATTTGGTCGAGATGGGGCGTTTTGAACTTTTTCTGTCCGTAACAGCTCAGATCTCCGTATCCTAAATCGTCGGCCATGACGTAGATAATATTGGGTTTGGACGTTGGTTTTGTGTTTTTAAAACCAAAAATGCCCACTGTGAGAAGCAGTGCGATGATGATTGAATATTTCATTCTATTTAGATTCGTTTTTACTTACCATACCCCAGATTTTGTTCTAAGGCGGTATTGTTTTGCAATACCACCGTGGGAACAGGCCACAAATAATCCCGGTCTTTGTTGAATTTTCTCGTACCGATTTTACCGCCTGCAAAATTTGATAATTCTAAAAAAGAAAATAGAATTAAAATGATATAAAAAATGGCACAAATTAAGGGCAAGGGTAAAAGTGGGGGAGCAAGAATCATTATCAATTTTGTGATTGCCGATAACACCGTTTACTTCCTCTCAATTTATGATAAATCAGAGAAAGACACATACTGAACCCGAAGGAAATTGTCTGATAAAACAAAAAGGCTGAATTTTGAGGTGCTCAAACATCAAATCAGCCGCACGGGCGGCCCCGCTTAAAGAATGAAAAGAATCATTAGGGACGAAGTTATTAAATTGCTTGATAAAATTCCATTAGCGACCAATTTGGCTCGTAAAAAATTTATTTCTTCTTTTTTATTAGGAGTGATAGATAGCAGAAAAGTACAATTTAATGAAATAGCGTTACATATAGAGTCTGATGCTAAAACGGAATCAGTTGAAAGAACAATTCAGTCTTTTTTTAAAGATTATGAATTTGATTTTGACCAAGTTTGCTTACTTATAATAATGTTCTTACCAAAGGGGAAACTTACACCTTCGATTGACAGGGCAGAGTGGGATTTTGGAAGTTATCAATGCAATATTTTAATGATAGTAGCTAAAAATGGGTCAGTAGGCATTCCATTATACTGGTCATTATTAGACAATAATTCAGGTAATAGTAATTGCAAGGACCGTATTAATTTGTTATCGAAATTATTGAATGTTATTGGAAAAGACCGAATAGGTCTGATTGTAGGAGACAGAGAGTTTATAGGTGTTGAATGGGTTAAGTATTTGAAAGTCAATGACATAAAATTTTGTATGCGTGTTCCTAAAAGTCATTTAGTTATGTTAAAAAATGGAAATAGTTATTCAATAGAAGAATTGCTACATACCCAAGCAGAACGTTACTTTCAAGACTGCCAAGTGGATGGTGTTTGGTGCAATACAATGATAAAACGTTTAAAAGATGGTGATTTTTGTTTTTAATTGGTAACTTGCCTGCTAAACAATTAGGAAGATTCTATCGAAGAAGATGGTGTATAGAAGTGCTATTTCAAACATTTAAGGGAAGAGGATTTGATTTAGAATCCACTCATTTAAGATGTAGCAAAAAGTTAAGTAAACTATTAGTATTTGTCAGTATTGCAGTGGCTATTTGTGTAAAGTTTGGAGAGGTTTATGTTAAAAAAGTACAAAAAATAAAAATTCAAAAGAATGGATATTCGACACGTAGCTTTTTTAGACAGGGAATTGATGTACTACGCCGAGGTCTCAAAAATATCAAGCCTGATTTTGTAAGCCTCTGCAAAGAGTATATTGAAAAATTAATCAGATGGATTGATATTCAAATAACTTACAGTCAGGCAGTTGAAAGAAATCTTCGGCCTTAGTAAAAGACAACTTAACTGATAAAGAAATTAATGAGCGCAGGATTCAAGTTACAAATGCAACTTCTTGATGGTTAGTTAATTGATTAAAAATTTGATTTGGTGTTTGAAAATCATGTCTTTTTCTTGGCCTGTTATTAAGTTCATTCTCTACAAATTTGATGT
>Ga0247843_1003862_pt1 | contig 23474 bp, 20 predicted proteins | sample LaCruzMarch2017__FD_192420 | JGI IMG/M metagenome (GOLD analysis project Ga0247843, IMG submission 192420) | Freshwater microbial communities from meromictic Lake La Cruz, Castile-La Mancha, Spain - LaCruzMarch2017_8m | ecosystem: Environmental > Aquatic > Freshwater > Lake | place: Spain...
GAATTTTTTGATGAGCTGGTCCTGGGAGTTTCTTGGAATAAGGAAGTTGATTGTTTTGTTTCGCAAAGTTTTCTTCCTGATCGTTCAGGGATTTGAGAGACTGTTGGAGCAACAGTAGGTGTTGGTGTCGCTATCGGTGTTGGTGTTGGTGTCGCTATCGGTGTTGGTGTTGGTGTTGGTGTTGGTGTCGCTATCGGTGTTGGTGTTGGTGTTGGTGTTGGTGTCGCTATCGGTGTTGGAGTAGAAGTAGGTGTTGGAGAAGTTACTGGAAATGGTTTTACTGTCGATACCCCTTTACTCCAGATTAGCTTTGAGCCCTTTTTCACACAGGTGTACTTCAAGCCTTTGGATGTAGATGTTGCACCAACTTTTGAACATTTTGTTCCAGGCGTTACAGCAGCCTCTGAAAGTTGCGCCGTAACAAGTGAAAGAGAAATACCGGCAACCATGCTTGCAAGTAATCTGCGCATTTGGAAAAGATAATGCAAAAACCTGATGCATGGTTCACCAAAGGTGTTCAATTAGGTCAAACATAAAGAAGTGCTTATCTCCCAAATCTCTCTGAGAGCGGGATAAGCCCACATCGAAAATAACGGGGCACAGGGTTGTAAATCCCAACCCCTTCAAGTTGGTACAACCAACCTTGAACGCGTAATCCGTGCGTGATACCCCGATCATTAGAACCCATGATTGACAGGGAGAATACTTTGAAATCAAAGACTACAACATTTCGACGCGTCCAACTCATCGTTATTGTTGTAACACTAATTACACCATTAGTGTCACTTGTTTCAGCCCCAGTAAAAGCTGTCGCAACATCTAGCTCAACCTGCGCACAAGGCGGTGTTTGTGCGGTTGGCGATGTGGGACCTGGCGGTGGAATTGTTTTCTACGTTTCACCTAGCGCAAATGGATTCATCTCTGCCTCACCAGCATGCGCTCCCACCTCACTATGTAAATACCTAGAGGCGGCACCTACTAGTGGTTCTAATGCATGGACTGATTCAAGATACATTTGGTCTGATGACACCTTTGGTCGTACTGGCGCAACAGCTACTGCCATTGGCAGCGGATATGCGAATACTTCAACAATCATTAGCCAAGAGGGAGGTCGAACCAATAGCGCAGCATTTGTTTCACGCGCGTACCGTGGTCCAAATAATTTAAGCGATTGGTATCTGCCATCATATGATGAGCTTGGAACTCTTTATAGCGAGAGAGTTAGAGTCGGTGTTCGCTATTCTGCCGACGGAGATAACTACTGGACCTCTTCTGATGAAGCATATTTTGGGGTATATCCATTTTACTTGATGATGAACTTTCCCTTTTGGACTAGTAATCCCAAGAGCGAATCGTATTATGTCCGGCCAATCCGAGCTTTCGGATCTGCGCCGGCAGAAGTAATTTCAGTAGCTGCAATTGGCGGTGTGACCGCACCCGTTGTTGGTGCTACGCCAGTTACCACGGTGACTTCAGCAAATGGATATACAGGAACTGTTACATGGTCTGGCTCCCCAACAACTTTCGCTGGAGCAACTACTTACACAGCAACAATTACTCTGACTGCGGCAGCCGGATACACATTAACTGGAGTAAGCGCTAACTTCTTCACCGTTGCAGGCACATCTTCATCTGCTACAAACTCTATAAATTCAGGGGTGATCACTGCAGCATTTCCTGCAACAGCAGTAGGCCCCGCGACCAAGGGTTTGATGACAACCCAACCATCAGGTGCGGTTAATGGGGCAGCTTTCACAACTCAACCAGTAGTTCGTGTTACTGACGTAGATGGAAATACCAATACTTCCTTTACCGGAAATGTAGTTGCAAGCATTGCAACAGGCACAGGCACATTGAGTGGAAATACAACAGTTGCAGCTGTATCTGGTGTTGCCACATTTACTAACCTCGTTATTACAGGAACACTTGGAAATTTCACGCTGAGGTTTACACCCGCTTCATTAACTACTATTGATTCCTCAAGCTTCGCCTTAGAAGCTCCACCTGCTGCCACCAATATTGCAATCACTCGCGCAGCTGTTGGAACCCAACGCGGAGTGGCTTTTACAACTCAACCACAAATTACTATTCAATACGCAAATAATGAGACCGTCACAGCTTCATCTGCTGTGGTAACGGCAACGATTAGTTCTGGCGGAACTTTGGTCGGAACAACAACCGCCACCGCATCCTCAGGTGTTGCAACCTTTAGCAATCTTGGTGTTGATGGAACCGTCGGTACTACCTACACGATTAGTTACACCGCACTTGATTTACCAATAGCATCGGCAACGGTAACTCTCACGGGTACTACTTGTAATGGAAGTACTTTTGTCTGTCAGGTCGGCGATATTGGACCTGGTGGCGGAATAATTTTCTATGTGGCACCAAATAATGGGACATTCACCCAAATTGGTGCCTCCGGCACAATGTGCACAACATATTGTAAGTACCTAGAGGTAGCTCCCAATACCTGGAGCGGTGGTAGCTCAGATCCATCAATCACTTGGGCAACAGACATAAACTCTACGCTCGCGGGAGCATTTGGAACTGCCATCGGTGCTGGTTACGAGAACTCACTAAAAAGCGTGGATCAATATGGAAATGTTGCAGCAACTTCTGCGGCTGTTGCAGCACGTGAATACACGCCAACTGTTTCGGGCACCACATATACCGATTGGTATTTACCATCTAAGGATGAGCTCAATCAACTCTACCTACAGAAAACTGCTGTTGGAGGTGTCTGGGCTGCAGTTTACTGGTCCTCGACTGAGAGCAATGCGAACGCCGCGTGGACCCAGAACTTCGGAATTGGCGATCCCGCCGCTGTCTCTAAGGACACAAACTTCTACGTCCGGCCGGTTCGAGCTTTTGGTGTAACTCCAACAACAATTTCAGTAGCTGCAATTGGCGGTGTGACCGCACCCGTTGTTGGTGCTACGCCAGTTACCACGGTGACTTCAGCAAATGGATATACAGGAACTGTTACATGGTCTGGCTCCCCAACAACTTTCGCTGGAGCAACTACTTACACAGCAACAATTACTCTGACTGCGGCAGCCGGATACACATTAACTGGAGTAAGCGCTAACTTCTTCACCGTTGCAGGCACATCTTCATCTGCTACAAACTCTATAAATTCAGGGGTGATCACTGCAGCATTTCCTGCAACAGCAGTAGGCCCCGCGACCAAGGGTTTGATGACAACCCAACCATCAGGTGCGGTTAATGGGGCAGCTTTCACAACTCAACCAGTAGTTCGTGTTACTGACGTAGATGGAAATACCAATACTTCCTTTACCGGAAATGTAGTTGCAAGCATTGCAACAGGCACAGGCACATTGAGTGGAAATACAACAGTTGCAGCTGTATCTGGTGTTGCCACATTTACTAACCTCGTTATTACAGGAACACTTGGAAATTTCACGCTGAGGTTTACACCCGCTTCATTAACTACTATTGATTCCTCAAGCTTCGCCTTAGAAGCTCCACCTGCTGCCACCAATATTGCAATCACTCGCGCAGCTGTTGGAACCCAACGCGGAGTGGCTTTTACAACTCAACCACAAATTACTATTCAATACGCAAATAATGAGACCGTCACAGCTTCATCTGCTGTGGTAACGGCAACGATTAGTTCTGGCGGAACTTTGGTCGGAACAACAACCGCCACCGCATCCTCAGGTGTTGCAACCTTTAGCAATCTTGGTGTTGATGGAACCGTCGGTACTACCTACACGATTAGTTACACCGCACTTGATTTACCAATAGCATCGGCAACGGTAACTCTCACGGGTACTACTTGTAATGGAAGTACTTTTGTCTGTCAGGTCGGCGATATTGGACCTGGTGGCGGAATAATTTTCTATGTGGCACCAAATAATGGGACATTCACCCAAATTGGTGCCTCCGGCACAATGTGCACAACATATTGTAAGTACCTAGAGGCAGCGCCCAATACCTGGTCGGGTGGATCTTCTGATCCTCTTCTCGCATGGGCATCAAATGTGGATAATCAATATCCAACAACGGCGATCGAAGGCGCAGATGGAACAGCTATAGGTACTGGTTACAAGAACTCCTTGGATATTGCCGCTCAAACCAGCAATGTGGCTGCTAGTTCTGCAGCAGTTGCTGTGCGCGGATATAACTCGATAGTTTCAGGCACCACATATACGGATTGGTTCCTACCTTCGAAAGATGAGCTCAACCAACTCTTTTTACAGAAGGCGACCGTTGGAGGGTTCGTGGGCATTGGCTTGTACTGGTCATCCTCTGAATATCAGCCAGTCGCTGCGTATAGGCAGTACTTTGGTGATGGATCCAATGAGCTCCCCGACTTCAAATGGCATCGCCGCTACGTCCGGCCGGTTCGAGCTTTTGGTGTAACTCCAACAACAATTTCAGTCTTTGCAATTGGAGGAGTAACTGCCCCTGTTAGGGGTGGCACACCTGTTAACGCGGTGACTGCTGCAAATGGATATACAGGAACTGTTACGTGGTCTGGAGCTCCTACAATTTTTGCTCCATCGACGGTTTATACAGCGACAATCACACTAACAGCAGATACCGGTTACACACTTGTGGGAGTTGCTGCCGATTCCTTCACCGTTGCAGGTGCAACCTCGGTAACGCATTCATTTGATTCAGGAGTAATTACGGCAGTTTTTGCAGCAACTGGTGCAGATCCGATTGTACAAGAGGTTCGAACCGACCCGATGCTTCCTATTACTAGACCTCAGGTAAGCATTTCAGAGGCGGCGATCATGTGCTCTATTGGTACTTATTCACAGAGACCTTCATCATCTGTCTTTTCTCTCTTTGAAGATGGAAGGCACATCGGGACTATTTTCTCAGCAGTTGGAGATTACCTTCCAGATTGGATTATTCCTTGGGCAACATCTGCAACCATCACACGCACCGCCACACTCACTTCTGCATCCTGGGTGATGTCAGAGGCCTATCAAGGTAAGTCAATAACATGCTCAGTCCTTGCTTACTCTAATCATGCAACAGGACTGATCCTTAGCGATGTAGTTGTTATCAATTAGCCGGTTTCGGTGGGAATTTTCCGTAGAAGTTAAACCAAAATGAAAATGCTCTACCAATCAAAACAGCAATAATGATGGTGCCGATTCCTACCAACCCGCCTAAGAAGTAACCCAGTAGCAGGACAACGATTTCAATTAAGGCACGAACAACGGTGATCGGAAGTTTAGATTTACCAAGAAAACCCAACATGATTCCATCGCGTGGACCGGTACCAAGACCACAGGTAATGTACAAAGCACCACCTGCACCTGAGATCCACACTCCAGCGATCAACAAAATGTAGGCAACAACAAGATTTGATGGCTCTGGAATGTACTCAATACCGATCTGTAAGCCGAAAGCAAAGAAAACCGTGTTTGCGATGGTTCCGTACCCCGGTTTAAGTGAAAGCGGAATCCACAAGAGCAAGACAACCAGGCTTACTAAAAAGAATGAGATACCCAGCGTTAATCCAGTTTGAATGGATATTCCCTGCGCCAACACCGTCCAAGGGGCGTTACCTAAACCAGATTGAACCGTGAAGGAGCTTCCCACGCCCAATAAAACAATTCCTACTGTTAAAAACAGGACTCGAATAAAGGAGAGATCCCACAAATTATCAGCGCTCCACCGTGTTTTTGGGACGTGGTGGTTAGGAATCAAAACATTGATCAGGAACTTCTTCGCTGCTGCTGGATCAAACTTCATTGGAATCCAAGTATTGAAGCAAAACAGAGGAGTGATCTAAATCGGCATGACCTAGCTCTTTATGTACTCGGTAAATCTCAGCAACAGTTTCTGACAGTGGCAATGCGAGTGAGATCTTCTTGGCGATATCTAATGCGATCCTCATATCCTTTAATTGATACTCAGATTTTCCACCCTTACTAAAATCGCCACCTTCAACCTTCTCCCACTTGGTATTTAAGACGGCAGAACCCGCTAAACCCTTTGAAATCACATCGAAAAAGTCTTGATCAGCAATTCCATTACGACGCGCAAGAGTCAAACTTTCAGCAAGTGCCACAAGATGTGCACCAACAATTATTTGATTGCAAGCCTTTAAAGTTTGAGCTTTACCGAGCGAACCGACATTTCGGATTGATTTAGCGGTCTTTGCCAACAACTTTTCAGCCCTAGCGCAATCATCAGGATCTCCAGCGAGCATGATTGATAACTCCCCACGCTGCGCGCCGACATCACCACCACTTACTGGTGCATCAACGACTCGCGCACCTCTTGTTTGTATCAATGCGGAAATTGCGTGCATCGCATCAGGAGATATTGAACTCAAAACTATTACAAGGTCATCTGGTTTGAGAACAGCATGCAATCCATTGTTCAATACTTCAAAGATCGATGCTTCATCAGATAATGCGATTAGATAATTTGCTGTATCAAAACTACCTAAATCCTTGATTAACTCAACACCAGAGTTGGACAACTGCTCATTGTTGATTGCAGAACGATTCCAGCCTTGTACTGTGAAAGAACGAGAAAGATTAATCGCAACTGGTAGGCCAATAGCGCCTAAACCAATTACCCCTGCTTCAAATTGAGCCAAAGCTATTCCTTGGCCAAAGCGATGAGCTCTGATTTCAACTGTTCTGGCAGTTCATACGAGGCGGATGGAAGGCGCATTTCACCCAGATTTATTGGATTAATCAGGTTGGATACAGCTTTAGCCGCCGCAATACTTTCTCCAAAACCAAACTCTGGTCGCAAGAAGCGGGAGGTAAAGTTCAAAACAGAGGCAAGGGTTTCTTCAGACTCTTCTATCTTTCCACCCGCGAAGCTTCTGTAAACACTGGCCATGCGCGCGGGAAAGAGATTACCTAAACCACAGATTCCTCCAGCTGCACCTAGCTTTAAGGCATCGACAAGCAAGCGATCCGTTCCGATCAACACCTTGACCTTGTCCTGCAGGAATTCGGTAGCCAAGGCGATATCACCGGAAGAGTCCTTAACACCCCAAACAGGAGAGTTGGAAACTACAGAACTCGGAACACGAAGCGCTGTTGCGGGGATACTGTAAGCAATCACTGGATGAAGACTCTTCTGACAAACAAAACGATAAAACTCAATCATCTTTTCATCTGAGATCGGCCTGAAATAACTTGGTGGAGAAATCATTACTGCGTGGATCGGCAAATTATTTGCGAACTCAATGTACTCGCAGATCTCTTCAAGACTATTTGAAATTACAGTGGGAATAACCAGCTTTCCATTGGAAATAGTTAGTAGATCACTTGTAATTCGCTTCTTTTCATTAAGGGAAAGCGCACTACCTTCACCAAAGGTTCCAAATGGGACTAATCCATACGCTCCCTTTTCAAGGAGCCAGGCCCCATGTTCCTTTGTCGCGACATAATCAACTCTTTGATTTTTAGTGAACGCGGTCAGTTGAGGTATAAATAGGCCTTTCATGATTCCATTCTCTCCTTGAGGAACTTAACCATTGATGGATCAAGCTCCTTAACTGATTGGACTCCCAGTAACTTCATCGTTCTAACCATTTGAGTTTCAAGAATTTCAAAGGTTCTGCTAACACCGCGGCCACCACCAGCCATTAGTCCATATAAATAAGCTCTTCCGACCCATGTGAAGTCGGCACCCTTTGCCATGGCCGCAATTACATCAGCACCATTCATAATTCCTGTATCGATATGAATCTGCGTTGATTTACCCACAGCTTTGCGAACAGCTGGAATCATCTCAAAAGGAACAGGTGCTTTATCTAATTGACGTCCCCCGTGATTTGAAAGCCAAACCGCATCAGCACCATGCTTGACCGCCCGCTTTGCATCATCAGCGTTTTGAATACCCTTAACAAGAAGGTTTCCATCCCAGACTTCTCGAATCCAATCAAGATCCTCATATGTCATCGTTGGATCAAACATTGTGTTCATTAACTCGGCGACAGTTCCATTCCAGGACTCAAGAGATGCAAAGACAAGTGGTTCCTTCAAAAGAAAGTTCAACCACCAGGCTGGTCTAGGGAGTGCGTTAACAATTGTCTTTGCGCTCAGAGATGGAGGAACGGTCAATCCATTTCTAACATCTCGCAGACGTTGCCCTGCTACTTGAGCATCAACGGTGAGGATTAATCCGTCATACCCTGCTTTTTGTGCTCGCTCAATTAATGCCAGACTTTTATCCCGATCTCGCCAGAGATACAGTTGAAACCAGTTACTTCCCCCAGGTGCAGCCTTTGCAACATTTTCAATAGAGGTAGTTCCCATAGTTGATAGTGCAAATGGGATCGATAAATCCTGTGCGATTCGTGATGCCGCTACCTCGCCATCGGTATTCATCATTCGGGTAAAACCAGTTGGCGCGATACCAACGGGCATATGCATGGTTCGACCTAGCAAATCAACGGAAATATCTACTTGCGAAACATCTCGCAAAATTCGTGGTTGAAACTCAATGTCTTCAAAGGCTTGTCGCGCACGATTCAAGCTAATTTCACCCTCAGCAGCACCATCTGTGTAGTCAAAAGGGCCTATGGGGGTTACTTTTTTGGCTATATCCCTAAGATCATAAATTGTATGTGCCCTAGATAAACGTCGGTCAATAGTATTAAAGATAGGTTTTCTAAAACGCATCAACTGCCGATAGTTTTTTAGGCGGGCTTTAGCTGAACTCATGATTCCTCATATCGCTAGTTGAGTCGGTAAATTGCAGGAGAGATTGTTGAGCTTTCAAGAACGCCCCAAAGTTACTGTCAGAGTATTGTCTATCTTCTTGGTGTGCTGAAGTTTTCTTTGGTGTGACTCGCAATTTTTTAAAGGATAATTCAAAATCTTGAATGATCAGATTTAAGGCCAAGATCGCTGCGCCACGAGTTGTTGTATCGCTGTCGTGATGAGACTCTAAATCTTCTCCTAATGTCCTGGCTCGCACCCGTTCCCACCGGTGATCATTTCCAGCATGCCCTCCCAAAGAGACAGCAGGTGGAGCATCACCAGCCAATCCTTGCGCAATATTTAATACCTGTTTTTCAGAGAAAGAGACACCCTCCATAATTGATCGCGACAGCGTTGAAGCGGAACAACTCTGATCAATCTGCAAGAAACCGCCACGAATATCATTGCGCCATAATGGCGCCCGCTCACCTGAAATATATGGAAGAAAAATCGGAACGGCCTTACTGGAATCTTTGCCGCCCATTTCAATTAGCTCATTCTCATTGATGCCCAGCAACTGAGATCCCCACGCGATCGCAGCGCCACTTGATTGTGTCGGTCCATACACAACACTCATCGGCGCACATGTTTGTGGAATCACATACAAACTATCCCCGTCTACAACCTGATTTCGCGTAGAACACCCAACAATCGCCGATGTTCCGGTAATTACAAATGAGGTTGGTGCTGCCATTACCCCTAAAGCGTTCATTCCAGACATGGCATCTGACCAGCCAACCGTGACAGGGATACTCGATGGAAACCCTGTCACGGTTGCGCCTGATTCAGTGACGAACCCTCGACGAAGCTCGCCCTTCCTTATCTCTGGGATGACTGATTCATTCCAGCCTAAGAAATCAAATAGACCAGTTGGTGCCTTTGCGGTCAAAACATTACATAAACCTTTGCTAGACCATGGATCTGAAATCGCTTCTCCAGTTAAATGAAAGCCAACAAAATCCTTAGGTTGTAACACCCATGCGGTTTTGCTCTGTACCTCAGGAAGATTCCGATGAATCCATAACAACTTTGCAGGACAGGCACTAGCTGCCCACGGTAATGAGGTTCCAATTGTGTCGACCGGATTATTGAACTCTTGTGCCAGATCAAGTGCTTCTTTTACTGCACGATTGTCTTGCCAGATCAAAACAGGCATGGTTGGTTCGCCAGATTGATCTATACAGACAACAGATGGTGTGTGACCCGACAGACCTATAGCTTTGACTGAATTAATGATGTCAGAATGACGTGAAGTAATTTTCTTGATGGCAGTTAGATACTCGCGAGCATCTTGTTCTGCATGATTGCCAGTCCGAACAGTTGTCAGCTTCTCCTCATCTTTTCTGGAAAAACTTCCATCCTCTGACAAAAAGAGAACTTTGATGGATGAGGTGCCAACATCGACACCTACATATAAATCTTCAGCCAACTTTGCTCCACCTGATCATCGCATCCTTGCGATCTCGAACCTCAGCCCTTAATGCTGTTCCTAAACCAGGGCCTTCTGGCGCAATGAGATAGCCATCTTTTAGCGTTGGCAAGGTTGTAACCATCTCGGCGTACCAACCATAATAAAAAGCACGAACCATCTCTTGCAGTTCAATGTTGGGGAAGGTCATTCCAAGATGAGTTCCGACAGTAAGGACTACTGGACCTGTGCAATCATGAGGTGCAACAGGCACCCCATAAACCGAAGCCAGGGCAATGATTTTTACCGATTCTGTGATGCCGCCACACCAACCTGGGTCGATCATTAAATGATCAACCGCACCTGATGACAAAATTCTTTGGTAATCCCAACGTGTTCCAGTTGTTTCACCCACAGTTAGCGGAGAGTTAATTGATCTGCGAAAGCGAACAAGGGCATCAGTTGCCTCGTTCTTAAAAGGATCTTCAATCCAAAATGGTGAGAACTCCTCCACCGCGTGAGCGATTATTGTTGCGGCAGGAACACTCCACAATGAGTGAAGCTCCAACATAATGTCAAAGTTATCTCCTGCTGCAGATCGTGCACGGCGCATAATGTCTACACCTTCAGCTAAATCTCCAGGTGTAATTGTCTGTCCACCCGATCTCATCGCCGCTTCATCAAAGGGCCAGATCTTCATCGCGGTAAAGCCCATTGCTTTTAAGCTGGCAACTAACTGTTCTGGCTCATTAAGAAATGCAACGAGATCTTCAAAATCTGTGGCATCAGGTGTTCCAATTTGTGCCTTGCGATTTCTATCGATGTTTGATGATCCCTTTGCATACCCAGAACCTGCACATGTGTTGTACGCGCGGATCTTCTCTCGCACCTTTCCACCCAGTAATTGGTTCAGAGTTTTACCTGTCTCCTGTCCCAATAAATCCCACAGCGCAAAATCAATTGCAGATGCGGCACGGACGGCGACACCTGATCCGGCAAAACCAATAAAATCTTGGTGCAAAATCTCGTGAATCCGATTTATCTCAAGTGGATCCTGGCCTAGAAGACGAGGAGCAACAGATTCATGAATAAATGTTTCAACCGCCTCGACACCCACACAACTTTCACCTAAGCCGATAAGACCGCTATCTGTGTGCACCTGAACAAACAAGATGCTGGGGTACTCGCCAAGTCGGATTGTTTCAATCGCGGTGACCTTCACTGAAAAAATCTCCTGACTGTATTGATTTTCGGGGGGCTCCCCGTTACCCTCAAGTTGTTAATTGTTAACGATTTTCACGCTAAGGTCAAGGGGTAATCATGGGTGATCAGGTGCAGATGCAAAATGTAGAACGGGATGAAATGCTCGCACTGAGTTCACAAATCCTGCGCGACTTAGGCACTCCTCCTGATGATGCATTATCTGTCGCTGACTCATTGGTGCAGGCGCAAGAGGCAGGACATGCATCTCATGGAGTTATTCGATTAATCGAGTACACCTCCTTTGTTGAACGTGGATGGGTGATTCCAACGGGTCAACCAACAATTGTTTCTGATCGCGGAGCTGTTGCTTTAATCGATGGCCAATGGGGTTGGGGCCAGGTCGCATGTAAAAACGCGGTGGATCTTGCAACTGAAAAAGCGCTCGCATTGGGAACGGCAACTATCGCGATTCGCTCATGCAATCACATTGGTCGACTTGGCGAGTATGTTGAAACATTGGCCAGCAGAAATTTAGTGTCAATGATGTGGTGTAACGCAGATCCTGCGGTCGCACCCTTTGGTGGAAGGACCAGGGTCTTTGGTACAAACCCTTTTGCTGCTGGAATTCCAACCTCAAGTGAGGACATCATCATCGACTTTGCTACCGCTGGTAGCGCAGAAGGAAAGTTACGTATCGCTCGTGCAAATGGACAAAAAGTTCCTGAAGGTTTGATCATCACCAAAGATGGAAAAGCGACAAATGATCCCGAAGAGTTTTATGCAGGTGGAGCCCTTCTGCCATTTGGTGGCCACAAGGGATACTGCATGAGCTTATTGATAGAGATTTTGGGTGGCGCACTATCTGGAAATCATCCATCGATGAACTCCTCATATTCACGGGGAAATGGTGCGGTATTAACTGTTATTAACCCTGAATTTTTTGTGGGGTTGGATGCGTTTACCAGTGATGTCAATGAGGCTGCGGCACAGATCAAGAAATCTCCAGCAGCTAATCCTGAATCTCCAGTATTGCTGCCTGGTGAAGTTGAGAACGCACAAAGAGCTAAGAACGAAGCCTCCATCGAGATTTCAACCTCGATTTGGCAATCTATCCAAGAGCTTGCTGTAAAGGTCGCTAAGCCTTAATTACTTGGACTTTTTGGCCTTAACTGGCTGCTCTGCAAAGTGGGTTACAACCCGCTCAAGTCCACGTGCAACGTGTTGATCAATTACCTCATGCGCCTCGTCAACCTTTTTCTCCTTGATGATGTCAAGAAGCTTTGCGTGATCTGGGGACCAATGCGGTAAAAACTTTTTATTGATGTTGTCATCTTGAGACCAGGTGTAAACAAGAAAGGTGTGAATCTGTGAACGAAGGATCTCCCATGAACGATTCAACCGCTCGTGGTGGGCTGCTCTAAATAGCGCACTATGAAAATCTAAATCGATTCGACTTACCTCTTTAGGCGTACGTTGCTTGTCCGATAGGGCTGCATACTCTTTGAGAACATCCTCCATGTCAGCGATATCTGCAGATGTTGCATTTTTACAAGCCCATTCAATAGCTAACTCTTCAAGAGCGCCGCGCAAAGAGTAAATCTCTTCAATATCTTGGCGATTCCATGATGCGATAGTTGCACCACGGTGACGTTCGATAACAACTAATCCTTCGCGCTCTAAACGCATCAACGCTTCGCGCACCGGTCCACGAGAAACTCCCAATTGAGCAGCGAGCTCATCTTCAGTTAGTTTGCGACCCGGCTCAAGTTCTTGAGAAACGATCGCATCACGTAAATCATCGGTGACCTCATCTGCTAACACACGACGAGTTGCTACACCTAGGGAGAGCGGACGTTGAACCATAGCCACCACCTAATTAGATTGTTGTTTGTATACAACAATCATAGGGCTCTTTCCGCTTAGTAGTGACCTAAATTTCCACCAGCGTTGAAGGACAAGTTGCCTCCATCGACCGGCAAAATCGTTCCGGTAATCATCGCGGCTGAATCACTGGCCAAAAAGTGAACCGCATCGGCAATATCTTCAGGCTCGGCTACCCGTCCCAAAGGAATACCTTCAAGCAAACGGGTCATTAAAACACGGGCCTTTTCCCCTTCAGTTTCAACCCAGCGACGCCATCCAGGGGTGTTGACCGAACATGGCTGAATTGCGTTAACGCGAATCTTTGCCGTTGCCCATTCAATAGCTAACTCTTTAGTTAATTGATTAACTCCACCCTTGGAAACGCTATAGGCAAAGTTGCCGCGACCAATCGCTGAACTGCCTGCAATCGAACTGATGTTAACCACGGCACCTGGCTTTTTGGCGGCGAGAACCAAACGAGAAAACTCACGTGCATTCAAAAAGTAACCCTTGAGAGATGTATTCATCACTCGGTCCCATTCCTCGACAGATGTATCTTGAGGAGGGGTATGGATTCCTTGAGCAGCGTTGTTGACCAGAATATCTGGAACGCCCATTGATGCATGAATCTCTTTATAGATTCGAACTACATCAGCTTCGATAGCCGCGCTACCTAGAAATGTTTGTGCTTTGATTCCCAAGGAATCTAATTCAGCTTTTCCGATAGCTAATGTTTTTTCATCGATGTCCACTAAAGCGATAGTGGCGCCTGCACCACCGAGTTGGCGGCACACAGCCATACCAATGCCTCCGGCCGCACCAGTTACTACCGCTAATTTTCCAGAAACATTGAAGTTAGACATTAGTACGCCACCACTTTCTTTACCGCCGCGATCATTGCATCAACAGATGGGATTGCCGCTTCGGACATTCCTGGGTTAGCACTGATTGGTGCGCGAACACTTCCGATGCGAACGATTGGTCCCTTAAGAGATCCAAAGTTAGCCTCGGTTGCAGTCGCCGCAATTTCAGCGGTGATTGATCCAAACATAGGTGCTTCATCAGCGATAACAACGCGTCCAAATCTTTGAACTGCAGAGTTAATCGCATCTGTATCTAGCGGGTAAAGGGTACGTAAATCAATGATTTCTACATCAATACCCTCTGAAGCCAGTGCTGCAGCTGCCTTTTGAGCGGTTACAACTGTGTATCCGTAGGTAATGATCGCTGCATGCTTTCCTTCCTTAACGGTACGTGCCTTTCCGAAAGGAATTAAAGTATTTTCATCACCAATTTCTCCACGCACGCCGCTGAGCTTTTTGTGCATCAAGAAGATAACTGGATCCGGAGTACGTAGAGCAGTTTTAATCAAACCCTTTACATCCCAAGCATTTGATGGCACGGCAACTGCAAGTCCTGCAGTATGCGCAAACAAAGATTCCAATGAGTTGCAGTGGTGAGCTCCGCCGAGTGCTGTTCCAGATGTTGCTCGAATTACCATAGGTACTGGTTGTCCAAACATAAATCTGATCTTTGCGGCCTGATTGATGATTTCATCCATCGCACCTAAAGAAAAGTCAATGAAGTTCAAGTCAATAATTGGATGCAGACCATACATAGCCGCACCTAAACCGGCTGAAACCATGGCAGCTTCCGAAATTGGTGAATCCTTTACATGTTGGAAACCAAACTCTTGAGCAATTCCCTTTACTTGGGCAAAGTGTCCACCACGTTCGATTAGGTCGGTTCCCAAAATGAAGATGTCGCGGTTGCGGTAAATCTCTTCACGGACTCCAGATTGGAACGCCTCGGAATATGTCGGGTTTTGATTTTGTGTAGAAGTAGTCACTTTACTTTCCTCCCAATAATCCGGAATCGACATCCACTAAAATTGACGCTGTATCTGGTTGAGGTGACTTTTCTGCAAAATCAACCGCATCTTCAACCTCTTTCTTAACATCATCGCGCAGCGCAGCGACTTCAGAGTCGGTAATCAACCCTTCAGATGTTGCGCGTGCGATAAACAAATCAATCGGATCGCGATTAGTTTTCCAATCCAAGATCTCATCCTGAGTTCTGTACTGCCCCTTTTCGCCCACGTTGTGGCCGTAATAGCGGTATGTAAGAGCGTTGATAAGGGTTGGGCCTTCACCAGCTAGCGCGCGTTGACGGGCTTTAGCTGTGTACTCATTTACCTCGACAACATCCTGTCCATTGATTGTGTAGGAAGGTAAACCAAATCCCTCGCCGCGCTTGGCGATATCGCCACCGCCAGTCACACGATCTACAAATGTTTCAACTGCGTACTGGTTGTTATCAACGATTACGATCAAAGGGAGCTTCCAGATAACAGCCATGTTGATCGCTTCCCAAGTACGACCGGTGTTAACGCCACCATCTCCGACAAAACCAACAGAAACCTTTGCATCGCCACGTTGTTGAATACCAAGAGCAGCGCCCATCGCGATCCCGACACCCGCTCCGACGATTCCATTTCCACCAAAGTGGCCACGATGGAAATCGCCTAAGTGCATCGATCCACCACGTCCACGTGAAACACCGGTTGACTTTGTAAATAACTCAGCCATAACTTCGCGAGAAGAAAAACCCTTGGCCAAGGTGTGGTGGTGAGAACGGTGAGTTGTTGCAATTACATCAAGTGGATCCAGCGCGGAAAGAACTCCAACAGCTACAGCCTCTTGACCTGAAGAGTTGTGAATACCGCCTGGAATCTTTCCACGCAAAGAAAGCTTGTCTGCGGTCTCTTCAAATTCGCGGATAAGCATCATTCCTCGCAATGATGAGTGCGCCCACTCTTTACTGAGATTACTCATGATTACTCACTTTCTCCTGGTCCTAGGATTACTGCAATTGTGTTTCCGGCGGGAACTTCATCATTAACTTGATACTTATGTGCACCCATTACTCCAGCTGTTTCAGCCGCAATATCCATTGTTGTTTTATCAGTTTCGATAATTGCAATCACATCACCTGCATTAACTGTGTCACCTGGATTCTTCAGCCATTCTAAGAGAACCACATTATCCATAGCCATTCCGACTGCGGGTACGAATATTTCTTCCACTTTTTCTTCTTTCTCTTAGTTATCTCTTAGTTAAATGGGCCTGCGGCGAACTTGCCGTTTAAGCTGTCTTTACCGGTTAAAAATGTGTGCACATCTGTCAACGCCCATGTAACCAAGCGGCGGCCAGCGCTCTGCGAATACCAAGCAATGTGTGGAGTCAAAATGATGTTCTTTGCGCTGCGAAGCGGAGAATCTGCTTGCAAAGGCTCCTTCTCAAATACATCAAGCCCTGCTCCATCAAGATGACCCGAATTCAGCGCATCGCACAATGCATTTTCATCAATCAAGCCACCGCGAGAAACATTTACCAAGATCGAACCTTTTTGCATCTTTGCTAACTGTTCTTTGCCAAACATGTGGTGGGTAGATGGCATATATGGTGCATGCAGAGTAATGATCTGTGAGCATTCAATTAACTCATCAAGGGTTTTCACCATGCGCACACCCGGAATCGGTGTTGTTATCGCAGGATCGAATCCAACAATCTCTTTAACCAATGGTTTCATTTTTTCAATGAGGGATTGACCGATGCGGCCACATCCGACAACACCTAATGTTGAATCTTGTAAAGAGATGATTTCAGCAACCTTTGGCGCAGGAATCCATTCAGAGTTTTTAATGCCGTTGCTTGCGGTCATTAATCCGCGGTGTAACGCCATGATCATTGAGATCGCGTGGTTTGCAACCTCGTTGTATGCATACGTTGGTTGGAAAATAACTGGAAGCTTGTGACTCTTGGCTGCTTCAAGATCGATGTTGTCCAAGCCAACACCGAGGCGACCAACACACTTAACTGAATCAGGAAGTGCAGCGATTACTTCAGCGTTTACTTTTTGTAGGCTCACAACGAGCGCATCCATACCTACTAAATTTTTCGCTACATCCTCGGGTGTTGCGATTGAGACAACATGTATCTCCAACCCGAGCGCCTTAGCGGCGGGATCAGCCCATGAGAGATCAGCGATCGCCCCTTCTGAGATTGCAATTTTGTGCATGTAACGCTCCCCTACCCGCCTGAACTTTGATTGGGTTTACTGTATACAATCCACGAGCCTAGGGGTAGGGTTTCGCAATAATTCTTTTCCCCGTCGGGGTCGGATGAGAGATGAGGTTCTTATCGTGAGTTTGCCATTGCCAATTCCAGGAAAGGTCATCGCTGTAGGTCTTAATTATAAAGATCACGCAGCTGAAGCCAATGTTCCACTTCCAGAGGCACCGGTCCTCTTTACCAAGTGGACCACATCATTAATCTCTGATGGTGAGGCGATCATCATCCCTAAAGGTGTAACCCAGTGTGACTGGGAAGCTGAGTTTGCAGTTGTTATCGGAAAGCGCGCTTCACGTGTAAGTGAAGCAGATGCTCTGGATTATGTCTCTGGATATACCTGCATGAACGATGTCACCGACCGCGAAGCTCAAGGCAAGGATGGTCAATGGGTGCGAAGCAAGTCGTATGACACCTTTGGCCCAATCGGACCTCGCATTGTTCCCGCATCTGAAATAGGCGACCCTCACAATTTGAAGATTGAGGCTCGCCTTAATGGAAAAACCATGCAGACAAGCAATACAAACCAACTTATTTTCAATATCCCTTACTTGATCAGCTATATCAGCCAACGAATTACTCTAGAAGCAGGCGATGTAATCACTACCGGCACACCTCATGGTGTTGGTTTGTTCTACAAGCCACCAATCTTTATGAAAGATGGCGATGTCATCGAGGTCGAGATTGAAAATATCGGAATCTTGAAAAACACTGTCGTAGCTGAAAAGTAGTTTTATGAGTTTCAAAGGCTCTACAAAACCACTTGCTTTAATTACCGGTGCTGCAAATGGAATCGGTTTAGCGACCGCTAGAAATCTTGCAGCTAAGAATTACGATCTTGTTTTGTTTGATCGAGATCAACCCAACTTGGAGTTAGCTCAAGCAGAACTTGAAAAACTTGGGGCGAAGGTTCAGATCCATAACCTAGATCTATCCAAGAGCCATGCTCTAGAAGGCCAGCTAGAAACCATTATAAATCAGCTAGAAATCGATGCTTTGGTCAATAACGCGGGTGTGGGCTTTGCACGCACTGTGGAGCAAACCACCCTTGATGAGTGGGAGCTGACCTTTGCAGTAAATATCACCGCATCATTTTTGTTATGCAAAATCATTGTCCCGCAGATGATCAAACGTGGGGGTGGTGTCATTGTTAACGTCGCATCAGCAGCATCGCTCATTGGTTTGAAAAATCGAGTTGCATACGGTGCCTCAAAGTCTGCGGTTCTTGGTTTAACCCGTTGTATTGCGGCAGATCATGCAGCTGAAGGAATCCGCATTAATGCAATTGCTCCCGGCACGGTTGATTCAACCTGGATCGCGCGAATTCTTTCTGATGATCCAGATCCTGTTGCACGCCGAAAGATGATGGAGGCGCGTCAGCTAGATGGAAAGATGGGAACCCCCGAAGAGGTTGCACATGGAATTTCATTCTTGCTTAGCCCAGAGGCACGGTTTGTAAATGGAACGGTGTTTTCTATGGATGCAGGATTAACCGCGGTCTAATGACAAAAAATAATTCAGGTGTAGTCGCTGTTATCAGAACAGACAGTCCAGAGATCGCATACACACTTGCAAAGGCCTTTGATCAAACTAATGTCTCTGCAATTGAAATTACCATGACAGTGCCCAATGCTCTGGATGTCATTAAGAACCTGCTCAATGAAGGTGTTGAAAGACTAGGCGGAGGAACTGTTAGAACGCTAGATCAAGTAAATGCTCTAGCCGCCATGGGCGCTGCCTTTGTTGTCTCACCACATTCTGATGAACTGTTGATTCGCAGATGTGCTGAGTCAAAGATCGCCTGCACACCAGGAACACTTTCACCCAGCGAAATGGTGCAAGCGATGCAGTGGGGTGCAACCTCACTTAAAGTGTTTCCCATAAGCGCAGTCGGCGGATTGAACTTTGTTAACTCAGTCCTAGAGCCACTACCTGACCTAAAGTTAGTTGTTTCCGGGGGTGTTCAGCCCCACGAGGTACGCAGCTACATTGATGCTGGATGTGTTGGGGTCTGTATGGGTGGTGCGCTGTGGGACCAAGAGATTGCAGCAAGCGGAAACATCGCCAAGGCAGCGGATTACGCATTAGCAGCCTTGGCGAAGATGTAGAAAGTTAGTTCGCCAAGTAACCACCATCTACAGGCAAAACAACTCCGCTTACATAATCAGATGCAGGCGATGATAAAAACAATGTCGCACCCACTAAATCAGCTGGCTTGCCCCAACGCTTGGCAGGAATTCGCGCCGATAAGAACTCAAAACGTTCCTTATCTGCACGCACACGTAGGTTGATATCGGTTTCAATAAACCCTGGTGCAATTGCGTTGACACAGATTCCATCGCCAGCAAGTTCATTAGATAAACCGCGAACTAAACCACCCAGAGCTGATTTTGCCGCTGTGTAGCTAATGACATTTTTTCCGCCCAAAAATGTCCACATCGATGCGGTAAAAATTATTTTTCCGCTGCCACGTGCAGCCATCTGTTGGCCAATTTCACGCGAGAGAATAAATGGCGCGGTCAGATCTAACTCAATGACCTCATCCCACAACTCATCGGTGTGCTCTAGCGCTATTGCACGATTTGCGATTCCTGCATTGTTGATCAAAATATCGATCTGCTGACCCTTGATCTCTTTGACAAAATCTGTTGTCTCGGCACGATTGCGCAGATCTACCGCAACTGATTGAAAGCTGCGTCCATGTCCCTTAACAATCGAGGCCAGCTCATCATCTTCACTTTGCTGGGAGCTAACTGCGATGATCTTTGCCCCGTACTCGGCCAGGATCGAAGCCATGGCAAAACCAATGCCTTTGCGCGCTCCGGTCACAAGCGCAGTTTTTCCTTCAAGATTAAAGATTCCCTCGTAACTCACCCTAAAACCCCCTTTTACAACCTTTAGATAACGACGGGAAAATTCTTCAAATATCCCTGTCTTTTTGTGGCGTAGCGCACTATAGTCCCTGTAAATCGTTAACCGTTCACAAAGGAGGACGTTAAATGAAGGCAAAAAGAACAGGTCGCATCCTGGCCACACTTGCAACCTTTGCATTAGCAATGGGAGCACTAGTTGGTATTCAGGCTGCGCAAGCTGCAACAGGCGCCAACTGCACAGTTAGATCAACTGCAAGTAACGCAGTCTGCGACGTTGTAACTTACGGAGCTCTTCATAGAGTTCAATCTGTAGATCCAATTAACCCTGTCGGTGGATACACCGAAGGACAGATGGCTTATCTGATTCAAGGAAAGCTTTATCGCTACGATGCAAATGGAAAGCCACGTCGCGATCTAGTTGAAGAGGCTGATGTAAGCAGTGATGGCAAGACCATTACTCACAAACTTCGTGCCGCAAAGTATTCTGATGGAACAAATATTACGGCAGCAGATGTTGTAAATTCATTTGAGCGCTGGGTAGGTTCAAAGCGTTCTGCTTCATACATCGATGCAGTTGATAAGGCTGTTGCGAAGGACTCTCGCACAGTTGTATGGACTCTGAAGCGTCCATACCCTGACTTCAACTTTGCACTTGCACAAGAGTTCCTAGGAATTCACCCTGCAAGCAAGACAGATACTGCAGAGAAGGCAAAGGAATACTTTAAGGATCCTGTTGCTGGTGGACCAATGATGATTAAGACATTTACACCAGGAACAGATCTATTTGTTCTTGTTGCTAACCCAAATTACTGGGCAAAGCCACGTGTGAATGAACTACGTGTTGCAACCATCCCTGATGGAAACACACGACTTGCAGCATTCCAAGCTGGATCAATTGATTACGTAATGGAGCTCCCACTCAGCGCTAAGAGCATTAAGTGGGATAAGAGCAAGTATCGCGTAACAGGTGAGCAGGACTCAGGTACCTTCATGTTGGCATTCAACATGGGTCCTCTGCAGCCAAACAAGGCGCTTAAGGATGCTCGTGTACGTCAAGCAATTTCACTTGCTGTAGACCGTGCAGGAATCATGCGTACCGCATTTGCAAACCTAGGAAAGCCAAACTGCGGTATGCAGTTCAACTTCAACAACGATTATGTTGTCTGTTCACTTCCTAAGAGCGGAAAGCGCGATACAGCAGCGGCACGTAAGTTGCTCAAGGAAGCTGGATATCCAAATGGCTTCAAGGTAACTATGCCTGTACCAAACCGTATCTTCTGGCAGGATGCAGCACAGGTTGTTAAGGACAGCTTGAAGTTTGTTGGTATCGATGTGACTATCGAAATGGTTACACCAGATTCAGCTATCGGACCTCGATACCTTGATAAGAAGGATTGGGAAATGATGTGGTTCGGTAACAACGCAGCGACTCCAATCCTGCAGCTCTCTAACTGGTTCAAGCCAGGTGGAGTTTGGTCTAATTACGCAAGTCTCTCAGAAGCACAACTATCTGAGACCAACAAGCTTCTCAATGAGGCAGCAGCATCTGAAAGCGCTGCAGTCATTAAGAGCAAGTTGGCTGAAGTTGAAAAGATCGCCTTTGACTTATCTACGTTCGTTCCAATCGGAAACCGTTTCTATCTATCAGGTAGCCGTATCGGAAATAACATTGTTGAAGCGCTCTTGCCAGGTCAGTTGCAGTTCGTTATTGCAACTAACCCAGCACTTCCAAATGACTAATTTGATTTAGTCAACGGTTAGCGGTTCGCTGAGAAGAGCAAAACTTCTTAGCAAATAGTCGAGAACCTGGGTGTCCACTAAGGTGGGCACCCAGGTAATCGCTTTTCTATGTAAAGAGAAATATTCTTTGAAATCACTGAACATTTGCACTCTGGAAGGCGGATAATTAACCCGTGAATCGAAATATGTTTTTACGAAAGGTTTTCGGACGCTTTCTGCGGGCGATATCTATCTCCTTCTGGGTGATGGTTATTTCATTCTCACTTATTCGTTTATCGCCGGGGGATCCAGCCTCAGCACGGCTAGGCGCTGGAGCCGAGCCCGAAGCTATTGAACAGTTACGTGAACAATTAGGCTTAAATAAAGGTGCTCTCGAACAATTTATTGATTACTTCTCGGGCTTATTGCGTGGCGATCTCGGCGTATCCCTAGTTAATGGGGTTGATGTTTTAGAGACAATTCAACGCACCTTTCCTTTAACCTTGACCTACATTACTCTCTCCGTCTTCTTCGCCTTTATTATTTCAATTCCAATTGGAACAATCATTGGATGGTCCAACAGAGCTTCAACTGTATATATCTTTAGAGGAATCACTTCGATCATCATTGCAACCCCTAACTTCTTCATCGCCATGGTGGCAATCCTCATTTTTAGTGTTCAGCGCAACTGGGCGCCGGTGTTTGGATATGTCAGTGAATTTCCGGAAAATCTAAAGTACTTATGGTTGCCAGTATCGATCAATACCTTAATCTTGGTGGCAATTATTTCTAGAGTTCTCCATACCTCGGTTGTAGATACCAAAGCCGAAGAGTTTGTTGAGACCGGCATCATTCGCGGCGTAAGCCGCCCACGATTCATCTGGTTCTACATTTTAAAGCCTTCTCTTGCTCCAACAGTTGTTTTGTTGTCCTACATGATGGGCACAATGCTTGGTGCAACTGTTATTTTGGAAACAATCTTCTCGCTACCAGGTATAGGCCGCGAGTTAGTTGGCGCTGTTCTTGGAAGTGATTACCCAATGGTTCAGGGCATTCTTTTATTCTTTGGAGTTATCACAGTGTTCTTAAGTTTTATTGGTGATCTCTTAGCCTATGCACTAGATCGGAGAGTGAAGCTATGAGCAGCAATAAGGCTTTTGCAGCAGATGCTTCCCGTAAAGAGCGGATCAAAGAATGGGTTTCCCGTCCCGGAGGATTTGGCATTATCACCGGTTCAATAATGTTTGCCCTGATAACAGTAGTGGGCTTTATTTATCCGCTTGTTGGGCCATACAGTCCAGATGAGTTTGTTGGCGAATCACTAGAAGGACCGTCGTGGGCGCATCCCATGGGTCTAGATCAATTGGGCCGCGATGTAATGACCCGCGTATTTGCAGCGGTACCAGCAGATATTGGAATCGCATTCTTGGGTGTAACTATTCCATTGGTAATTGGAACAGTAGTTGGAATTCTTTTGGCTCTCACTAAGAACAAGTACTTCATAAGTATTGTTAGTTCTCTTATTGATGGAATTAACGCTTTCCCATTGCTGATCATT
>Ga0247843_1003863_pt1 | contig 23469 bp, 16 predicted proteins | sample LaCruzMarch2017__FD_192420 | JGI IMG/M metagenome (GOLD analysis project Ga0247843, IMG submission 192420) | Freshwater microbial communities from meromictic Lake La Cruz, Castile-La Mancha, Spain - LaCruzMarch2017_8m | ecosystem: Environmental > Aquatic > Freshwater > Lake | place: Spain...
ATGGCGATGGCCATGGCCAAGAGTACAATGCGGATCATGACGCCAAGGTTCGGCGAATGCTCCAGGAAGGCAACCCAGAGCCGCAGCATCCGAGGGGTTTTCCAAGAAGGCGCCGCGGGAGGCGTGGGGTGCAGTGGGGAGATCTGAAGTGCCGGATGCCTCGTTTGCCGAGGCGACTCAATACAACCCTTCCTCGTTGGACTAAAGGTCCCTAACCTTCGCTCGTCGTCATGGCGTCTGATCTCTTTCCCGATACGATCCTCATCCGGCCCGACATCCTGAGTCGGCTCGATTTTGCCGCGCTCTTCGGCAACACCGCTCCGGTCGAACTGGAGTTGGGTGCGGGGGATGGCTCCTTCCTGCTCCAGTATTCGGCGGTTCACCCGGAGGTGAATTTCCTGGGTGTCGAACGACTGTTTGGTCGGCTTCGGAAAATCGACCGGAAGGGCCGGCGTCAGGGATTGAAAAACCTTCGCGGGCTGCGCATGGAGGCGACCTATCTCATGGACTGGATGATCGCCCCGGCCTCCTTGTCGGCCATCCATGTGTATTTTCCCGATCCCTGGCCCAAGAAGCGGCATCACCGCCGCCGCCTGATCAACCCCGCCTTCGCCGCGCTGGCCGCCCAAAGCCTCATGTCTGGGGGGCGATTCCATTGCCGCACCGATGACACGTCGTACTTCGAGCAAATGCTGGAGGTCTTCAATGGAGCCTCGGAACACTTCCTCCCCGGCCAGGAACCTGAGGGCTTGTTGGCGGTGAAGACGGACTTTGAGCGGGAGTTCAATGCCGAGGGCATTCCCACTCGACACGCCACTTGGGTGCGGCGCTGATTCAGACAGGCTCTCGGCTCATCCCATGAGCACCGCGCCTCGCAGAGCTTTGCTCATCCGCAACCCGGCCTCGGCTTCTTCCCGGGAGCAGGCGCAGCGTTTGGAACGTTTCGTGGCTCGTTTGGCGGAGGGAGGCGTCACCTGCGAAATTCGGGTCACCGAATACCCGGGGCATGCGTTGGAGTTGGCGCGGACCGAGGCGGCCAGATTCGAATGGGTGATCGCCGCCGGGGGCGATGGAACGGTGCATGAGGTGGCCAGTGGGCTGATTGCCGGAGGCTCACAAGCCCCACTCGCGGTGGCCCCGTTCGGTCGCGGCAATGACATTGCCCAATTGGCCGGTTTGGTGGGTGGAGCCGCGGCGGGTGCTGCGACCGGAGATCTCGACCTAGCCGCCATCCAGGCCATTTTGGAGCCCAAGCCGGTGACCCTTGACACGATCCGGGTCACGTGGCGCCAGAATCCTCCAGTGGGAGCGGATTCCGCGGCCTCAGCGCTCGAATCGAGCGAGCGGGTCCGGCATTCCATTCTCTTTGGCGGGGTGGGTTTTGTCGGCGAACTGCTCCGCAAGACCACTCCGGCGACCGTGAAATGGTTCGGCCCCCGGTGGTGCTACTCGGCCGGTTTTTTCCGGGCGCTGTTCTCGTTCCAACCGCCCGTTCTTCGCGTTCGCTCGGAGCAGGGAGAGCAAGTGCTCTCCCATGCAGTGGCGGTGGTGGTCGGCAATGCTCCCTTCGCCGGCGGTGGGTTGATGCGTATTGGACCAGGAGCCTCGATGACCGACGGGGTGCTGGAGTTGACCTTGATCGAGGCGGTGGGTCGCTTCGATCTGGCCCTTCAATTCCTGCGTCTGCTGCGCGGCACCCATGTCCATCACCGGCAAGTTCGGTTCTTTCGAGGGCATTGGTTGGAGGTGTCTGCAGATCCGCCCCAGCCTCTGGCGTTGGATGGCGAACTTCTGGGTACTAGCCCGGTGCGTTTCGAGGTGATCCCTCGCTCCTTGACCTTGCTGACGGGTCCGTCGTCGGTGGTGTGATGGGAGTTGAACAAAACCCACGGTCCAATCCCGTCGAGTCCAGCGGCCTTGAGCCGGTTTGAGCATGCCTCAGCGCGCCGGGAGCGACTGTTGCAGCAGATCGGATATCTCCGCGGCCCCGGTGTCATTGAGGTGGTCGTCGTCGGTGTAGAAGAATCGGCGTCCCTCGGCATAGCGGACTGATCCGTCTTCCCGGTAGAACCGGGAGGCGCTGTCCACGATCCGGAGGTTCGGGAAGCGCTCTTGCAGGCGCTGCAAGATTCGCACGCTCTCCCGGCGGTAGGGTTCCCGGGCATCGGGCAGGATGCGCGGCAGCGCTGAGTCCGTTCCGCGCCGCCAATGGACCCACCCTCGAATGTTCTCATTCTCGCCCACCCTCAGTACGGGGACCTGGGTCACCAAGACCACGGTCCGGGCCAGGGGACAAACCTCCTCCAAGAATGCGCCGAGATCTCGCTCCAAATCCTTGCCCGACCAGGCATCCCATCGATCGATGACCAGGAGCGTTTCTGGCCGCCATTCGCGGAGATAGCGTCGTCGGGCATCATCGAAGGCGGCCCCGTCGTCGCGTCCCGGGAAAAGCGGGCTGCCCTCATTCACAAACAGGGCTGGGATGCCATTGCCTGCGCTCAGGAAAGCAACCGGCATCTGGCGTTCGCGGCACAAGTCATCGATCACCTTCGAGTACATCAGCGCGTGGGAGCTGCCGAAAACCACGACCCGGGGCGTGGCCGAATCTCCCGAAGTCCGGAGCCCGCCCGTGCGCCACGGTTCTGGAGGTCGGTCGGCCGGGGGGACCGGGATACGGCAACCCCAGTAGCGTGGGGACTCGCTCCAGCGGGGATCCTGCGGCGTCGAGCAATCGTAGAGGCGGCCCGAGAAAGTCATGGGCTCGAAGCGCTGGTCCGGATCGACCTCGGAATGCCGACGCCACGACAGCACGCAGAGAACGGTCGTGAGGGCCATTCCACCGGCCAGCCAAGCCAGGCGCCTCGGGCGGCTTCGGCTGGAATCCCTCAAGGGCTTTTCCACCCAGCGATAAGCCGCATAGGCCGCTCCCACGCTCAGAATGCCTCCGGCCACGGCGCCGGTGGTCTCCGGTAGGTTGCGGTAGTTGGCCAGGAGTCGGCCCAGCACGATCAGCGGCCAATGCCAGAGGTAGAGCGAGTAGGACATCAGACCCAGTCCGACCAGTGCTGGCCACGACAGCACCCGGGTCAGAGAATGGGTGGGGTCTCGGAGGCTGACCAGCACACCGGCCGTGCCCACGGTGGGGATCAGGGCCATGGCCCCCAGCGACGAATCGGCATGGGGCACCGCCACCAGGCTGCCCAGGACAAGGGCCAAGCCGATCCAACCGGTGGCCCGTGGCAGTCGCCGGGCGCCGGGCGACGATCGTGCCCAGTGCGCCGCGGCCGCACCCAGCAGGAGCTCCCAGGCGCGGGTGGGCAACAGGTAGAAGGTGCCCGACGGATGGTGCCGCGAACCGTGGATCCACAGGGCAAGGCTCAGGATGGTGGGTACCGCGAGGCTGCCCAAGTTCACCCAGCGTTTGCGATGCAGCAGGAAGAGAAAGGCAGGAAAGAAGAGGTAGAATTGCTCCTCAATACCCAGGCTCCAGAAGTGGGTCAGCGGAGCACTTTCCGCAGCATCGCCCCAGTAGCTCCCGAGGTGTTTCCACACGAACACATTGGAGAGGTTGGCCAGCGTGAAGAGGCCGTGCAGCCCCGGCTGAATGGCGGCATTGGGGGGCAGGCAGAGATTCCAGAGCACCAACGTGACGCAGAGCGTCAAAGTGGCGTTGGGTAGGAGTCGCAAGACCCGACGCAGGTAAAATTCGCGGAAGGAAAACCGGCCCGACTCGAGGTCGGCTGCGACGATTCCGTGGATGAGGAAGCCCGAGAGGACGAAGAAGGCGTCCACCCCCAGGAACCCGCCGGGCATCCACGGCGGATGCAGGTGGAAGAGCCACACCCCCAGAATGGCGATCCCCCGGAGGCCGTCGATGGCCGGATTGTAGCCGGGCTTGCGCGGGGTATCGGGCATGGGCGGAAGTCTCGGGAGAATCGGAGCGACGAACCCGTCACCGTCCCTTGCGGTCCCGGCGCTGCAGTTCGCGCAGTGGCCGCCAACCGATTCGGACGATTTTTTCGCGCTCCACGAGGGCCTTCAGATCCGGATCTCGGGTGAAGGCCTCGAATTCCTCGGTGCGGGTTTTCCAACTGCCGGTGATGGCCTTCAACTCGTCGGTGGCCATGCCCGCATGGATGTACAGTTCGGTGACGCCGGGCTTGAGGCTCGCCAGTTTGCGCATCCAATAGCCTTTGACGTCTTTGGGCTCGTCTTGGAGGTCCTCGTACACAAAGTCGTCGGGGAACACGATGCCTTGGGCGGCAAAGGCTGCGCGCTGGGTGGGGCCTCCCATTTTGGCCAGAGTGGCTTGCGAGGCCATGCGGACGGGCAAGTCGAATTCCACGGCGAGTTTCAGGTACTGCTCCACGTAGGCGGCATTGAGTTGGAGGGTGCCCATGTGGGAGTCGAGGTGGGTCACATCAACGCCCGCAGCCAAAGCTTTTCGGACCTGAGCCCGAGCCTCGATGTAGGCCTCCTGCGGGGAGCCCTTGGCGTAGACTTGTTGCACGGCCTGCCACAAGTAGCCATCGGGGTCGATGAGGCCCGGAACTTCGGTGCGTGAGGCCACCGGTCCCCAGCGGTAGAAGCGCCATTCTGAGGTCTGGGCCAGGTGCAGGCCGAAGTCCTTCTCGGGGTGTTTCTGGGCGTAGTCCACCATCTCGGGAAACCACGGGCAGGGGACCATGAGGGTGGCGCTGGTCATCAAGCCCTTCTCGAGGCACTCGATGGTGGCCAAGTTGGCCGTGTGGCACATTCCGCAATCGTCGCCGTTAATAATGAGGAGCTTGGCGTCGGCCGGGTAGCCCAGGCGGACGGCCAGCGGGGTTTCGGTCCGAGCGGCGGTGTCAGCCCCGGACAATCCGCAGGCCAGCCCGAGCATCGCAGTGAGGGAGTGGATCCATCGCATGATCCAGAGGTCGTACCCGGGTCGGCCCGGTTAGAACAGCGCATTTGCCGGCTGATCCTTCGCCACCATCTGGGTGGTGCGCTCCGGTCAGCCCCCCGGCGCTTCGAGGGTTTCGACCATGGACCGAGCCGTAGCAATCCAGGTGGGCAGTTGGCTGATACGGGCCAAGCGGTTCGGTCGGCTGAGGATGAGGCAGTCGGCCCGGCCTTCGATGCGCCATCCGGGATGCGCCCGGACCCATGACTCGAGGGCCTCGGCGAACGGACCGCTCGGCTGGGTTTCGCCGCCTTCCCACAGGCTGCGCCGCTTGCCGATGCGGAATGGAGCTTCGTTCAGTCCCGGGATCCACAGCGCGATGAACGTCTCCACCGGGATGGGGTCGGAAACCTCGGGTGAGCCGGTTTCCCAAGTTCCCACAGGGGCTTCGGTGTGGTACTGGAAATAGCATTCGCCGCGGTCTCCGATGAGCACGGTGGCCGTACCGATCGTGCCCGAGAGCAATTCCATGGGATGCTCATGGCCCGGGATTGGGATCGTGGGTGCATGGCCTGAATACATGGATCGGAGGCCCAGTTCCCGGCCCGCCTGGACCCAGGCATCGCCCCGATTCCGGGCTACTTTCAGACAGGCCAGCCAGCCGGCGAAGAGGAGCAGGCCGACTGAGAACCCGATCTCCGTGCCCCAGTTTGGATCCAGAAGGTAGCCCATCGCGAGCGATCCTCCCACCAGCAGCAGGAAGGCGAGAAATCCCCGGGCGGCATGAATGGAATGATCGAGGCGTCGCATGGGAATCCGGGGGGGCTCTGGGCAATCAGGCCTTCAATCGCATCGCATCCGGATGGGTTTTGTAGAAGTCGTCGAGCGGGAAGCATCCGCTCACCAGACCATTCCGGGGTCCGGTGGTGCATTCGCTGAAGGTTCGGCAAATCTGCCGACGTTGCAGTGGGCGACCTGCTAGGACATCGGACGGGAGATCCGGGTAGCTCAACACCATCCGCCCCAATCCCACGACATCGACATGGCCGGCGGCGATCTGGGCCGAGGCTACAGCGGGGAGCCACTCTTGCAGGTAGGTGTAGGCCGAACCGACGAGAATGAGGTTGGGAAACTGTGCTTTGGCCCGGGCCACGGCCTCAATCTGGCGCGCCACGCCGGTCAACGGATCTTCTGGGGGCAGGTAGCCGTCGCTGGGGGGTGTCATGGCGGGGCGCTGGAGGTGGGGGTTGTAGTAGGGGCTGGCCGCGGTGAGGCAAACCAGCCGGATTCCCAAGGATTCTAGCAATGCCAAGAAGGCGAAGGGTTCCGACAAATCCATCTCGAGGGCGTTGTTCGGATTGGCCCCGAAAGCATAGGGATAGCTTCCGGTCCAAGGCGTGGGAACGCCGGTGCCGTCGGGGCCCTTTTGGAAGGGGAAGCTATCGAACAAACTCAAGCGTACGCCGATGGCCAACCCCGGGGCATCGCGCCGGATGCCCGACACGATCTCGGTGAGGAAGCGGGTCCGGTTGGCGAAGGAGCCCCCGTAGCGACCGGGCCGGGTCACGGCTGAGAGAAATTCGTGCCCCAGATAACCGTGGCAGTGCTTGATGTCCACGAAGTCGAAGCCCGCCCGCTGCGCTCGGACGGCCGCCGCGACCATGTCGGCAATGAGGTCGTCCACCTCGGTATCGCTCAAGACCGCTCGGTCGTCGGTGATGCCGAATCGGGCATCGAGCAGTGGGTGGCGGTAGGCGATGCGCGGTTCGAGGCGGATCTTGTCGTTGGGTCGGGCGAAGCGGCCCGAGTGCGTGAGTTGAAGCCCCACCAAAAGATCTCCGTCTTGGCCATGCCGTTCCAGGTGAGCCGCCACCAGTTCGGCTCGTAGCGTTGCCAGATCTGATGTGTTGGCCTCGGAAAGAACCAATTGATGTGGGTTGGCCCGTCCATCCGGGCGCACAGCCACGGCTTCGCCGCCCCAGATGAGTTTGGCGCCGCTTTGCCCAAAACGCCGCCAGCGTCGTCGAACCAGATCTGTCGGGCGTCCATCCGGTGTGCCGTCCCACCCCTCCATGGGCAGGATGGCGAAACGGTTGCCCACGGGCTTGGGAATGCCAATGCCCGTCGGGATTGGGCGGCCCAGCACCTCGGGACGGGCCGAGTCGTCGACCGCCAGGGGATGCCCCAGTTCGAGGAAACGCTGCCGCAAGTCCTCGGCGCTCTTCAGGGTCGCGAGTTTCGCAAATCGGGCGGGTGCTGGAGAAGTCATGGAACGGGAGTCAGGGCTGATCGGAGCTCAACGCATCAGGGTGGGTGCCATCCATCCCGCCCCGAGCAGGATGAGACCTGTGATGAGGCCTGCAGCCACGTCGTCCATGACGATTCCCCAACCTCGAGGGAGGTGCTGGAGGGCACCGATGGGGCCTGGTTTGCCAATGTCCAGGACGCGGAACAACGCGAACGCAGCCAACCACCAAAGCCCGTATGTCGGGAGTGATGTGAGGACTCGAGGAGGATGGATGGCTCCCAGCAGGACACCGGCATGCAAGGGAAGCAAGGTGAGGGGAATGGCCACGATTTCATCGAGAACCACGGATCCGGGGTCGGTTTTGCCGAGCAAGACCTCGGCCCGCGAACAAACGGGAACCGCCAGCAAAATCGCCGCGAGAGTCACAATAACGGCCGTCCCGAGAGGCAACGACAGCAACGGGTAGCTCAGAGCACAGCCGACCAGACTGCCCCATGTCCCGGGTCCCGGGCGCAGTCGACCCGAACCGAACCCTTCAGCCAGCCATAGGATGCCACGGTCGAAGAGGCGCATGTTTCAGTTATTGTATTCCTCTGGGTTGGGCCATGTCGCGGGCAATTATCGGTGGAGAGATCGACAGGCTCTTAAAGGAGACCGGGGTCCGGGTGGGCAATCCAGTGGGTCGATTTCAACGCTTTTTAGGAAAAAAGCGGGCGCCTTGCGACGCCCGCCTAACCCAAACAACCAAACTAATCCTCCTCTACCAGTCCGCTTTTTGAGCGGTCCGGCATGAGAGCCTCCCTTGCGCTGTTGCGGCGTTCAAGAGGCACTCTGGAGAACCAACGCGCTAATCATGCCACTGGTTCGGCGGTCGGCCAGAGGTTTTTTTGTCTCCTCCCTTGTCCACCAGAAACAATCGGCACTTCTTGGTAAGCCTCTTGTTTCTTTCCGGGCTTCCGTTGTCCGAGATGAATGGCTTTGATCAAGGTCATGAGCTTGCGGTTCCTTGTTCTGATGACGTTCTGGGCCTCGTTTGTCCATGCCGAGTCTGCGCCGCAGTGGATTTGGGGTCCGGCCGGGGCGGAGAATGAAGTCCGCTTTTTCCGCAAAACCTTCACGGTGCCGCCCGGTGCCATGGGTGGTGAAGTCGTCATCGCTGCGGATGACGAGGCCGAAGTGTCCGTCAATCGCCAGCGTCTGGGATCCAACAATTCCTGGAAGAAACCGACGCGCATCAAGATTCGATCGGTGTCCCGGGGAGAGAACGTTCTGGAAATCCGGGCGCGGAATCTCTCGGGAGGCGCTGGAGTCTTGGCCCGAATCGAGTTTTTGATGCGGGACTCCCCTCGCGCGGACATCGTGACCGATGGCTCTTGGGAAACATCCACCGACGGAGTGTCCGGTTGGACCCCAGTCCAGTTGCTGGGGGTGGTGGGGACGCCGCCCTGGGGTCCGATTTCGTTGGAGCCGGTGGCCACGCCGGTGGACGGTATTTCGGTGAAGGAAGGCTTTCGACTGGAGTTGGTCCACAGTGCACGGCCGGGTGAAGGGTCGTGGATCTCCATGACGCGGGACGATCAGGGGCGACTGATCATTAGTCCGCAGGGGTCTGAGCCCTTGCTCCGCCTGACAATCGAGCAGGGCAAGTTGGCCAAAATGGAACGACTGGAGACCCAGGTGGGAGGGGCCATGGGTCTGCTGCATGCCTTCGGGGCGTTGTATCTGAATGGTCGGGGTCCGGACGGGTATCACTTGTACCGGATCCGCGATGCCGACGGTGATGGCCGCTACGAGTCCACCCAGTCGCTTCGGCGCTGGACGGGCAGTGGCGGTGAGCACGGACCTCACGCGCTCGTGAAGGGGCCGGACGATCGGATCTACGCCGTGGCCGGCAACTTCACCGACGTGCCGAGCGATGTGTCGCCCCAGTCTCCGGTGGCCCATTATGCCGAGGATCTGGCATTGCCCCGACTGGACGACGTCAACGGATTCGGGGCCGGACGCAAGGCCCCCGGTGGCTTTGTGTTGAGCCTGGATCGGGATGGTCAGGATGTTCGCCTCTTCTCGGCGGGTCTGCGCAACGCTTACGGTATCGCCTTCAACACCGACGGTGAACTCTTCGGCTTCGATTCGGACATGGAGCGTGACTGGGGAACTCCCTGGTACCGGCCCTCGCGGATCCAACACCTCGTCAGTGGTTCCGACCACGGTTATCGCGAAGGTTCCGGGAAGTGGCCCGACTATTATGCCGATTCGCTGCCCCCAGTGGTGGATGTGGGCATCGGGTCGCCGACCAGTATCCGGTTCGGGACGGGTACAGCCTTTCCCGCCCGCTATCAGAAAGCGCTCTTCGGCCTAGACTGGGTCTTTGGGCGTCTGATCGCTGTGCATCTTCAGGAGCAAGGCGCCGGGTACACCGGTCGGGTGGAGACGCTCTTTCGGGGCAGCACGATGAACCTCACCGATCTGGAAGTAGGATCCGATGGCGCACTTTATTGCATCACCGGCGGCCGTGGAACCCAGTCGGGACTGTACCGGCTGACCTTTGTCGGCAACCCGGCCTCCGAGCCCCTGGTCGCAGCGGTGGCCGGTGCCCAAGAAGCCCGGTCGCAGCGACGTCAATTGGAGGCCGTTCATGGCCGAGTTGAGGCGGGTTGGCTGACCTCGGGTTGGTCGCAGTTGGGATCGTCCGATCCGCTGCTGCGCCAGGCCGCCCGGATTGCGCTGGAATCCCAACCGGTGGCCACTTGGGCCGAAAAGGCCTTGGCCGAAGAGAATCCCAAGATCGGGCTGACCGCTCTGTTGGCCCTGGCGCGCTGCGGGGATGGGGCGCAGCAAGTGGCGCTGCTTAAGGCCCTGGGCCGCTGGCCCCTCGACTCGTTGGACGAGGTGGGCTTTCTGACCAAGCTCCGGGTGATCGAGGTGGCATTTGCCCGACATGGAATCCCGGAAGCTCTCCGACCGATGGCCATTGAAAAACTGGGTCGTCAATTCCCGGCCGCAAGCTGGCCTCGCAACCGCGAGTTGTCGCAGTTGCTGGTGGCCCTGGGTGATGGCGAAGCCGTGCCCAAGATTCTCCAACTGCGGGAAGCCTCCAAGACCTGGCAGGAACAATTGCACTACACGGCGGTCTTGCACGGGATGACCTCAGGTTGGACTCCCGCCTTGCGCCAGCGCTACTTCGCCTGGTTCCGGCAAATCCCGTCGGGATGGGGCCACCTTCCGGCTGCCTACGATCAATGGTTCTTGGATGTGGACCAGAAGCCCAATCCCGGGGCTGGATTTGATCCGTTGGTCAAGCGCCTCGGGCAGAAGGCCTTTGCGTTGATTCCCGATGCGGAAAAAGCCCCGATTGCCGAGCTGATGAATGTTCAGCCATCCGCCGCTCCCGCTCCCGTTCCTGCTGTTGCGGCGTCGACCCCCAGTCGTTCGAGTGGGAACCGGGCGTGGAAGTTTGACGACTTGGCTGATGTCTTGAGCTCTCCCCTGTCGGGACGGAATTATGCAAGAGGTCAGCAAGTCTATCAGGTGTCCCAATGCGGGGATTGCCACCGCTTTCAGGGCGCTGGAGGTGCGTCGGGTCCCGAGTTGACCGGGGTGGCCAGCCGGTACTCCCGGGCGGACTTGTGGCGTTCCATCGTCGATCCCAGCGCGGTTATTTCAGAACAGTATCAATCCATGGTCCTGACACTGAAAGACGGACAGGAGATCACGGGCCGGGTGTTGGAAGATTCTCCGACCCAAGTTGTTGTCGGGGTCGATGCCCTGAGCGACCGAAAGGTGACGGTACGGCCCAGCGAGATTCGTCAGCGTGTCGCCTCCAAGGTGTCGTCCATGCCCGAAGGGCTGCTCTCGGCCTGGGGGCGGGAAGACATTCTCGACCTGTTGGCTTATTTGGAGTCCAACGGGCGGGAGGATTCGCCGATCTTCAAGCGGCGTTGAGCGTTTTCCACAGCACGTGGACAGCCCAGAGGACGATCATTCCGCTGGCGCTGGCTACCTTGACTGCGGTCCCTGCGATCAGGCCCAGTGCCGCCCCGATGCCTGCGCTGCCGGCATCCCTCCAGGGGCGTCCGCCGATCCATTCGCCGAGAATGGCACCCAGCAACGGGCCTACGATCCATCCCAACGGAGGCCACCACAATCCCAGCAGACCGCCGATGGCCGCTCCCACCATGCCGCGCCAAGTGGCACCCAGGCGCTTGGCCCCATAACTGGCGGCCGCGAAGTCCAGGGCGGCCGAGAGGACTGCGACGATCACCAGCGTGACCAGGACCCAAGTGCCTGCCCCGCGATCGCCCAGGAACCATCGGTGCCCGAGCGCAGCGAGGGCGATCAGCGGAGTGCCAGGGATTCCGGGCAGGAGTGCGCCAGCCAAGCCAACGAGCATGATGAGGAGGGTTAGGGCGAAGGCGGTGATTTCGAAGGGGCTCATGGTCGTGGTCGGGATGAACTGGTAGCAGGGTGGCGGATTTGCAGACCAACAGGGCGTTTTTTTTATCGGCGAGAGCTCCGCAGAATATGTTTTTGACTGAGATTCTCATCCGGGTGAGGCCTTCGATTGGCCCGCGCCTCGTTCTTGACTCGTCTTGCGGAAGAATTCTCCACGCCATCCCGGGTCTTCCAACGGCATCGTCCCGGCCGAGGTTACCGCTTCGGCATTGTTCGCAAAATCCTGATTGAATTGAACATTCGTCCAGCACTGCAGTCTGGATGACTGTTCTTTTCAATTCGAGAAAGTCCCCCAAGAAGCATTGAATTCGGCACCCATCCAAACAAATTCCGGCCAAACAAATTCCGTCCGATCGAACTGCAGGCCCGTTGACCGTTGCAGTCTCCAACCGTTGTCGAAGTTGTCGGAGTTGTCGGAGTTGTCGGAGTTGTCGGAGTTGCGCTCAAGGTTTCCGTCTCCCGCGCAGCACGTCTCCCGCGCAGATGGTTTCGGTCCCCACCCCGCGCCGCTGGTTTTTTCAGTCAGTTGTCCATTGACTCAGCGGAAATCTTCGTTAGATTCGAAAAGTTCTTTGGATGCAGAGTGTTGAAAACGCGTTGATTCGCTTTCGAAGGTTTTTGAAAGTCCAGACTTTTCCAAGGTCCGGATGTCGTCAATGAGCCCTCGTTAAAGAGAATTAAAGCGTTGTTTAAATCGTAGGGCTGAAGTTTTAGTGCCTGATGCTTATCGGTTTTGGAAGAGTGGTTTTTATTGTTTGAGGTTTATTGTTTAAGTTTTTTAGTGGGCTATTTTGGTATTGGGTTGTTTTGTTGATGTTTTGTTTACAAAAAACACAGCGATCAATTCCTAAACAAAGTTGCTTTCAATAGTAAAACTAACAAAAATCCAATCAAAACCAACTAAAACCAATAGTAAACACCCAATAGTGTAAAATTAGTGGTTAAAAATCAGTGGTATAAAACCATTGCTCAAACAATTTCATTAAAAACCGATTAGTCAGTGTCACTGTTCGTTTTCTGAGGTGTCGTTGTTCAACGCCTCAGGATCTCCACTAAGTCCTACAGAACTGATTCTGATTATTCCCCGGGGCGTACGGTCATCCTCTGACTGGCGCCCCGGTTTTTTTTAGGCCTTCGTCGGAATGACGGGGGCCTTTTTTGTTTTCGAGGGACAGGCAGGACAGGCAGGACAGGCAGATCACCGTCAGGATTCAGGAATCCTAAATGATATCGTTGTTTTGCCTATCGCCGGAAGAATTGGCATCCTTTGCCGAACAGATGCGTCGCATTCTCTACATCTGGCTGTTGGTGTGGCTTGGGGTTGGGTTCCCCCGACCGGCGCTGTTGGTTGCAGCAACCACTGCGGCCACCAATGCCGCCATTCCAATCCCCGCCAAGGCTCGGATTCACGCCGTTTCCGATCCCAAGGCGACGTCCGCGTTCATTCCGGATCCCGGAGTGGTGCGAAAACTGGTGGATCGGGGTTTGCTGGCGCTGTCCGGCAAGACTAATATGGCCGCAGTCTGGAAGGTGTGGGTCAAACCGACCGATGTGGTGGGCTTCAAGGTGATCTCATCCCCGGGAACATTGACCGGTACCCGACCGGCCGTGATCGAAGCTTTGGTCGAGTCACTGATCCAGTCCGGGCATCCTGCCATGCGGATTGTGATTTGGGATCGTCAGGCCCGTGATCTCAAGACAGCCGGTTTCCAGGAATTGGCACACCGACTGGGTGTCCGCTGCGTGGCCACAACCGATGTGGGCTGGGATGGAAATCAATTCTACGAGGCGGATGTGCTGGGAAAACTCGTCTTCGGCGATCTGGAGTTCGGGAAGGGCGACCGCTTTGCTGTGGGGCGGCGCTCCCATGTCTCGAAACTCCTCACTCAAGAAGTGACCCGGATCATCCCGGTGACACCCATCCTGACCCACCATTCCGGTGGGATCTACGGCCACTTGCTGTCGCTGGCCTTCGGTTCCGTGGACAATATGTACCGCTTTGAAATTGATCCCAACCGCACCGAGGAGTCGGTGCCAGAACTTTGTGCATTGGATGACCTGATGCCCAAGGTGGCCTTCGGTGTCACCGATGCGTTGGTGGGCCAGGTCCGGGGCGATGACAAGGCTCGGTTGCACGACACGATCGCTCTCAATGAATTGCGCTTCAGCAGCGACTTGGTGGCCTTGGACGTGACCTCGATGGCCGATGTGGCTGGCGCGCGCAAGGCCTATCCCATCGAAGGGGAAAAACCCATGCGCACCGAACTCTTCTTCAATGCGGAGTTGCTGGAACTCGGAATCGCCAACACCAACCGTATCGAGGTTCTCCGGGTTCCGTGATGAACCCGCTGGCGGCCAAGGTCTGGATTGAACCTGCAGGTGAGGCGGATCTGCCGAATGTGCGGGCCTTGGCCCAGTCCATCTGGAGATCTTCCTATGCCGGGTTGCTGTCAGCCGGGCAAATCGAGTACATGCTGGATCAGATGTACAGTCCGGAACGCCTCCTGCAGGACTGGAGATCCGGGGTAGTGTTTGAAATGCCAGTCGTCGACGGGATCCCGGTGGGCTACATGGCCACCCAAGCCGACACGACCACCCAAGTGATGCACCTGCACAAGTTGTACGTGTTGCCCGAGTTCCAGGGAAAGGGCCTTGGTGGCCGACTTCTGGAACATGCCTTCCAATCGGCCAATCGGGTTGGGTGTCGGAGCGTTCGACTCCATGTGAACAAAGAGAATCACCGGGCCATCGCCTGCTACCGTCGAAATGGATTTATTCAGGAAGCTTCGGTGGTGAAGGACATCGGCGGCGGATATGTCATGGACGACTACGTGATGGTCCGTCCGCTGGACACGCACCAAGGCCAGTCGGGGCCGAGTCCTAGTCTGTCGCGGTGAGGAACCGTAGGCGACAGCGTCCTGATCTGGGTCCGGTTCGATGCAGCCCAAGCCGCCGGTGCCAGCGTCGGACAAAGCGCGATGGAATCCTGTTCAATCCGATGGCACTCAACTGGCCAATTGCCCGAGCCGCTCTTGCAGTTGCGAGGTCCATCGACTGACATAGCTCATGGCCCGGGCCGCCTCCTCCAGAGACTCCAGCGGCAGGTGATTTTTTCGATCGGGTGCCGAGGGCGGGGGGGCCGATTCCCAAGCCTCATTCAGGCTTTGCAGCGTGGCTTCCAACGCTGCTCGCCGCAGGTTCACCTGTCGCTGAAGGGCCATCAGCCGGTCACTCCATTCCAGAGCCTGGCGCATCCGCTGGAGTTTGAGCATGGGAGATTCCGAATTCGGGTTCGTCGCCAAGAAGGTATCGGCATCGCGGCAGCACTGACCAATTTCGACGAAAAGATCCATCGTTCCGGCGGGGATGCGCTGGATGTCCCGGGATGGAGCACCGCGTTCGAGTTCCAGCAAGTGGAAGAGCCGTTCGCGGGATTCGCGCAGCGTGTTGTAGGCGGCGTTGAGTTCGGCGGAGCGGGCATTGGCGTGGGCCCGTTCGGATTCCGTGCCGCCATGGACACGGTCTGGGTGCGCGGCTGCGGACAATTCCAGAAAACGGGCCTTCAGTGCGTCGGCATTGAGCCAGGGGCGACGCGGTTCTTGGAGTAACTCAAAACAATCGGTCATGAACACGGAGACCGTGGCCCCGGATGCCTCCAGCTTCAAATGCTACGTCAAACCATCGCCCGAGTGGTTGCTCGGAACGGTTGGGCCTGAGAATGATGGAGAACGAGGACATGGATTGGGGTGTTGGCCGTTGGATTTCACTGGATGAGCATTTCAGCCTCTTTTCGGCCTCCAGTGGTCCTTGCAGCACGGAAGGACTCCGCTCTCTGCCTTGGCTGGGCACTGGTGCATCGCTGACATTCCAGCGTGCCATCTGCGCATAGCACTCCTCGAAGGATCCGATACTGTAAGCCTCACAACGCTTCCATGGACTGCCCGGGTTCACCCTTGCCGTCGTGCGTTCCGAGAGGATCAATCCTTCCCTGAATGCGCGCGTCGGTGACGGCGTCCGCGATTTGCGTTGTCTGACTGAAGCCATGAAACAGTTCCTGAGATCACTCCTGCCGATGTGGGCCTTGTTGGCCGTCACCTTCGGTCTCCATGCCGCTCCGCTTCGCGTGTTCATTCGCGGCGGTGTCAAAACCCACGGCCCCAACCAGCACGATCACCCGCGATTCCTGGGTGAATGGGCCAAGCTCCTCACCGAGCGGGGAATCACTGCCAGCGGCGCCATGGAATTCCCAACAGTGGCCCAGCTTGAGGCGACCGACGTGCTGGTGATTTATGCCGCCGACGGCATGAAGATCACCGGTGACGAGCGCGCCCGCTTCGAGCACTTCCTCTCCCGGGGTGGTGGCGTGGTGGTGCTCCATGACGGTGTGGTCAGCGGTGACCAGCACGAGTGGTGCAAGAAGATCATCGGCGGCGCCTGGCGCTGGGACGGCGACAAGAAGACCCAGTGGCACGAGGGGAATGTTGGCGTCTATTTCGTCAACCCGGAGCATCCGATCGTGAAGGGGGTTTCCAACTTCGACTGGAAGGACGAGGTCTACAACCGCCTCGACATGGCAGAAGACGTCAACGTCTTGGCTCAGAGCTTCGTGGATGTCTTCAACATCTGGCCCCAGCTGTGGACCTACGAGAAGACGCTGCCCGAGGCCAAGGTCCCATACCGCGCCTTCGTGAGCATCCCGGGCCACGAGTACGACTCCTTCAACACGCCGCACTACCGAGCCATCTTGTTGCGCGGCATCGCCTGGGCGGGCAAGCGCGCCAACGCCGATGAGTTCTGCAAGCCCGAGGAATTGGCCTCGCTCAAGTATCCGGCCGGTGGCCCCAAGCCCGCCGCCGAGGCGCTCAAGACCTTCCAGACGCATCCGGAGTTCAAGGTGTCTCTCACGGCCGATGAGAACGTGGCCGAGAAGATTATGTCCATGGACTGGGACGAGAAGGGTCGCCTGTGGGTGGTCGAGACACCTGAGTACCCGGGCGGTCGCGACGTGAACAAGAACGACTTCAAGGCCTACTGGAACCGAGCCCAAAACCCAGCCGCATTCCCGGTGGGCGGCAAGGAATCCCGCAAGCCGCTGGATCGCATCTCCATCCTGGAAGACACCAATGGTGATGGCGTGGCCGACAAGCGCACCCTCTTTGCCGATGGCTTGGAACTGCCCACGTCTCTGGTGTTCTGGAAGGACGGCGTGATCGTGGCTCAGGCCCCGGACATCTTGTGGATCCGCGACACCAACGGCGACGGCCGCGCCGACAAGGTCGAGACCCTCTACACCGGCTGGGGCACCTTCGACACCCATGCGGTCATTAGCAATTTCCGCTGGGGCATGGATGGCTGGATTTACGGATCGGTGGGCTACACCCGCGGTCGTGTGAAATCGGGCGACGGATCCAAGGACTTCGGCGACATCGCTGCGGGCATTTACCGCTTCAAGCCTGATGGTTCCGCGGTGGAGCAAATCGCCGCCGGCGGCTGCAACACCTGGGGCTGCGAGATCGCGCCCGACAACGAAATCCTCTTCACGACGGCCACCTGCGGCGAGCCCATTTGCCACGTGGTCATTCCTGAGAAGATTTTGGCCCGCGGACAGATCGGCGGCATGAAGTCATTCCTCAATGTCATCGAGGAGAACAAGATCTACCCGGCCTTCGACGAGAAGCGTCAGCCGTACGTGCAAATCGACTGGGTGGGAGCTTGGACCGCCGCCGCGGGCGCGACGATTTACGACGGCGGCGCCTGGCCGGCCAAGTGGGCCGCCACCGAGCGGTATTCGTTCTTCATGAGCGAGGCCACCCGCCAGCTCTTCCATCATGAGTTTCTCGACCCCAAGGGCGCCACCTACCAGGGCCGCAAGGAAGACGGCCGCAAGCAGACCGAGTTCCTCGCCAGCACCGACTACTGGTTCCGCCCCATCCACAGCCGTGTGGGTCCGGACGGGGCCATCTACGTGGTGGATCTCTACAATCAAATCGCCGTCCACAACGACACCCGGGGTCCCGGTCACGGCGCCCGCAACGCGGCCTCCCGTCCGGATCGGGATCACCATTTCACCCGCATCTGGCGCATCCAGCACCAGGAAGCCAAGACGCTGCCGACCGCGAAGTTCGACCGCAATGACGCCGACACCCTGGTGGCGGCCCTGAACCATCCGAATGGGTGGGTACGTTCCACGGCCAACCGCCTGTTGATCGAGCAACCCGCCTTGTTGGAGTCCGCGTTGCCCAGTTTGGGTCAGTTGATTGGTGATACCGAAGCCCCGGCCGAATCCCGCATTCAGGCGCTGTGGCTCTACCGCGTGGCTGCTTCCAATGGTCCGGTGCCTTGGCAGGATGAGGCGGCGGCTTCCGTGCTCAATGACCCATCAGCCTGGGTTCGCAAGAACGCCCTCCGGGTGGCCACCGAGTTGGTGTCCAACCCCGCCAACCTCCGTTCCAAAGATTCCGATCCGGTGAAGACCACCGAGAAGGCCGTCATCGAGCGCCTGAGCGATCCCGATGGGCGTGTGCGCATCAATGCCTTGATGGCCGCAGGTTCGCTGCCGGCCTCCCGCGCTCTGGCCGATGCCGTGGTGGCCGCCTGGCCCAACCTCAAGGATCGCTGGCTGGAATCCGCGGCCGTGGGTGCCGCCGACAAGGATCCGCTGCTTTTCCTCGAGGCGTCCTTCGCCGCCAAGGATCCGGCCTTCCTCGCCAACTATGTGCCGCACGTGGCGCGTCTGGTGGCCAACCGTCGTGATGCAGCCTTGGCCGGTCGCATGGTGCAGTTGCTGGCGCGTCAATCGGTCGCCACCGACGGCCTCAAGGCGGCCGCCCTCGAGGCATTGTCCGCCGCACTCGACGCGCGCCTGCAACCGGAACTGGATGCCGCCAACCTCGGCGCCCTGAAGTCGCTCCTGGCCTCGGGTCGGACGGCGGGTTCGGTGCTGCCGCTCGTGGCCCGTTGGAAGGCGGCCTCAGCCCTGTCGGCCGAACTCAAGCCGGCCATTCAGGCCGCTTCGGCCCAGATCCGGGACGCCGCGTTGTCGGATGCTTCGCGCGGCCAGATCGCAGCCAACCTTATTGGTGTTCGCAATATTGATGCGTCGGTGATTCCGGCCGTCGCCGGCTTGGTCACTCCGAGCATTAGCCCGGCGTTGCAGAAGTCCTTGATCGAGGCGCTCGGTTCCGCCCCCGAAGGCGGGATGGCCCTCGTCGAACGGTTCGCCCAATTGCCCACCGGCCAGTTGGAGACGGCCTTCGCCCAGGTGCTCAAGCGGGCCGACTCATCCGCCGCCTTCATCGAGGCGCTGGCCGCCCGCAAGATCGACGTGGTGCTGCTGGGCCCCGCCCGACTGCACCGCCTGCGCACCCACGGTGACGCGAAGATCGCCGCCCGCGCCACCCAGGTCATCGATGACCTCAAGGGACCCGAGGCCAAGGAAAAGGACGCCCTCATTGCCAAGCTCCGTCCGGAAGTGGAGAAGCCGGGCGACGTGGCCAACGGCAAGAAGGTCTTCACCGCCAACTGCGCCGGCTGCCACATTTACAAGGGAGAGGGTCGCAACCTGGCCCCGAACCTCAACGGCATGGGCGCCCACGGTGCGGCCGACTTGCTCATCCACATCGTCGACCCGAACCGCGTGGTCGAGCCCAACTTCATCAGCATTAGCATCGAGACCAAGTCGGGCGATCAGTTCGATGGTGTCATCGATCGTGAGAATGCTTCTGAAGTCGTCCTGCGCGACGCGTCGTCCGATCACACGCTGCGCGTCTCCGACATCGCCAGCCGCAAGTCCACCGGTCGATCACTCATGCCCGAGGGCTTCGATGCGTTGGGAGCGGCCGCCCTGCGCGACTTGCTCGCTTACATGACGGTCGATGACAACCGCTTCCGCATCATCGATTTGGGCGGGGCTTTCACGGCCAACAGCGGTCGTGGCCTCTACATCACGCCGGAGCAGGAGGACGACACCGTCACCTTCCGCAGCTACGGCCTCAAGCGCGTCGAGGACATTCCCTTCGACGTGATCAGCCCGGAGAAGGCCGTCGCCAACGTGGTGGTGCTCAAGGGTGGTGCATCCGATTCCTGGTCTCGCAAGAACCTGCCCAAGCGGGTTGAAGTGAAGGTCGGCGTGGCGGCCTCCAAGCTGCACATCCTGGGCGGCGTGGCGGGCTGGGGTTATCCCGCGGTGGGCGAGAAGATCAACGCCTTGAAGATCACGGCCGTCTTTGAAGGCGGGGCGACGCAGGAGATCCTCCTGAAGAACGGCGTGGAAATCGCCGATTACCGCGGTCGGCCCGATGTGACCGGTTCCAAGGGATTGCCAAGCTGGACCAAGGGGCCCGGCCAAATTCGTTGGCTCTCCAAGAACATCACCAAACCCGGCGTGATCCAGAAGCTGGTGCTCGAGAGCTACGACAACGAGGTGGCTCCGACTCTTTTCGCCATCACGGCCGAGCTGGGTGCGCCGGCCGGTCCGGAGCAGGCTCAGGCCGAGCCGGTCGCGGCTCCGTTGAAGTGGGGCGCTGGCCTCAAGACGCTGCTCATCGGCGGCGGTGCCTCACACGACTACAACCGCTGGTTCAACCTGGCAGACGTGGCGATGCTCAATGCTTCCGGGCGCATCTCGGCCAACTACCGCGAGCCCCAGGACGTCACGGTCGAGGCCGTGAAGTCGGCGGACATTCTGCTCATCAGTGCCAACAAGGCATTCCCTGACGCGGCGGTGCGCGAGGCCATCGCCGCTCACGCCGCGGCCGGCAAGGGGTTGGTGCTGTTGCACCCGGGCCTGTGGTACAACTGGGCCAACTGGCCCGCCTACAACCGTGAGTTGGCCGGCGGCGGTTCCCGCGGCCATGACGCGTACGGGGAATTCGAGGTCACGGCCTCCAGCGTGAAGCATCCGCTGATGCAGGGCGTTCCTGAAAACTTCAAGCTCAGCGACGAGCTTTACTACTACGAGGCTGACCCGGCGGGAACGCCCATTCAGGTGCTCGCCACCGCCCACTCGAAGTCCAAGAACAAGGACTTCCCGCAGGTCTTTGTGGTCAACCATCCCAAGGCCCGCATCGCCGGCATCACGCTGGGTCACGATGGTATTGCCCACGGGCATGCGGCCTACCAGCAGTTGCTCAAGAACGCGGTGCTGTGGACGGCCCACAAGGAGGCCTGGATCACGGCCAGCGCGAAGTAAGCTTCAGGCTGTGTCCGAATAGGCAGCGCGGCGGGTGTGCCAATCACCCCGCCGCGCTGTTTGTTTTTCGGCGACCGGTTGAAAGAGTCCGCGCGTCGGCTCACAGTGCCCAGACAACGGTGGGTGCCGTTGATGGGGCCCTCGATGAACCACCGAATTCTTGCACCGAACGGTTGGAGAACCTTCTGGACCATGGTCCTGATCGGGTGGGCCATGGCTCTCCGAGCGGGGGCTGTCACTCTGGATTTGGAATTTCGGCCCACCTGGGATGCCAAACCTCTCGAGCTCGAGGCGCTCCGTCATGAGACCGGTTCCGGCGAGTTGCTTTCGGTGACCCGCTTGAGTGCTCTGCTTTCGGGAGCCGCGCTGGAGACCACCGACGGAAAATGGGTGGAAGTGACTCCGGCCCATGCGTGGATCGATCTGGCTTCGGGTCGTTTGCGTTGGACCTTGAATCCGGTTCCGCCGGGCCAATACCGGGCGTTGCGATTTTGGATCGGGCCGGACTCGGTCGAGAACCACGCCGATCCAGCCAAACGCTTACCCGACGATCCGCTGTCACCCGGACTCAATGGCCTGCATTGGGACTGGCAGGGCGGGTACATCTTCATGGCTCTGGAGGGGCGTTATCGCTTCGGCAACGGCCCCATCGGCGGCTACTCGCTGCATTTCGCCCGCGATCCCCGCCGCACCCGGGTGTCGCTCGCGGTGCCCTTGGATCTGACACGAAACAGGGCCCTTCGATTGGACTGGGATCTCGCATTGCTGTTCCGCTTGCCCCGACCTATCTCACTGGCGCGAGATGGTCATTCCACCCATTCGCGCGAGCAGGATTCATTGGCCGATGCATTGGGCCAAAACCTGCCCTTGTCGTTTCGGGCCGGGGCGTTGCTGGATAGATCCGGGGTGGCTGGGAAGGCGGTTCCCCCCGTCGTCCCCAAAGACCTGCCATCAAAGTACACGCCCCATCGATTCGCCATGGCGGGAACCTTTCCCATCCCGCCGCTCCCACGGGACAACCCATTGATCGAGGAGCGGATCAGTTTGGGTCGACGATTGTTCCAAGAAACCGCCTTGTCGGTCGATGGATCCATTGCCTGCGCTTCTTGCCATGGGGCGGCGACAGGCTTTTCAGACTCGCGTCGTTTCAGCTCGGGCGTCCGGGGGCAGTTGGGAACCCGGCAGTCCATGGCCTTGGTGAACTTGGCCTGGAAGCGGGAGTTCTTCTGGGACGGTCGAGCCCGTTCGCTGCGGGATCAGGTATTGATGCCCATTCAGGATCCGACGGAAATGGCCGAGACCTTGGAGTCGGTGGTCGGCAAATTGTCCGGAATGCCGGAGTTCCCGGTGCTGTTCGAAAAAGCCTTCGGAACGCCGCGCATCGACGCCGAACGCATCGCGTTGGCCTTGGAACAATTTGTCCTGACCCTGACCCATTTCCGGTCCCGGTTCGATTTGTCGACTCAAGGAAAGGCGAGCCTCAGCGATCAGGAACGCCGAGGTCTGGAACTGTTCATGACCGAGAACGAACCGCGCATGGGCCAACGTGGGGCCGACTGCTTCCACTGCCATGGAGGAGCGCTCTTCACCGATCACCAGTTCCACGACAACGGGTTGGATGAGAAGCCTTTGGATCCGGGTCGGGCCCGTGTCACCGGTCGAAATGCCGATCGGGGCAAGTTTGTGACGCCCACCTTGCGCAACATCGCCCAGACGGCTCCCTACATGCACGACGGACGGTTCCAGACCCTGGAAGCGGTGGTGCGCCATTACTCGGAGGGCGTTCAGGCCAGTCCCAATTTGGATCCCAATTTGGCCAAGCATCCGGCCGGGGGGCTCCATCTGAGCCTGGAAGACCAATCGGCGCTGGTGGCCTTCCTGAAAACCTTGAGCGATCCGGCTCCGGAGTCTTCTATTCCGCAATCGGACCGACCCAATCCCTGATCAATCCCTCTTTGATCCCCAATTGCTTCCTGTAACCGCGACGAATCCCCAACGTCTTTTTCCAAAGCCATGACCACCCATCCACTCAAACTCACGACCTTATCCCTTTGCCTTTGGGGCGTTTGGGCGCCGCTTCAAGCGGCCTCGCCCGCAAACTGGCCCGCATGGCGTGGTCCTTTGGCGAGCGGCGTGGCTCCCGATGCGCACCCGCCGACCCAGTGGAGCGAAACCCAAAACGTGCAATGGAAGGTGGGCATTCCGGGGCGGGGGACCTCCACGCCGGTGATTTGGGAGGATCAGGTCTTCATTCTCACGGCGGTTCCGACTGGGCCTGAGGCGCCCGCAGAGGCTTCTGATTCCGGTGGTTCGCCGGCAGAGCGGCCCGATCGACCGGATCGTCCCCGTCGTGGGGGGGCTGGCGGTCCCGGCGGGGGCGGTGGAGGCATGGTGGATCGGCCGACCCGAGCCCAGCAGTTCACGGTGCTCAGCTTTGATCGCAAGACGGGCAAGCAGCGTTGGAGCCATTCACCGCGCACCCAATTGCCGCACGAAGGCCATCACAAGGATCACGGCTTCGCCTCGGCCTCTCCGGTGACCGACGGCAAGCATCTCATCGTCTCGTTTGGGTCGTTTGGTCTCTACGGGTACGACCTCAAGGGCAAGCTCCTTTGGGAAAAGGACCTGGGCGACATGCGCACCCGCAACAGCTTCGGCGAGGGCAGTTCGCCGGCCCTGGATGGCAACACGGTG
>Ga0247843_1003864_pt1 | contig 23468 bp, 14 predicted proteins | sample LaCruzMarch2017__FD_192420 | JGI IMG/M metagenome (GOLD analysis project Ga0247843, IMG submission 192420) | Freshwater microbial communities from meromictic Lake La Cruz, Castile-La Mancha, Spain - LaCruzMarch2017_8m | ecosystem: Environmental > Aquatic > Freshwater > Lake | place: Spain...
CGAAGCCCACCTCAAGATGAATTATCTTTTAAGGGCCGCAGGAGACTACTGCGTTGATAGGAGGTCGGTGAAAGCACAGTAATGTGTGCAGCCTAGCCTTACTAATTGCCCGTTAACTTCCTTTTTTTTTCAAATGTTCAACATCATCGAATAGAAATCCTGTCAATGGATTCCAATTCAGTGTTGCAACCCGGCTACTCAGGCTTGAATACCTACTTTTACTAAGTATGCCCTGTTCCTTCTCAGTTTTTGTCAAAGATATTCGTCTCGTTTAAGACGCGAGACTTCCCTCCTTCGCCCTAAATGGGCTTCGGCGGGTAAAAAGAATTCCGTCCTATTGTGGCGGGTACCCTCCTTCGCCCTAAACGGGCTTCGGCGGGTAAAAAGAGTTGTTGGTGCCTTTGGCGGCGGGGTTCACCTCTTCCCATTCCGAACAGAGCAGTTAAGCCCGCCAGCGCCGATGGTACTGGGTCAGATGTCCCGGGAGAGTAGGTCGGTGCCAACTCAATTTAACAAAATGCCTCGTTGTCTTCGGATAGCGGGGCATTTCTGTTTCTATACCTCTAATAGAAATACTGATTAACATATTAATATGAATTCAAGTTTATATGGCTGAACTGTCCTGAAATGCTTTTCTTGGGGTTGGTTTTAGTTTTAATTAGGGTATTTTGTAGGATTAAAACCCTGCGATCACCTGCTCAACACTACTTTGGCGCAATTTTTGTCTTAAAAACTATATTAAAAATTGCCCTCTTAATAAAATTCTGGTCTTATTTTACCAGAATAAGAATATTTGGCTATTTTTACCTTCCTTTTACTCCTTTTTCGTTCTCGTAGTGGCATTAACCTAATGTTAAGTTACTAATCCAACTTGTTCCGTCCTGTCTATCGGTTTTTTTTTTACAAATCGCGAACCGATTTTAGCATCCACTCACCTACTCAAGGACGAATTATTATGTTTCCATTTGAAAAATTCTTTTCTCCATCGAGCCCCAGGCTCCACTCTTCCCCATTCCCCCTAGTCGTTGTTGCGTTTATGCTGTTGCTGAACACCCACAGCAGTGCACAAACTTGCATCTTCGACTACAAAATTATTGCCTCCCAAAATCCTTTCTCTTCTTGTCCCATTGGCACGGATACGATCATTATCCGGGACACCTTTATCATCAACCAAACCTATGAACCCATCCCTGGGAATGGCGGTTTGCCTTTTGAAGGGAAGTTTATAGTGGACGGGGGGGTGCTTATTTTTTCTAACCCGGCAAATTTTATACTGGGCGCCAATGCACGCATTCTCTTGTTCAATGGCGGCCATATTTTTCCGGGCAGCACCGCAGAACCTGGGTGTAGCAGTAATAAAAGAATCTTTTTTGATGCCGCCAATTTGGCCAGTTGTAGCGGTGTCGGCTCACTTCACGCCTTTGCTGATGTGAACACCGCCGGATGTTTTGACATTGCCGGTATTTGCTGTGATGCTACCATGACCATTACTGAAAACTCAGGAAAACCCAATGACCTTACTTTATGCGAACCCGGAGATTCGGTAACACTTTCGGTGGTGGGGAGTGGCTTACTTAGCTATACTTACTTGTGGTCGCCCGGTATTGGCTTGAGTAGTGGCCCCTACACAGTAGCCCAATTTATAAATACCAATTACGATATCAGAATTGAATCAGAATTCGATCCAGTGGGGCCGACCCCGAAATATATACTGACCTGCAATTCTTCGGCAACGGTAAAAATCAACCCCCAAATGAATCTGATCACCACCATTACGCCTGTCCCATGTGCCAGCGCAGCGGTAGGCGTTATCAACCTGACGGTGGCTGGGGGTACAGCACCCTTCAAATACCTTTGGTCTAACAATAAGACAACTGAAGATATCAACAATCTGGTTGCTGGGACGTACACCGTGACCGTAACGGATGCGCGGGGATGTTCCGAAGTTAAAAGTGCGGTCGTCAATACGTTTGATAATACCCCACCTACCCTTTCCTGCCCGGCAAGCGCAAACGGAATTGCGCAACTCAACCTATGTACTACCCCAATACCCAACATTGATGCCGTGTTCAGCGATAACTGTCCGGCAGCACAACTTTCCTATGTGGTTACAGGGGCTACCACCGCCAGCGGTAATGGTCAATTATCGAATACACTGCCTTTTCAGGTTGGTTTAAGCAACGTGAAGTATCAGGTAAGCGATGGCAGTAATGTCGTTTCTTGTTTTTTTTCGGTGACCGTGGTTGATAATCAGTACCCAATCGCGTTCAATCCACCGACCATCACAGGAATTCAATGCTTTGACGATATACCCGCGCCCAATCCAGCAGTGGTAGTGGATGCGAACGACAATTGTGGCGCGCCAACTGTCAGCTATTTAAGCCAGAGCATTATTGGCGGTTTGTCGTGCCCTGGAAATCCGCTGGTTGTTTCAAGAAAATATCGGGTCACGGATGCGTCCGGAAATGGCATTACTGTAACGCAATTAATACAAATTGCTGATACCGAAGCTCCTGCGTTCATCCAAATTCCCGCCAATACAACCGTGAATTGCCAGTCCATTCCGCCCGTCGGCACCGCAACGGCGATGGATAACTGCACTGCAACGGCTGTCATATCTTATCTCGGTGAAACACGTGCCAATGGTGCTTGTGCAGACACCTACACTTTGACCAGAACTTGGAGAGCACAGGACGATTGTGGCAATTCAACCACCGGCGCTCAAGTCATTACCGTGCAGGACATTACAAAACCTGTTTTTTCATCTGTTCCGGCCAATGTTACCGTGAATTGCCAGTCAATTCCGGCCGTGGGCAATCCGAGTGCTACAGATAATTGCGATGCTACGGTTGCCATTACTTACTTAGGCGAAATCCGCACAAACGGCGCCTGCGCTGGAAGCTATTCCTTGCGCAGAACCTGGAGGGCGGAGGACAATTGCGGCAACACTGCAACGGCGGAACAGATTATTACGGTGCAGGACCTTACCAGCCCAGCCTTTACTTCTGTACCTGCAAATATTACGGTTTCCTGCGAATCCATCCCGGCGGTTGGCAACCCGGTCGCGTCAGATAATTGTGCCCCCTCTGCCACTATAACTTACCTTGGAGAGACTCGCACAAACGGTAGCTGCCCGGATACCTACACTTTGCTCCGATCCTGGAGGGCCGCAGATGATTGTGGAAACACTTCCACCGCCACCCAACTGGTCACGGTGCGTGATATCACAGCACCTACTTTTACTTCTTTGCCAGTCAACGTCACCGTTTCTTGCGATGCACTGCCCAGTGTCGGCATTCCAGTTGCAAGCGATAATTGTGACGCCAATGTAACCATTGCCTACAATGGCGAAACCCGGACCAACGGCGCTTGTCCAAATACATACACGCTGAAACGCCAATGGACGGCTTCAGACAATTGCAACAATACCCAAACAGGGGTCCAGACCATTACGGTGCAGGATCTGGTTAAACCAGTCTTTAGCTTTATTCCGCCCAATATCACCGTTTCCTGCGAGGCTCTGCCGAGTGTTGGAACACCGGTTTCTACAGATAATTGTGGTACGACCGTAATCAACTATCTTGGAGAAACACGCGAAAACGGCGCTTGCTTAAACACCTATCTCCTGCGTCGTCAGTGGAGAACGGCAGATCAATGCGGCAATTCTGCAACTGCAGAACAAGTTATTACTGTACAGGATCTCACCCCGCCCGTTTTCACGGTGGTCCCCAATCCAATTACCGTAAGCTGTGATGCGATACCCGCAGTCGGCACGCCTACAGCTACCGATAATTGTGATGCATCCGTAAGTATTACCTATGATGGAGAAACCCAAGTAGCTGGAACCTGCCCGAGCAACTATCTTTTGAATAGAAAATGGGTCGCAACGGATAATTGCGGCAACACCTCCGTCGCGACGCAGGTTATTACAGTTCGCGATGTTACGGCCCCCGTATTTACTTCTGTGCCCGCAGCAACCATGGCCAGTTGTGAAGCTTTGCCCTCCGTTGGAACACCCCTTGCGACAGACAATTGTACCGCAAACGTCCTCATATCCTATTTGGGCGAATCCGTACCCGGATCAGGGGGTGCTTGTCCTGGTAATTTTGACATTGTCCGTACTTGGTCTGCTCAAGATGCCTGTGGCAATACCACCACGGCATCTCAGGCCATAACCGTTCAAGATGTTACGCCACCAACTGTGCTTTCAGTTCCTGTAGATGCCTTGGTGAGCTGTGCCAATATTCCAGCTGTACAATCTCCAACTGCGAGTGATAACTGTGATGCGACACCCACCATTACCTATAATGGTGCAACACAAATCAATGGCCCTTGCCCCAATAGTTACACCTTAAAGCGCCAATGGACTATTTCTGACGACTGCGGCAACACCAGCACGGCTGTTCAAACCATTGGAGTTCAAGATGTAGCGGCCCCTGTTTTTATCGAAGTGCCTGCTAACGTAACCGTCAGTTGTGAGTTTATTCCTGCAGTTGGCGCACCAGTAGCAACGGACGATTGTGCGGCAAACGTCAACATCATATTTAATGGACAAACAAGACAAAACGGGGCTTGCCCGGATTTCTACACGTTAACCCGGAAATGGACCGCTGTAGATGCCTGCGGTAATGCTTCTACTACATCTCAAATTATTGTAGTTCAAGACGTTACAGCGCCTGTGTTCAGCGTTGTGCCTGCAGCAGTAACCGTGAGTTGTGATGCCATTCCAGCGGTGGAAACCCCTACGGCAACAGATAATTGTGATGCAACGGTTGACATTCAATACAACGGCGAACTGCGTACCAACGGAAGTTGTCCAAACAGTTATTCTTTACAGAGATCCTGGGTAGCAACGGATAATTGCGGTAATACCGCCACCGCTACACAGGTCATTACGGTACAAGACATTACGCCCCCCGTGTTTACTTCTGTTCCCCTTGCGATCACCGTGAGCTGCGAATCCATCCCCAGTGTTGGAACGCCTGTCGCGACCGACAATTGTTCTGGTAATGTGACTCTTAATTATCTGGGAGAAACACGAACCAATGGATCCTGCCCAGGCTATTATTCCCTGACACGAACCTGGTCCGCTCAGGATGTTTGTAGCAATACCAGCATCGCAACCCAAAAAATATCGGTTCAAGATAACACGAAGCCTGTGGTGACTTCTGTTCCGGCCAATGTAACGGTGAATTGTTCCGCCATCCCGGCCGTTGGCACCCCTACTGCAACCGACAACTGTGATGCAGACTTAACCATTACCTATAATGGCGCAACCCGGATCAATGGAAGCTGCGCCAACAGCTACACTTTAAAACGGCAATGGACCGTTGCCGATGATTGTGGCAATACTACCACTGCGGTTCAAACCATCGAAGTGGAAGACAAAGTTGCGCCTGTGTTCACATTTGTTCCTGCCGCGACCACTACCAATTGTGAGTTGATCCCAGCGGTACAAACGCCCAGCGCCACCGATAACTGCGCAACGAGTGTTTCCATCTCTTATATCGGTGAGGTTCGGACTGATGGCGCCTGCCCGGATTCCTATACCCTCAAACGCAGCTGGATGGCCAGAGATAGCTGCGGGAATACTTCCACTGCGGAACAGATTATCACGGTTCAGGATCTCACACCGCCAAACTTTACGCTTATACCCTCGGACGTTGTTGTGAACTGCGAAGCCGTCCCAATGGTTGCTTTCCCGACAGCTATAGACAATTGCGATGCTTTTGTGAACATCAGTTACTCCGGTCAGGTTCGGATTGATGGCAGTTGCACCCATGGTTATTTGCTTCGCAGGGAATGGGTGGCGACGGATAATTGCGGCAACACTTCAAAAGCAACACAAGTGATTACCGTTCAAGACATCACTGCTCCCCAATTTATTTCGGTGCCTGCTAATGTCACCGTGAGTTGCGAATCTGTGCCTGTTATCGGCACTCCAACGGCCAATGACAATTGTGATGGAAATGTATCTATCACTTATTCAGGCGAAACACGAAGCAATGGGGTATGCCCGAACACCTACATCCTTAAACGGACTTGGTCTGCTCAGGATGATTGCGGGAATACCAAAACGGCGTTACAAACTATCACCGTCCATGACATCGAAAGACCTGTTTTCACTTCTATACCATTGGATTCGACCGTGAACTGTGATGCCGTTCCGCTCCCTGGGATGCCTACTGCAACCGATAATTGCACCAGCAACCCCACCATTGTTTTCCTTGGAGAGAGCATTATGAATAGCAATAGCTCGGACAGTTATACCCTGCAACGAAAGTGGTCTGCCGCCGATGAATGCAATAACACTTCTATTGCCATTCAAATGCTTACGGTGCAGGACACCATTTCTCCGGCAATTCAATGCCCAGCGAGTATTACGATGGATGCCGATGCCGCCACTTGCTCCGGAATGACCGCGTTTAGCCTGCCTGTTACTTCGGATAATTGCAGCGCCGCCTTAACGGTCACTTCGACGGCGAACTCCGGGCAGGCATTTCCAATTGGCACCACCACCGTAACCATGTCGGTGAGCGACCCGACCGGAAACCTGTCTACCTGCACGTTTATGGTAACGGTACTGGACAAGACAAAACCAGTATTGGTGGATTGCCCAGCCGATCTGACTGTTACCACGGATCCCAGCAGCTGCGAAGCGGTGGTGGATTGGACAGCACCGACGGTAACCGATCCTTGCGATCAAACCCTCATTGTCCCAACCGCCAACATAACGCCTGGTTCAGTGCTTTCAACCGGGGTTTATCCAATTACTTACACAGCTGTAGATACTTCGGGCAACAGTATGCAGTGCAGTTTTACCGTAACTGTACGGGAAGACGTTCCGCCAGTACTGGTGGATTGCCCACCAAATATGAGCGTGAATACCGACTCCTGCGATGCCTTGGTGAATTGGATTGCGCCTACCACGACCGACAACTGTGCTTCACAGGTAGCTTTATCGGTAAGCATTCCATCTGGCTCTGTTTTTCCAGAGACCAACACCAACGTGCAATACACCGCAACCGATACCTGGGGCAATACCGCGACTTGTACTTTTACCATCACGGTTATTGACATCGTTGCTCCAGTCTTCCCGGTTTGTCCGGGCAATATGCTGGTTGATACCGGCCTTTGCAGTACTCCTGTAAGCTGGACTCAACCCTTCGCTACCGACAACTGCGCTCCGAACCCAACGGTATTTTCTACACCCGCTCCCGGTGATGTATTCCCGGCCGGATTTACGACCGTTCATGTATTTGTGGTGGATCCAAGTGGCAATCAAGACACCTGTACCTTCGTGGTGGAGGTGCTGGGGCCCTTAGTCGGCCTGAGCGACGTACCTGTCAATCAATCCTTTATAGGATGTGAAGCCGTAGCTACCTGGAACGCCCCAAAGCCAGTTGGCATCTGTGGGCCACACATCTTGAGTGCGAATTACGCGCCAGGCGATACTTTTGACATTGGAGTAACCGAAGTCATATACACTTTAGTGGATACCTTAGGGCACATCGTTACGAGCAGCTTTACAGTGACGGTGACGGAATCCATACTGCCCCAGTTCATCTGCCCAGTTTCGCCCATCAAGGTTAATATCAGCGGGGCCGTTTTAACCAACTCGCTCGGGTTTATTGCTGAAACCGATACGATTAGCACTTGTGATGGGGTTGAGTTGCAGTTTCAATTCCCCAGTGCTTCGGATAACTGCGGAATACCGCAGGTAACGCAAATTGGAGGTCAGGCTGCTGCTTCTGTTTTTGACCTGGGTCTTCATAACTTAACTTTTCAGGCACAGGACGATGCCGGCAACACCTCGCTTTGCGCTGTTCAGATTCAGGTATTGCCCTTGTTGCCATTGGCCCCTCAGGTTAGTGACCTGATCGGTTGTAAAGGCGATGAAATTACCTTGTCGGCAACTCCGATTTTAGGCGCCGAGTACTTCTGGACAGGCCCAAAACCGCCCTATCCAGACAACAACAACCTCGTCATTTTGGATATTGATTCCACACTGACGGGCTATTACACGGTTGCCGCCAATGTGAATGGGTGTATCACACCGCTGGATTCTGCGCTGGTTAGAATTGGAAAGATGCCCAAAGCGGTGCATGATTTAAAATACGAGGTCGCAACCAATGAAATATTGTCTGACTTCAATGTGCTGCTCAACGACACCTACGAATCAGATGATTACACCTTAACGATCGTCAATCCACCAGCTGGTTTGATTGACCACGGAAACGGTTTGTTTTCTTTCCAGGCAGGCAATACGAATACGGTGGTCAACATCATCTACAGGCTCTGTTCAAAAGCCTGTCCGAACCTTTGTGATGAGGGGATCATAGCCATTTCGGTGCGGGAACGGATTTGCAGTTATATCCCCAACCTCATTACGCCCAATGGCGATGCCTCGAATGATTACCTGATGATTCCATGTCTGGACATTGAGCCTTATCCGCTCAATCATCTATCCATCTACAATCAATGGGGAGATAAAGTGTACGAGGCTTCACCCTACAGCAATGACCCGGACAAGGCCTGGAGAGGCGAGTTAAACGGAGAACCCGGAAAGGGTTTGCCAGATGCCACTTATTTCTACATCTTCAAGGCAAACCCCGAGGATAAAGGTTTGAGAGGGTCCATCGATATCTTTAGGTAGTAGCATGGTGGAATGGCCTTCAGGCCGTCGGGAAAAGGGGCGTTTACGCCCCTGCACAAATTTAAAGCGCCGTAAACGACGCAGCTCCCGACGGCCTGAAGGCCATTCCACCACTTATTAGACACCCATTTTATCGGCTATACCGGAATTAAAATCTGTACTTGGGCTCCGACAGCAATTCCCTTTTCGTCCAAAACCGTTTCCCGGACAAAATGCTCTGAACCCGCTTTTTCGCTGCCTGTCAGCAAATCCAATCGCTTCTGGGTCAACATCATACCTACAGATTTGTGTGCCGTTTTTTCAAGCGTGTTTTTTTCCGAAAAGCCCTGCCCATTGTCAGATACGGTGACTTGCAACAGCTTGCCTTTGGATGCAAATACAACTTCTACCAACCCGCCACTTTCACGGTTTTGTAAGCCATGGATCAATGCATTTTCTACAAAAGGTTGTACCAAGAGCGGTGGAAGGCTGATCTCATCCAGATTTAGCCCTACTTCAGTACGAATGGAGAATTCAAAGTTGCCCCGAAAACGCAATTGCTCCAGATACAAGTAGTTTTCCAGCATGGCAATTTCCTCCGCTAAACTATAACGGCCATCTACCGAACCATGCAGTGCAAGACGTACTAATTTAGCAAAACGAGCCAGGTACGTTGCTGCCGCATCGCGGTCATTTTGCACGATAAACATTTGGATAGCCTGCAGACAATTGAAAATGAAATGCGGGTTCATTTGCGCCCGAAGCGCGGCTGTTTCGAGATCGCGGATTTTTTCCCGCTCGGTGGCTTCGCGGCGGATGGATTGGAGGCGATTTTGGTGCACACTGGCGGAATAAACCCTCCGGGAGGGTTGAAGCTGAGGTGCTGCGTATCAATGGGGATCACTTCCCAACCAGGTTCGAGGAGCACACCTTTGGTGTCCAGCCTGCTTCGAGTAAGAGCGTTTTTTTAAACCCCGATTGAACCCAAACCAAGGCCCCCATGTCCGCCACTTATAAACGACTGGTAGGGGAATTGTGGCAACTCAAGAAGGGGATACCATCCTACAGTTTAAATAAAACGTAGTGCTATTGTATTTCCAGGGAGCATCGCAAATATTGATTTCATAAGTGCCAGCGCTGATTTTTTGGACATATACCTTGGTGCCCGCGTCCAGTGACCCGGAAATAAAATCCTGATAAAAGCTGACGTACACCTCCCCGTTGGCTGGCGAAGTATTGGTGGATGTGACATATACGCCATTTGTTAGCGCTGAGCCAAAATACAGCGTGATGCCTGGCCCATCCCAAGGATTAGCCCTGACTTCCCAATAGCCAATCGAACCGCCAATCGGCTCACTGACATTGGAAAACGTGCCGGCCTGAGTACTGTTTGCAATAGATGCCCAGTTCATAGCGAGCGAACAAGGGGGCGCGACAGGGGTGCCGATGATTCCGGTCAACTGCAGCGTATTACCGACTGCATAGCCATACTCGTTGGTCGCCCAAGCCTTGAAATAATAAACAGAGTCCTCCTCGAATCCTCCGGAATAGACCGCTGTGAATCTACCTCCACCCAAGGATTCAGCCATGATCTGGCGCTCCGAGATAAGGTGGTCTGCATAGGTGCTACAGCTGAATCCAATGTATTCAAGTGGAGCGGCCCCTTCCGATTCAATCTCGCCTTCGACCAGAACACTTCCGTCGGCTTGAATGGTGGCCGAAACGGTCTTTACAACTGGAAAATAGTCCTCAACATTACGCAAGGGTTTTTGGCAGGAGGTAATCAAAATGGCTAAAAACAAGACAATTTTTGCTTTGTACATGTCGAAAACAGGGTAAAGGTCAATTGAAAGAGTATCGCGCGCCCAAACCTAAATCGTTCGAGTGGATAAATGACCGTGGTTCGGAAATCAAAATGCGGTTATGGTTTGCGGTAAAAAAGGCACTGACTTGGTCCGTCAATGAATATTCTGTGCCAAGCCTGAACCTTAAGCCCGCCAACATACCACCACCCTTATACGTATCGTTGATGAATGCACTATTCGAACTATAATCAATGCTTAAGGTTCCTATTATCAAGTCTGCCCCGACAAAAACGTTGAGTTTTTTCTTGTGTATGATGGCATAGTCAAATCCGACATTGACCTTAAATATAGCATACTTCTGGAACGACTGGGCCCCAGGGATGACCGTGGTCAGACCGCCGTCACGCAACACACCGTAGGTCGGAAAAACTTCCATACGCGGTTTAAAATTCAGGTACATAATTGAAAGCCCGGCCCGGAAACGCTTGTAGGATCGTTTGCTAAATCGGTCTTGCCAACCAATCTCAGCAGAAACGAGGGGTTTCATGGTGAATCCCAATTCGCCTGCAGGGCGGTAATTAAATACCCGGAGGCTTATTTGTCCAAAAGAAAGCTTGGACAAAAACATCAGTGCAATGGTAATTTTTAAACAAGTATTCATTGTATTGAAGGTTCGTTTAAGAAAAATGAAGCTGGATTAATCCTTACACTGCCTTCATCAATTTTTACGCCAATATACGCAGTAAGTACCGATGAAATAACAACCTCACGATTTGGAGGGTCCATCATACCGCTCGCGCGAAGGCGGAAGGAGGCTTTTATTGGGATAATGAAGGAAGGAGTGCGGGGTAAGGGGGGGTGAGCCAAACAAAAAAGCCGCCCTTGCGAGGCGGCTTCTATTGTGATCTCGATGGGATTCGAACCCATGACTCCTTGATTAAAAGTCAAGTGCTCTACCGACTGAGCTACGAGATCATCGTCCTTAAAAAAAGGCTTTTTTCAAAAACGGCTGCAAAGATAAGTCCACGCTTAGCATAAAAACAAACCTCGCTTAAAATTTTTACCAACGATAATTTGGAATGCCCCATTGGGTGACGGGCTTTACCAAAAATGATATGGTTTTACTTTCATTTTACCTTCAGCAGCACTGCTTCAGCTGCTTCACGTCCGCTCTGGGCCGCTCCATTCATAAAACCCGCAAAGTCGCCGCCACAGTGTTCTCCCGCAAATAACACGTTGCCAAGCGGCATTTGTTCCGCGCCGCCTATGCTGGTATATTGACCCACGGTAGGGCAAACGTAGGAACCCAAGGCATGAGGGTAGGTTGGCCAGTCCATCCGGGCCGTTTTACCGTTAAAAGCAGCCGTCGCACCAGGGAAAATCTGTTCCCACAATTTCAGGTATTTATCTTTTTGTTGTTCCTGGGTGCCATGGCCTACATTGGTGCCACGCCTTCCGCCAAAGAGAATTGAAAGCCCGGCAGCTTGGTCGTCAGGGGTCTGCAGTTGGGCATTATCCCAGCCATTGGGGATTCCATTGTCAGAATAGACAAGCCCCGTGTAGCCTTTTTCCCGCCAGAAATGTCGTTTCATGCCGATCATAAGTTTGGCATTGATCCCGTATCCTAACTCATTGATACACTTGCGTTTGACCTCTGGCATCTCCAGTTTCACGTCCAATCTGCGCAAAATGCTGAACGGTATCGTCAGAATTACAAAATCTGCCACCACCGGCTCGCTCATTCCAGCAAAATAGAGCGCATAAGCGTTGCCTTTTGTACGGATGGCTTCCAAAGCAAGCCCCATTTCGAGATGCTGGACGTGCCGCTCGGCGATTGCATTGGGGATACCCTGGTTGCCGTTGCGTATTTTGTAGCGTTCGTCGCTCTCACCAAAAACTTCCCACTGACCATTGGGGGTCTCAGTAGAGATGAGCAGCAAAAGGTTGAGGCTGGATTGCACTTCGGGCGAAAGGCCATACTCCGATTCGTAGGCGACTTCGATCAGCCGTTTGACCCAACCGGAAGCGCCGATTTGTTCCAAATATTGCGAGAGTGGGAGTCGGTCAAATTTTTTGACCACCTTGTTGGTTGCCTTGAAGGAAATCTCGTCGTCCAGCTTATCAATATCTGCCTGCATCCGGGGAGCAAAACCGCGAAATTCTTCCACTACCTGTGCCAAGGAGTAATGTTGGCCGTTGAAATAGAAGGCTTCTTTGGTGAGTTTTGCTTCGGAGGCTTGGGCAAAATCAATCAGTTCTAAATCAAATTCTTCGGCCAATCGCCACATATCGGCGTGGTTGGTGTCAATAAACTCTCCTCCAAACTCGGTCCAGGTGTTGGGACCCATTGCATCCGTGACACTGAAAATACGCCCGCCGGTGCGATTGGACGATTCGTAAATGGTGGCATCCAATCCACTTTTTTTCAAGGTGTGGAGGGCAGTCAGACCCGCCAGGCCGCCGCCTACAATGGCAATGCGCGGAGCAAGCGCACGACTGAAAAAACTGCCTCCTTTCGGCAATAAAAGGGGGGGAGCAAGGCTTCCAACCAAGGCGGTTTTGCCCATATTTTCCAAAAATCGGCGACGCGAACTGCGGTATTCATCGCTGCGTTGCACGATTTCTTCAGCGGATGTTTGGCGGCGTTCAGCGGCGAGTGCCATGCCGAATGCCTTGCGAATTGTATTGAATAGTGGGGTTTTAGATTGTTTTTTCATGGTGAAGAGTTTTGCCACTAATTGCACGAATTAACACGAATAATGATCCTACTTTGAAATCCATTCGTGTTAATTCGTGCAATTAGTGGCTGCTTTTATTTCAAAACAAGATTGTCAATCAATCGTACCTCGCCCGCAAAAGCCGCTACACAAGCCACTATAAACTTGCTGTCGCGGCGATGGCGCACATTTAGCAAAGTTTCCCCATTCACGATCTCGAAATATTCGGGACGAAGGCCAGCGTCGGCAAGTTTTTGAAGGGCTACCGTTTGAATTTCATCCGCAGGGCGGTTTTTGTCCAATTCTGTTTTTGCCCATTGCAAGGTTTGATGAATCACGGGGGCAACTGCGCGCATCTCAGGCGTAAGGCGCATGTTTCGACTGCTCATAGCCAGGCCGTCGGACTCCCTTACTGTGGGACACATGACGAGCTCGACGGGCAACTGAAGCTGGCGGATCATATCGCGGACAATACTGAGCTGTTGGAAATCTTTTTGCCCCATATATAACCGTTGAGGCCGCACGATGTCAAGCAAGCGATTTACCACGGTAGCCATTCCTTTGAAGTGCCCGGGGCGGAATTCGCCTTCCATTACCTTGTCTAATTGCTTGAAATCCAATTCAATCGTGAGGTCTTTTCCGGGTGGGTAAACTTCCTCAACAGGCGGAATAAAGAGCACATCACAATCCGCCGACAGCAATAGAGCCGCATCCTTTTCAGCAGTTCGTGGATATTTTTCAAGATCTTTAAGGTCATTAAACTGGGTGGGATTAACGAATATGCTCGCCACCGCAAGGCATCCGTCCCGCTTTGCCATTCGAACCAGCTCCAGGTGCCCATCGTGAAGTGCTCCCATGGTGGGGGCAAAACCAACCGGAGACGTTTGATTTGATAGCCATTGGCGCAGGTCGGCTACTTTTTTAAAAATGAGCATCGAGTGTGATTGTGTTTTCTCGGGCAAATGTAGCCGTGTCACACATTCTATCGAATATTGCTGCCAGAAAACTGTTATTTTATATGCCTCCACAAAAAAAAGCCCTCACTTCTCCTGCCAATGATGGCCTAGGTGCTTGGCGAGCCTTGCTTTGGCTCGTTTTATTGGGTGGCACCCTCTTTTTTTGGCCGACTTGCCTGGATCTTTACCTCGCGCCTCGGTTTTTCTTCCTCTCGGCGGCACTGCTTGTGTCCATCTTTTGGCTTTGGAAAGCGTTGCGGGAACAGCCCCTTGTGCGTTGGCACTTTTTTGACCTGCTTTTATTGGGTTGGTACGGCCTCAACATGGCCTCCGTTGCCTGGTCGCTCAGCTGGTCAGAAGGGGTTTTTTATGCCCAAAAAACCCTGTTGCTTTTTGGAGTTTACTGGCTAATTCGCCAAGCACTCCTGCGCGACGAACCCATGGTGCACAAAACGCTGGGAACAATCACGCTTTGGATCACAGTAATTGTTTGCGCCGTACTTATTGTCCAAATCGGACTAGCCTTCAGCAAAAACGGACTGGACAATGAGACACTCTATGACTACGCTTCGGGGGTATTTGGGAATAAAAGTCTCGCCGCCGAATTTCTGTTCTTCCTCCTTGTTTTCAATGCGCTTTTTGTGGCTCCGACTGAAAAAATGATGCGTAATAAGGAGCTGATGGCCTCGATTTTAGGTGTTTTACTCTTATTAATGCTGATTTTACAAGTTCGCACCGCACTCGTGGCGACCGTGGTGGGTGTAGGTGTGTATTGCCTCCTCCGAGCTTTTATGGAGCGGGACTTTCGAAAAATCTTTTTACGAAAAATATTACCTGCCGGGATACTCGCCTTCGGCCTGATTATCGGTTTATTGTCCTGGAAAGGTCCGGGAAACTCGATGTTAGAGCGGCTAAACCCACTTAATTATTTGGAAAGCGCCACAGCCAACGAGCGGCGATTTGTTTGGCACAAAACCGACCTGCTCAATGCCGATCACTACTGGCTGGGCGTGGGCAACGGTGCCTGGAAATTTTGGATGCCATCTAAAAGTATAGAGGGTGGCTATCGTCTGACCGAGAAAAACGTGGTTTTTACTAGGGCGCACAATGACTATCTGGAAATCCGCGCTGAGATGGGCATGGTGGGCGCCGTCTGGTTTTGTGGCTTGTTTGGAGCGGCGTTTTTGACAGGATTAACAGGATTAACAGGATTAACAGGATTTAAGAGGGGTACAAATCCTGTAAATCCTGTTAATCCTGTAAATCCTGTCAAAAATAACCCACTCCTGCCCGCAGTTGGCCTGCTCGGCTACTGCATCATCCAGTATTTTGATTTCCCCAGAGAACGGATTGAGTTCCAGGTAATTTTAGCGGTCTTGTTTGCTTTGTTAGCGCATGGTACAAACAATGTTTGGACCATTAAAGCCGCTAATTTTTTCAAAAAATCAACGGCGATCTTCCTCGCCCTGATGTCGCTTGGCCTAACGTTCAACCTGATGATCGGTTGGGAACGGATGTGCGGCGAAATCCACAATGTTCGCCTCTTGAAAGCTCAAGAACGCGGCGATTGGCGCAGGGTAGCTACCGAGTCCGCACTTGCTGAAAATCTTTTTTATGAATACACCGATGCTGCGATTCCGCTCGCGTGGCACGAGGGGGTGGGCTGGTTTCAATTGGGTGCGTATGAAAAAGCGACTGTGGCATTCGAGCGGGCATACCGTCTGAATCCCTGGAGTTTCCAGGTCATCAACAATTACGCCTCGGGGTTGGTGAAGTTGAAGCGTTTTTCAGAGGCCGTGCCCTGGTACGAAAAAGCTTTGACCATTAATCCTCGTTATGATGAAGGAAAGTTCAACCTCTCCTTTGTGTATTATCAAATGGCCGATTATGCGCGCTCGGAGGAATGGCTGAGTCGGGTGGACACGATCGTTGGCCCTGCCAATGATGCCGACCGAGAAAAAAACCGGGCAACCCTGAAAAGACTCAACGATTTTAGGAAGGTTTTACAGGAAAAACGAAAGTGACCTCAAATCTTCGCAATTTTGTCGGGTAAAATTTTTTCAATCTATGCGATCATCTTCTTTCCTCGCCATCGTTATTGCCTTTCTTGTAGGAGGATGGCTGAGTTGGCGTTATTTTTCAAGCGGCTCGAGGCCCATAGAAGATTCGACGGTCTTGCTCGAAAAAATACAAGCGGTAGCCAAGCTCAGCACGGTGGAAGGCACCTTTTCAGAAATATACAACTACTCTGAGTATCAAGGCTATTTCACGTTTTTTTGGGATAAAAAAATTTTGGTTCGGGTACGCGCCACGGTGGCGGCAGGATACAATCTGGAACGTTTGAATGTCGAAGCCGATCCCATTACCAAAACCGTCCGAATGAGTGGTTTGCCAAAACCTGAAATCCTGAGCATTGACCATACGCTGGATTATTACGACATATCAGAAGGGCTTTTTACCTCCTTTTCACCGGAAGATTACACACGGATCAACCAACGCGCCAAAGACCTCATTCGAGACAATGCCTTAAAAAGCAAACTACTTTCCGAGGCTGATGAGCAGGGCGCAAAAATGCTCGACCTGGTTCGTTTTATGGTGGAAGGGGCTGGCTGGAAACTCCAAATCGGCGGTGCAGAAGAAGAAATAAGAGAACTGCGCGAGTGAGCGCTGGAAGATTAGGTCAGCAATTGGCAGTCTTGTTCCTTTGCTCCGTTACAACGCTGAAGTTTATCTACTTTTGAATCCGCTTTTTTAATTTTTCTCAATCTGTACCATGAAAAAACTGTTCTTTTTCCTCGTTTTGCTCTTACAGACTGCCTCGGCAATAAATGCCCAAACATTCGTTTCGAACACTGTCAGCAGCGACCAGGAGATTCGGAGAGCCACGGAAGCCCTCACGGCCAAGTACAAGCTCAACGCCGATCAAGCCAAGCAGATGTACACCATCCAGTTGCGCAAAGCGAAAAATATGGCACAAATCGCCGCCTTCCAAAACTCCGACCCTGCGCTCTACCGCGCAAAAATGCAAAACGTGCAAAAGGGAACACTTGCCAGTATCCGCCGTATTCTAAACACCAAGGCGCAGGTAGACCTTTACCAAAAAACGCAAGCTGATTTGCGGGTGCTCAGAACCAAAAAACAGAAAGAATTATCCACCAAAAAAGCCTCGAAAGAAGCTGTGGAAATTGCCTTACTGGCCATTTACGCAGAATGAGCTAAGTGCCAACCCCTTATTTTTCAATAATAATAGAATCTTTTTCCCCGTCGTCATGCTCATTTTTGCTGTTCGCCTCATTTTAGAAGAAAACGGAAAACTACTTTTTCTCAGACAAACCAAACGCAACGGCGGGCGCTATACGCTGATCGGCGGCAACGTGGAGGAACACGAATTCGCCAGAGAGGCACTCGCCAGAGAGGCCAAAGAAGAAGCTTCCATCCATGTGGAGCCAGAAGACCTTAAACTCGTTCACACACTGCACCGTCATAAACTCCAGAAAAACGAAACCTTAATCGTGCTTTATTTCAAGGCATCCCGTTTTTCGGGCGAACCTGAATCTTTGGAGACAAAAAAATTCAAAGACGTGACATGGTTTTCGCCCAATGAATTGCCAGAGGAGGTCTCGAGCCCTACACGTCATGTGCTTCAATGCATCAAAAACGCCGAGATCTATTCCGAATTCCCTGCCAGAAGCAAAGTCGTGGCCTTTTGGGAGGAGTTTGGTAAAACTTGGGGTGGTTTTCGCACGTTTTGACACGCTTTCCCAACAGTTAAAATAGACAGAAAGCCGACACTTTCAATAATATCCACCCGAAACTGACCTCTATCTGGAGTTTCTGGTTATTTTTGTGCGTCTCTTTTTAATCCTTAGTAATCCGAAGCTACAGACTCTGATGTACCGATTACATCACAACAACCGATTATCCCATGTGCAGGTCTTTGCCATTACGCTGGGCGCATTATGCGCCTAATTTGTCCTTATGTTGGACAATCCTCTCCGTGATTCAATTTTTATTGCGCTCCCGCTCCTCAAGGTGTTCTATAACGCCCCATGGTTCTGTTATGCCCCTTTGAGTGCCTGTTGTGGATACAACCAGGTCTATATTACTGTTTAAACACGAAATATTGATAAAGACACCCCAGAAACCCCATCAATCGGTTCAGATGTCTTATGCTTCATAGGCGAGAACCCCGGTCCTGAAAAGTCAGGGCCGGGTTTTTTTTGTTTGTTCGCGACAGTTTAACACCGTTTGGCATTTCTTATTCGCAATCCAAGTGGTAGCTAATGCCACTGCATCGTTTACTCAACCAACGTGCTCGCTGATCATTTGGACGGCGTTTTAAATTCATTGGGTACGGTTTTGGTGGTAAAAGGACGCTAGTCTGACAAATAAACCCGCTTAGTAACATCTTATCCAGGATACTTACGTAGGTGGTTTGTTGTCACTTTGATTTCTACATTTACACAATCTTTCACCAATTTATTTACACCTATTCGGATTCTTTCTCATGATTAAAAGAATTACTCACCGCCTCAAATGCCTTATGGCATGGTTGCTATTTTTTAGCGCCCTAAGCAATTCATTTGCTTTAAACCCGACACCAGACCCCGTTACACCTAACCGGACTAAGACACTGGCTCCTTGTGAGATTATTTGCCCAGGCGACCTAACCTTTACTTTGGGCTCTGGCGAATGTGTGGTAGTCGTGGCTTATGACGTACAAACAACCGGGGATTGTTTGCCTTCCGTAGTGGTCCAAACCTCTGGTTTGCCTAGCGGTTCAGCATTCCCCATCGGTACCACGCAAAACTGCTTTAGTATAGACCTACCACCACTCGGACTTCCTGATGGAGACACGATCTGCTGTTTCAATGTTATCGTGAACGAATTTCCGAACCCGATCTCCGCAATAATTTGTAACGATTTGGTTTTCTTTTCGCTGGATGAGGATTGTCAGCAATGTATTGGAGCAGAGGCTATTATGGAAGGTGGCCCTTACGGTTGCTACAATAATTATCTTGTAGAATTGGATAAGACAGTTCCTTTTGGCAATGGCCCCTGGGTATCTGCCTGCGTAGGCATTTCCGACATTGGCAAGACCTATCAGGTCCGTGTAACGGAGCCCGTTTTTGGAAACAAATGCTGGGGTAATGTCAAAATTGAAGACAAATTGCCGCCTGTATTGGCCTGCCATGATATTTCCATTTCATGCAATGCCGATCCGAACCTCAATGCAGAACCAGCCCCTGCAATAACAGGTTATCAAAAAACAACCTACGCGGGTATTAATGACTTGATCGGAGCATCGGGTTCACCTACGCCTGATATTCATGTTTACAGCTTTGATTACGGCTACTTGCCTACTGGCACCGCCGTTCTGGATGTAAACTGCCGGATCAAACTGACTGGCCACACAGCGCTAAGTGACCTCAAGTTCGTAGTAAAAGCGCCAGACGGAACAACTACTGAAATATTTACCCAAGGAGGATGCACCGGATCGGAATGGCCTATTGATGGGTTATTTGATGACGAAGGTGTCAGTACACTCAACTGCTCTGAATTGAACGCTAATGGTAGCGCAATTCAATGCCTTGAACTCGGGATTTCCAACCCAACTATTTTGGCAGCATTTGACGGAAAAGATGCCCGTGGCGTTTGGAGCGTAACCATTAGCGATAACTTTGCTGTAGACGACGGGGTCATAGAAATAGTCGGATTGGAAGTGTTGGTAAACGTGCCTCAGAAATTACCGGCAGACAACTGCAATGGACCGGTCAATCTCACGCATGTAGACACCGAAATTACAGGTGACTGTAATGGTGTGTTCAAAATTCTTCAACGAAAATGGACAGCCGCTGACGCATACGGAAACACCTCCACTTGTATCCAGAACATAAACCTCCTGCAACAAACATTGGCTGATGTGGTACAGCCGCCTAACTACGACGGTATCGATGCGCCCTCTTTTTTGTGTACTGATACTGCTTATCCAACACCAGAATGGCTAGAAAGCCAAGGCCTACAAGGAGAGCCCTGGATATCTGGCCAGTCGGTAAGTTGCAATATTGCTTCATCTTACCAGGACCAGGTGCTCCCTGTTTGCGACGGCACTTATAAAATCCGCCGTGAGTGGTCTATCATAGACTGGTGCAAGGGGGAGGTCATTACGCACAATCAAATCATCAAAGTTATAGATGAACAAGGCCCAAGTCTGGCTTGCCCTCAAAATCTGAGCGTTTCTACTGATGTATTCACCTGTTGCGCTACGGTAGACCTTCCGGATATCATCATTACAGATGGCTGTTCCAGAATCAAAACAACCAATGTTACCGTCACGCTATTTGATCCAATTTCTGGGCAGCAAACCGGTGTACAGACTTTTGACGGTAGCCTGACAAATTTTACTGGCAATAACCTGTCAGATCCGGATACCCTGGCCGCATTTGGATTCCCGAATTGTTTGCCCTTAGGCACTCATACGGTGGAATACTATGCGGAAGACGATTGCGGCAATCCGGGAAGCTGCTCGTTCCAATTGACGGTACACGACTATACCCCACCCGTCGCTGTTTGCGGCGAAAAGACGGTCGTTGCAATCGGTATTGACGATCCAACCGACTGTTTCGGCCCGGAAGGCCCCAATGGCAACCCCGCAGCATTGGGTGCTTGCACATTTGGAGGCATCAGCTGGGTAAAAGCCGCCACGTTTGATAATGGGTCGTATGACCAATGCGACCACGTCAAATTCACCATCCGTCGAACGGCGCCCTACAGTGATTGTATCCTTGGCTTAAATGCCATAAATGGAAACACGCCTTGCAATGATGCCTCCCCGGATTTCCCAAGCGAGTTTGAGCGCGCGATCTCCGAACAGGATTCTATCAAGTTCTATTCCTGTGAAGTCGGTACTATGCAGCCTGTGATCCTGCGCGTATACCAGGTTGACTCGAATGGTATTATCGCAAATAGCCCTAACGGTATGCCCCTTTTTAACGAGTGTATTATCCAGGTGGAGGTGACAGACAAAATCAAACCAGTGTGCACACCGCCTTCAAACATGGTGGTCAGCTGCGAACAATTTAACCCGGACTTGTCACAATATGGCAATGCCCTTTTAGTAGACAACTGCTGTCTTGACACCACGAAAATCTATGCTGGCCAGTGCGGTTTGACCCACACGGTCAATTATTCGAATTTCGACACGCTTTGCAACAAAGGGACGATCCTGCGTACGTTCAATGCATTTGACTGTTATGGCAACAGCAGCCAGTGTACCCAACAAGTCGTGGTGAATTACAATCAGGATTATTTTGTCCGTTTCCCGGACGATGTGATTGTGACGAACTGCAATGGTACTGGGATCTACGGCGAACCAACATTTTTTGGGGAGGACTGTGAACTCTTGGCCGTCTCTTATGAAGATCAGGTCTTCCCGGTTAGTCCGGATGCCTGTTATAAAATTGAACGCAATTGGACCGTGATAAACTGGTGTACTTTCAATCCTACGCTACAGCCAACCATCGTTCCAAACCCAAATCCAAATGCCATCGCAAATCATCCGTCCAACCTGCCAGGTCCTATTGTTTCGGCCTGCGGTACTCAGCCTCCATGGAATGCTACTGTTGTAAAAATTAGTCCAACTGACCCTGCCGCTACAGATTATTGCAGCTTATGGAGTGCGGATGCAAATGGTTATCGATACAAGCAAAGCATAAAGATTATCGATACCCAAGATCCGACATTTACCAACTGCCCGACCGGCACGAATAATTTCTCGGATTCAACCACAAACGATCCGGCGCTTTGGAACAACGTTTTTAACCCAAATCTCCCTGCTCAGGATTTCACAGAAACAGACATAAACCTTACGATTAACAGTTCGGACGAATGCTCAGGGACTAACATCGATACGGAGTTTCTGCTCTTCCTGGATTTGGACGGCGATGGTACCACGGAATCTGTTATAAATTCCATGAACCTCTCTGGTGCAGACACGATTCGGTATAACAACCTCAATACACCTGGTTATTTGGGTGGAACTCCAGTCACCTTTGATTCCCGGCCAGTGCCAACCAATCAAAAATGGCACTTTACCTTTAGTAGAAGCAGCACACCAACCCATGTCACCGCTTCCGTCCGCTGGAATACGGCACTTTCGCCCAATACGTTTGTAATGCCAGCACTGCCACAGGGTACCCACAAAATCAAGTGGATTGCAACAGATCAATGTGGCAATGAAAATGTCTGCGAGCACGTGTTCACCATTGAGCAAAGCCCCACAAGCGGTATCGAAACACTTGAAAGTGATGGCTTTGCACTCTTTCAAAATGAGCCGAACCCATTCAATCAAACCACCAGTATAGGGTTCAGGCTTCCGTCTGCGGCAGATGCAAAGCTGAGCGTTTTTGATGCAGAAGGCCGCCTGATCTTTGACAAGACAGATTATTTCAAAGAGGGCTACAACACTGTTCAACTTGAAGCAAGCCAGCTTCGTGTTCCATCCGTATTGTACTACAAATTGGAATCTGGATCACAGGTAGCTTGGCGGAAAATGGTGTTGGTTCGTTGAGTTTTTTGTTGATTGCAAAGCATAAAAAAACAGGCCGTGGCGGGTGCCATGGCCTGTTTTTTTTATGTGTGTGTAGTACATCTGGTTTTTATTGGTTTTTGATATAACAAAAAAGGCCCCCATTTCTGAGAGCCTTTCTGCGGACTGGACGGGACTCGAACCCGTCCCGAGTACTCGGGACCGTGACAGGGCGGCATTCTAACCGACTGAACCCGCTATCAACCTTTGGTAAAAATCTTTGCTCTTTTGCTTTTTCAAAAATCTTTCACGTTTGATTGCCAAGGTTTTTAACTCAAATGCCTCAAAGTAAACCAACCGCCATGGTGTATTTTGGCTCGTGTATCGGCTCAGACCTGAATTGTGATCTGATATCCGGCGTTCAAGATCGCTGGTATATCCAATGTAATACGTTCCATCCTGATCACTCTGAAGTATGTATGTGTAGTACATCTGGTTTTCATTGGTTTTTGATATAACAAAAAAGGCCCCCATTTCTGAGAGCCTTTTTGCGGACTGGACGGGACTCGAACCCGTCCCGAGTCCTCGGGACCGTGACAGGCCGGCATTCTAACCAACTGGGCCAGCTATTAATCTTTGGTAAAAATCTTTGCTCTTTTGCTTTTTCAAAAATCTTTCACGTTTGATTGCCAAGGTTTTTGACTCAAATGCCTCAAAGTAAACCAACCGCCATGGTGTATTTTGGCTCGTGTATCGGCTCAGACCTGAATTGTGATCTGATATCCGGCGTTCAAGATCGCTGGTATATCCAATGTAATACGTTCCATC
>Ga0247843_1003866_pt1 | contig 23456 bp, 16 predicted proteins | sample LaCruzMarch2017__FD_192420 | JGI IMG/M metagenome (GOLD analysis project Ga0247843, IMG submission 192420) | Freshwater microbial communities from meromictic Lake La Cruz, Castile-La Mancha, Spain - LaCruzMarch2017_8m | ecosystem: Environmental > Aquatic > Freshwater > Lake | place: Spain...
CCAGCTATTATGGCACCACCTCCAGGAGAACCGGCACCTCCGTAACCAATGGTAAGACCACCATCGCCACCAACCAGTCCAGTGCCCATTTGTAAGCCATCATTGCTATGACAACGAATCCAAGTAGCATCCTGCATAAAAAACCCTCCTGCATACGTGCTGTTATACCATCCTGTATTTCCATAACTTCTGTGCCATCCTCCAGCTGCATCAATCACTTGGTTTCCTTGACCATAAAATCCACCTTCAGCCCTGAAGTAGCCAGCAACTTGCATCCTACCATTCGCTGCAATAGCTGCTACGGGCACAGAACCATTTACACCCCAAGTCCAACCTCTGTTTGGTGCAGCCGCATTCATATTCATTTTAATGCTGTAATCTGCTACAGGCCCGTAGAAGTAGGTAGCACCAGTTCCCATATGTATTTTGTAATCATCACTTTGCCAAAAACGTAGACCATTTCCGTTAGCCGCAGTAATATTTACAAAATTCGTATTTGAAATTTGAAAACCAGCCATTGCCAAGGTAGTTGTAGCTGTATGGTTCCCAAGATTATCACCAATTCCAGCAGAAAGCATGTTTGCCCATGATGGCGCTGCAACACCTGTGGAACGCAGCACAGTACCTGACGCACCCACACCAACTCGCTGCCAATCAGTACCATCGTAATAAAGCATATCACCTAGAGTGGTACCAATTCCAATTTTAGTTCCATCAATGGAATTAGCAGCCACATCAATTGTTGCAACTCCACCATCCAAAATGTCCACCGATGCAACAGTTCCATCTGTAATATCAGCACTTACAATCGTTCCATCTAGTATATCATTTGTATTAATAGTTCCATCCACGATATCGCCTCCCAAACCACCACTTATTGCACCTGCTGCAATAAGAGGGTTAGGATACGTGCCAGAAAAATCACCACCAGCAGTGCCTCCAGGAGCCACACCTGCAATTGTTACATTGGCAGCAGTTGTCAATCTTCCATCTGCATCCACAGTGTAAGCTACCGCTTGTGTAGTACTCCCATAAGCAGCAGCAGCTACGCCTGAAACAGCAAGTTCCGATGCCGTTACGGCATCGGCAGCAATATCTGCTGCAGTTAAAGTATTATCTAAAACATCAACAGATGCGATTGTCCCATCCAAAACATCTCCTGTTAATACCGTACCATCCAAAACATCGATAGATGCTACACCACCATCAAAGATATCTGCCGACAAGATTGTACCGTCCACAATTTCGGTTCCGACCAAAGTTCTAAATATTGGATTACCAGCACTTCCATTTGGCGAAGCAAAGACCAGATTCGCGGCTTGGCTTGTTTGCGAAAATGTTAAAGCAGGAATGGTAGTAGATGTAGCCTCTGAGGTTGTAAACAACGGAGACAAATCACCCGCAGAAAAATTTGTAACTGTTCCACCTGAACCTGTAGAAGTAAGCGTAGTGCCCGTTAAAGTAAGACCAGCACCTAACGATACCTCACCTACGATTACGGAACCACTAGGACTTCCTAACAGTCTAGCATTGACTGAAGTACTAGCCAATTTAGCATGCGCTATTGCAGCTGCAGCATCCACATCAGCATTTACTATTGTTCCATCTGCAATATCAGCAGATGTTAGCGTACCATTTGCCACCTTAGCGCTGTTTACAGCGCCTGTAGCAATTGTAGTTGCTATACTTCCAGTACCTGATCCTGTTACATTGCTCGTCAGGGTAAAAGTTTGATCACCTGTATTAACTCCAGATGATAATCCAGAAAAGTTAGACCCAGAAACAGTACCCGAAGCTGCAACAGAAGATGGAGTTATTGCTCCTAATGAAAACGATATAGCCGGAGTTAAGGTTGGTGTGGCAACTGTTCCTGAAACACCATTTGCAGTAGTAACTGACAAACTAGTAACCGTCCCCACATTTGCAGGATCAATAGAAGAAGTGGAAACGACTCCAGCAGAACTAATGACTAAGAGTCGGTCAAAACCAGATACATTCAATCCATTCAACGAAAACACACCTGCAGATGAAAACCGTAAACGTTCAGCACTGTTTGTACCAATTCCAATTGCACCTGTTGTTGGACTATAGAAGCCAGTGGCTGGACTATTAGCGTACCGCAAAGCTGGCGAGACAACAGTGCCATCTCCAACAATCATTCCTCCCGAAATCTTGGCGTTACCAACTACATGCAATTTTTCAGCAGGTACTGTTGTACCAATACCAAGATTGCCCGTGTTTATAAGAGCCATAAGGGTAGTACCGCCAGCTCCAGCATCCAAATTAATATTGGTATGCGACCCACCTTGGTGCCAAGCATAATACTGTGCTGTTCTATAATAGTAAGTATTTGCCTGCACTCCCACACCATAGGCGCCAGCAGAATACAAATTAATCATTTGACGTGAATTCGTTTGAAAATCAAGTCGACCTTCAATAGTTCCATCACCATCAATCCAAAAGTCGGAAGCCGTTTGCAAACCAACTTGGTTGCGAATGTAATTGTCACTGCCAGCAGGAATATCGGCTGCTAGAATACCAGAAGAAGCAAAATTGGTTCCATTTCCTACTAAATAAGCACCGCTTGCCGCTGCATTTGCTAATCGAAATCCAGTCCCAACATTAACGAAACCACTACTGATAGCGTTACCTGTAACTTCCAATCGTTCTGAAACAGATGCTGCACCTATACCTACAATAAGTCCGTCATTCCTAAGGGCGTTACTAACGACCCATGTAGTTCCATTGTGTCTTAAGGTTTGCCGAGAAACTCCAGTTGGAAGCAACCCACTTTGAATAGTGGTATACTCGCTATTACTTAACAGACCAGCGGTAACGCTGGCTGTGGCGGCCATCGGTATTCTTAGCGTATGCACAGTACCTACCGATGAATAGTTTGGAGCGGTGCCCGCAGAACCCGTAGCGAAACTCTGTGAAACTCCAGTAAGTCCATTTAAAGAAGTTAGATAACCAACTAAGGCATGATTACCCCATCCATAAGTGGTGTTCCAATTGCTTATTTGAAGTGCGGTAATTCCTCCTGCCACACTTGCCAAATAAACTGGATCGGTTTCAGCAATAGCAGAAAAGGGAACCCAAGCGGTGCCGTTATAGCCTTCAAACGTGCCTGTGTAGCGAATAGAACCAGCAACATTGCTACTTGTAGTCCCAATTCTCATGGCACCACCAAACAAGTCAAGCTTCTGCTGGGGTACTCCCCCAACATCTACCCCCACATTCTGTGCTATTAGGGCTGCTGATATGAACAGCGCTGGAAGAAGAAGAAGTTTTTTCATTTTGTTGTGGTATTCGCTAAATCAGTCAAATTTCTAATCAAAGAGCTTTCAGCAACTGTATGTAAAATTTCTACTTGTCACTTTTGATTTCTTGCGAAGTAGACTCTATGCTATTCAAACGTGCTTCCAATTCCTTGGTATATTGCTTCAAGAAGGTAATATCACTTTTATTGCCAATTAACACCTGTTGACGAGCATTGATAGTAGCTTCTTGATTGTCGATTATGGTTTGCTGTTCCTTCATCGCTTCAATCAATACAGGCACAATGTGACTATATTCAACAGACTTCCATCCTTCTTCGTCTGTATTAACAAGCTCAGGGATTATCTTTTCTAATTCCTGTGCAATTACACCATACTGAAGCCCATCTCCTAGTCCATTGTTAGCAGGAATTTCTTTCCTCCAGTTATAGGTTACACCATTCATAGCTAAAACCTTATCCAAAGCCCCCATGATTGGAGTTATATTCTTTTTCAACCGCTCATCAGAGGGTTCAATTACTCCATTGGTGCGAATGGTTAAACATCTAAACTTCTCGTAACCTGTTCCTGGATTGTCCCTGATTGTAATTGTGCCATTAGATTCTATAGCGATATTAGAAGCTACAACTCCACCCCAGTGAAAACCTAAGTGTGGAGGTGTACCACCAGCTCCAGAGAAATTTGATTCTCTAAGTTCCAATGTACCTGCGCCATACCCTGTAGATGTAGAAGATGAGGCTATCTGCCAATCGCCATTTCCATTGTTGGGAATGAATGGACCACCCAAGAAAGCGTTTACGGCCGCAGCATTTGCAGTACGGTGATAATTGTCTCCACATTTCACCATAACCCCAGTAACTCCACCACCAACAACATTGTCTGAAGTATTTATATAATCTGTTCCAATATATCCCGATGGTACATGCAATTTAAATCCAGGTGAAGAGGTACCAATACCTACACTACCCGCGATAATAGCACCACCAGCTGCAGGACTAACACCTCCATATCCAATAGTAAGTCCACCATCACCACCAACTAAACCACCACTCATCCATAAACTTTTACCGTTGTAACCCCGAATCCAAGTAGCATCAGTCATATAAAAACCACCCGCATACGTGCTATTATACCAGCCGGTGTTGCCATAACTTCTGTGCCAACCACCGCCAGCGTCAATTACCACATTGCCCTGAGAAATGTAATCACCCTCTGCACGCATAGTTCCAGCTACTTGCATATTACCCGCAGCAGATAATGCTGCCGTTGGAGCTACACCATTTACACCCCACGTCCATCCCCGTGTAGGAGAACCAGAATTCATATTCATCTTAATACTGTAATCGGCTACTGGTCCGTATTGATACGTTGCGCCAACTCCCATATGTATCTTAAAGTTATCGTCTTGCAAAAAACGTAGACCATTGCCATCACCAGCGGTTACGTTGACCATTGTAGTATTCGAGATTTGTTGACCCGCCATTGCAAGTGTGGTTGTGGCCGTATGATTTCCCAAATTATCACCAATACCAGCACTTAATACGTTTGCCCAAGATGGTGCTGCTGCACCTGTTGAACGCAATACAGTACCATTTGCACCAACTCCTAAGCTAACCCAGTCGGTACCATTATAATATAACATGTCACCAAGAGTGGTTCCAATACCAATTTTAGTTCCGTCAATGGCGTTGTTGGCTATATCGATAGTTGCGACTCCACCGTCTTGAAGGTCCACAGAAGCCACTGTTGCATCCGCAATATCAATAGAAGCAACCGTAGCGTCAAGAATGTCATTTGTGTTTATGGTATTATCCACAATATCTCCGCCCAAACCACCACTTACAGCACCCGCAGCGATTAGCGGGTTCGGATAAGTCCCTGTTAAATCCCCTCCTGCGGCACCACCTGGAGCCACACCTGATATTGTCACATTTGCAGCAGCAGTTAAACGACCATCCACGTCTACCGTAAATGTACCTACCTGAGTAGCGCTACCATATGAAGCGGCTGCTACACCTGATGAAGCCAACTCAGAAGCGGTAATAGCATCTGGGGCAATATCGGCTGCTGTAAGGCTATTATCAAGCACATCTACAGAAGCTACAGTACCGTCAGCGATGTCCACTGAAGCTATTGTATTGTCCAAAATGTCTGCAGTTGTTACAGTTCCATCAAAAATATCTGCAGAAGTTATAGTCCCATCAGTAATATCTGCTCCAACAATTGATCTGAAAACTGGAGCGCCAGCACTTCCATTTGGAGACGCGAAAACAAGATTAGCCAATTGACTGGTTTGAGTAAAAGATAATGCAGGTGTTGTTGTTGTTGTCGCTTCTGTAGTTGTAAACAATGGAGATAAATCACCAGCAGAAAAATTCGTCACAGTTCCTCCAGTACCTTGAGCAGTAAGAACAGAACCGGTAAGTGTTAATCCAGTACTTAGTGTTATTTCACCTACGGTTGCACCACCACTTGGGCTACCCAATAGCATACCATTTGAAGATGTATTGGCCAATTTAGAAAATGCAATAGCTGCAGATGCGCTTACGTCAGCATTTACAATAGTACCGTCCAATATATCTGCGGTGGTCAAACTATTGTCTAAAACCTTCGCACTATTAACAGCATTGTTTGCAATGGTGGTAGCAAAACTTCCTGTACCTGTACCAGTAACATCACCAGTGAGCGTGATTGTTTGATCCCCTGTATTTGTTCCTGACGAACTTCCAGAAAGATTCGATCCAGTAATCGTTCCTGATGCAGCAACGCTAGTTGGGGTAATAGCACCAAGAGTAATGCTAATAGCAGGTGTAGTCGTAGGGTTAGCTACAGTTCCAGACACTCCATTTGCGGTAGTTACAGATACAGAAGTTACTGTACCAACGTTGGCGGGGTCTAAAGAGGACGTTGTAACTATACCCCCAGAACTTATGGTCAATAAGCGATTCGCCCCTGAAGAATTAAGACCATTAAGTGTAAACACTCCAGTACTTGAAAACCGCAAACGCTCTACCCCTGCAGTTCCTATTACAATAGCATTTGAAGAAGGAGAATAAATACCTGTATTTGGACTAGTTGCAAATCGAATTGCTGGAGAGGCTACAGTGCCGTCACCGGTAATAACCCCCCCTGACACTTTCGCTTCGCCAACCACATGTAATTTCTGTAACGGAGCAGCCACTCCAATACCCAAATTCCCATTACTAATCAACGCCATCATTAATGTTCCTCCAGCTCCTGGATCTAAAGCTGTATTAGAATGAACTCCACCCCTGTACCAAGCAAATTGCCCAGCCGACCTATAGTAATTGGTCACGGCCTGCACACCTATTCCATAAGTTCCTCCTCCATATAGATTAATCATTTGACGTTCTAAGGTCCTGAAGTCTAAAACTCCTTCTATGGTACCATCTCCATCAATCCAAAAATCAGACGAAGTCTGTGCAGCAGCCGTTTGATTTTGAATATAGTTACCATTACCAGCAGGTAAATCTGCCGCTTGAATTGCTGAACCCACGAAATTCGTTCCATTACCACGCAAATATGTTCCAACGGCTGCAGCATTAGCAATACGAAATCCTGTTCCGGCATTTAGAAACCCACTTACAATAGTATTGCCAGTAACCTCTAAACGCTCAGAAGGCGTGGTTGTACCTATACCCACATTAGTACCGTCATTAACTAAGGCACTATTAGCAACCCAAGTAGTTCCATTATGACGCAACGTCTGTTTGTTTGTGCCGGATGGCATTAAAGACGCTTGGATTGCTGCATACTGGGCGTTACTTACCAAACCTGCAGTTACGCCACCTACAGAGGCCATTGGAATATTCAGCGTATGCGTAGACCCCACAGATGAATATGCAGGTCCAGTTCCAGCAGTACCTATGGCAAAGGACTGCGTAGCACCTGTTAATCCATTTAACGTGGTAAGATAACCAGCCAAAGCGTGATTCCCCCATCCGAAGGCAGTGTTCCAATTTGAAATTTGCAAAGCTGTAATTCCTCCAGCAGGACTAGCTAAAAAAATAGGGTCAGCTTCTGCACTTGGCTCAAACGGAACCCAAGTTGATCCATTATAACCTTGGAATGTAGTTCCATTGAAGCGAATGGTACCAGCCAAATTGTTGACAGTAGTACCAATCCGTATGGCACCAGCCACATCAAGTTTTTGAAGTGGCGTTGGCACATCAATACCCACATTCTGAGCCAATATGGCAGTAGAAAATGCTAATGCTGGGAGAAGGAGAAGTTTTTTCATGATAGAACACTATTTGAGTCTAGTGAAGCCAAATTTACAAGAAAATGCTACGTGAATCACACAAACGCTAGAAACCTCAAAAATAACTACTGGTTTTTATTGATATTTCTTTTGAAGTCTCCGCCAATAATTAACAGGAAAAGGACAGTTTAATTAAACCACTAATTCGAAGACATTCTATCAAACCCAGTATTGGCAATACATTCATTAAATTACTTTAACACATAATGTCAAGAATTAATAGGATATAATCTGGCAAAATTTTTAATCCTGAAACTTATAAAAATCCGAAGAGAGGTGAAAATAAATTTCTATAATGTCGTTTATAAATCCAAAATTAATGAGGATTTTAAGAAAAATACCAACGTGTGAGTATAAATAAGGCAACTTTCGTTCGATATAACAAAGAGTTAATCGCCAAAAAAGAAGATTCTGAACAGATCACTAAAAATTGAGAAGTCTGTAAAAAACAATTGTGATATTGGATGTTAAACGTTAAGTAGTTAATACCTTTAGCATCCCTATAATAACCTTAATGTTACCCAAAATTCGAATCAACGTCTCCCAAAATGGCATACTATCTGGAATGGATGCCACCACCATAGCCTCTCACATTAAAGCAAAAGATTTTACTGCACAGGAAGCGTTGGATTGTGTGCGAAGTAGAGCAGAAGAAACCGAACCAATTGTGAATGCCATTGTAGCATCAGATTATGACTTAACGGATAAAACTGTAGCAACTGAAGGCGTTTTTGCTGGAGTTCCCACATTTATAAAAGACCTTGTGCAAACGAAAGGATTTGCAACGCGTCAAGGGTGTGAAGGCGTTCCTAATATGGTTGCGAAAAAGCATGAAAAAGTGATGCATCATATTGCCTCTACAGGTATTGTGGTAGCAGGGAAGAGCACTACTTCAGAGTTTGGATTATTACCAAGTTCTGAAACCATTTTGCACGGCATTACGCGCAATCCTGTAAACACGGAATACAGCACTGGCGGTTCTTCTGGAGGTGCCGCGGCATTGGTCGCAGCAGGTGTAGTTCCTTTTGCTCATGCCATGGATGGTGGTGGAAGCATACGAATACCAGCATCTTGTTGCGGACTTGTGGGTCTTAAACCATCGCGTGGTAGGCACGTTGGCTCTCCTTCCTTGATGTTACCTGTTGATATTGTAACGAACGGTATTGTTTCTCGAACGGTGCGCGATACGGCTAATTATTTTTACGGAATCGAGCAATTCAGAGCGCATCCGAAGTTGCCGCCAATTGGACATGTAGTTGGGCCAGGAAAAAAAAGGCTTCGAATCGCGATGTTCACTCAAAATCCAGCGGGTATCGAAGCTCACCCTGAAGTGAGCAAAGCAGTTTTAGATGCTGGAAAGAAATGCGAAGAACTTGGTCATACTGTGACCTACATCCCAAATCCTTACAACGACCAAATTCTGTTTGATTTTTTGGTTTACTATTCTATGCTTGCACGTTTGCTCGTAAGTTTTGGCAGAGTAGCCGTTCATCCAAGATTCAACAGTAAGAAAGTGGAACCCTTCACAAGTGGATTGGCCACCTTTTTCAGTAAGTCACTATTTCACGCTCCATCCAGCTTTAGAAGATTGCGCCATGATGTTGCAAAGGAGTATAACGCGCTTTTCACTACTTATGATGTATTGTTGAGTCCAACCCTACTTATGCCAGTCCCAAAGTTGGGATATTACGCTGGTGACCAAAATTTCATTTCGCTTGTGATGCGATTGAACAACTATGTAAATTTCACCATTCTTCAAAACGTAACCGGAGCACCTGCAATTTCACTGCCGCTTGGCAAATGCTCAAATGGACTTCCAATAGGTCCACAGTTTGCAGCCAAGCTAGGAGATGACCGTACTTTGCTGGAACTCGCTTTTGAACTTGAATCGGCTAATGCCTTTATAGAACATTAGACTGCCACTAATTCAAATTTGATTTTGAGAAGGAGACCTTCAAAGGTCAATGTTCAACCTTAGTTGGCGACAGAACCATCACGGTCATTTGGAGTCCTAAAAATAAGCCCAATTGCGTAGGTACTTTCTACGCAGGGTATTTATTTTCGACCCTTAATTCATAACCAACTCAAAATAAAACTACAATGAAAAACTACATGTTTCTTGCATTCGGTTTAATAACCGCATCGCTAATTCCAAGCTGCACTCCAGATGACGGAGATGATGCAGGCTCGCTAACTTGTGCTGACCTTACGGATGATGTAATTATTATTGATGGAAAGGCTTTTCCTTTTCACACATCAGGAACACACAATTGCGGACAGACCACCATCAACGGTGCTACTTGGTTTACAAACTTCCGTGATGTGATTTATGGGACTGGAAGTACACTTATTATTCCTGTCATAAACATTACATTAAGCAGTGTACCACCAGCTGGACAAACAACTACTTATACCCTTGATAATGGAATGTGGCAGGTATCTGGCAGTGCGGCACCTGCTGGCCTAGCTACTTTTCGAATGAACAACTATGAAGAAAGCGAGGATATGCAAAGCAACTGGTTTAGTGATGGCGAAAGCGGAACAGTGCAAGCTACCGCTGATGCTAGCGGAAATGTGACTTTAAACTTTAGCGATGTGCGCTTGGTAGAAAGTGGAGGATTACTAACGGATCGTAAATCTATTTGTGGTCAAAATATTATTTGCCACTAGTAAGCAATAGAATAATTAAAAAAGCCACGCTTTCAAGTCCTGAAAGCGTGGCTTTTTTTGTGGTGCACAACTAAAATCCAATACCGAAGCGCAAACCAGGTATGACTAAGGTACTATGTACATTAGAACTTCCCGAATTATAATAGTCTCCACTAGCACTATCATACGCATAGTAGTACTCATGATAGCTTGCAACTTTAAAATTGACATTAAGGAGAAGGCTAAAATGCAAGCGTCTTTTCGTGTTGAATTTAACACCAATACCCAATCCACCCATTGCACCACCACGAATCCGGTCAATTTGAGTTCCACCTCCTATCATATCTGTTTCCACCGAGGTGAAACCACCCACTGAAGGTGTGGCAAAGGCGTATCCCAACTCCACTGCATAAACTGGAGTGATTTTCTTCTTCAAAATATCGCCAGAGTAATAGAGATAGATAGGAAGATAAACTCCAGAAAGTTGTTCGTAATTGTAGCTGTTGCCCAAACCACCCAAAGGAGCGCCTAAAAGCACATCGAATCCCAAACCTATTCCTAAAGTTCCAAAACGACCAAATCGGTAGCCGTTAATAATGCGCAATCCGCCTTGAAGATTCTCAATAAGCAATTGCGACTGGAAAAAATATCCACGCTTGCGTGGTGTAAACACGAACGGAACTTTATCTGTTTGCATGGAAGTTTTTCCCTCAGTTACAGCGGCCCCCAGAACAGGCTCTTTGGTTAGCTTAATAACATCAGCAAACTCAACATGAAAAATGCTTCCGCCCTGCAATTGAATCTTATAACTCTTGTTTGGAATCTCTTCTACAATTACACCTCGAAGGATGCTTCCATTTTGAAGATAAATTACTTCCTCCAAGTTCGTTTGTGCCAAAGCAGCACTCGAAAGGAAACAAGCAAGTAATAGGACTGTACAATTTCTAAAAATGTTCATGGGTTGAGGCATTAAACTGTTCAATGATGCTTGCACAAAGGTGAAACACTTTTTCGCAAATCAAATTGACTCAAATCATGGCAGAAATTCAAAATGGAAAAGGCCACAACTCCTTTAAGAGACATGGCCTTTTTCATTAGAGATAAAGTAAGCGCCTAGAAACCGATTCCAAACCGCACGCCTGGGAACAGAAGATTGGCAGAACTCTTTGTGGTGTTGATATCAATAGGTGTCCCAAAAGCATCTAAAGTGATGACATCCTGCTCGTAATTCACTTGTTTGAAATTTAGATTGAACAGTACACTGAAATGTCCCTTATGACGTTTTGAGTTAATTTTAATACCCAAACCAATTCCGCCCATTGCACCTCCGCTTGGTCTGCGGCCCATGCCGTCTGACTCAAATTCATTATCCATTCCGCCAAAGGCCATGGCATAACCTGCCTCAACCGTGTAATAAGGAGTGATGCGTCTGTTCATGATATCACCACTATAAAACAAATACAACGGCAGATAAATCCCTTCCAAGGCCTCATCTTCGAGGTCGTTTACCCATTTATTGAATGGAGAAGACCACACTCTATCAAATCCGATACCCACACCCAAATAACCTAGACGACCAAACTTGTAGCCATTGATGACACGAACACCGCCTTGCTTATTCTCAAGCAAAACTTGAACTTGGTTAAAATACCCCTTCTTTCTTGGGGCAAAGGCAATGGTATCTTTTCTCCAATGACCCCAACCCATGTGGCCACATTGACCATCGACAGTTAAGGGGTCAACTTCCTTTTTTTCTTTAGTGAACTTGGCTACATCCGAAATTTGAACGGCAAACACATTTCCGCCAAGTGTTTGAATTTTCATGCTGACATTCGGAATCTGCTCAATTATTACCCCTCGATAGATGCTTCCATCCTTGAGGTAAATGACATCTTCCATGCCCGCTTGAGCAAATGAGAAAATTGGTATAGAGAGTAATGCAATCGCGAGTACTACGTATTTAATTGTTTTCATGGCTTTTTTATTTAATACTACAACACACGAAGTGTGTACATGTTCTAAAATTCAAGCTTACTTCTCCTGAACGCATAAACGAAGGTAGACAGGTAATTTGCAGATAATAGTGACGGAAATCACCTAGTTCACTGTTTTGTGGTATAGCTAGTTCCGTTATTTGCGCAGCAAAACACGTATTATGGAAAAACGCATTACCGAATCGGCATCCCATTACTCCGACTTAGAAAAGATGTCGGTGACCGACTTATTGGCGAACATAAACCGCGAAGACAAAACCGTTCCATTCGCTATTGAACGCGCCATACCACAGATAGAAGTGTTGGTGAATGCAGTAGTAGACCGCTTGGCAAACGGAGGTCGCTTGTTTTACATGGGTGCTGGCACCAGCGGCAGATTGGGTATTGTGGATGCTTCTGAATGCCCGCCAACATTTGGGGTGGAACATGGGCTTGTGGTAGGCATTATTGCTGGTGGAGATACTGCCATTCGAAAGGCTGTAGAATTTGCAGAAGACAGCACTACGCAAGGTTGGAAAGATTTAGAAGTGCATTCGGTAAACACCAAGGACATTGTGGTGGGTTTAAGCGCATCGGGAACTGCACCTTACGTTGTGGAAGCCTTAAAGAAATGCCAAGCAACAGGCATTGCAACAGGAAGCATCGCTTGCAACCCGAATTCACCCATGGCTAAAGCTTCCGACTTTCCAATTGAAGTGATCGTAGGCCCTGAATTTGTGACTGGAAGTACGCGAATGAAAGCAGGAACTGCACAAAAACTAGTACTCAATATGATTACCACAGCTACAATGATTCGGTTGGGCAAAGTGCGCGGCAACAGAATGGTGGATATGCAGTTAAGCAACGAAAAACTTGTGGACCGTGGTGCTCGCATGATAGCCGAAGAACTTGGCATTACCATGGAAAAAGCAAATGCGTTGCTAAGGCAACATGGAAGTGTGCGCAAAGCTGTGGATGCCGAAAAGAACAATTAGACGCATCTTTTTGAATCCTAAAATTATGGCTTGTTTTCTGGAAACGTTTTATTCAGGAGACCCACGTTACACAAAACAAGCACAATAACAGGAAAGCAGATACAGGCATTAGTTCATCATTTGAACTGCCCAATCGAATTGTACGGTGACGTCTAAACAGGGAAAAACATAACCTACATCTTTGCCCAAACCAATAACGAATCCTTTATGAAAAAGACTTTACTTCTATCGGCACTATTTTCCAGCTTTCTATTGCAACCGTCCATTACCCACGGACAATTGGCTTTAGACCCCACATACAGCAGCGATGGGTTGTTTATAAAGGACTTCGGATCTAACGATAACCTCAATGCGGTGGCGGTTCAACCCAACGATCAAAAAATTGTGGCAGTAGGAACAGCAATCAACGGCAGCACTTTTGGCGGTCGTTTGTTGGTGCTTCGCACAATGCCCAACGGTAGCGCAGATCAAACTTTTGCCAACAATGGCGCATTGGTAATTGAAGACTATCAAGAATCGTATGCCTATGCTATTGAGATATTGAGCGATGGAAAAATGTTGATAGCAGGCGCAGTTGCCAATGCACAATACCAATTCTCGATGGCTGTAATTCGCCTTGATGCCGATGGCAATTTCGATGCCTCATTTGGGGTTGATGGAATTTCTCTAATAGACCTCGCCCCAACCGATGAATTTGCCTACGCAATGGCCATTCAATCTGATGGGAAGATAGTTTTAGCAGGATCGGCTGGCGATGACCAATACCGCAATATGCCTGCTGTGGTTCGGCTAAATGAAGATGGTTCTGTAGATGAAGCCTTTGGAGATATGGGTATTTCGTTTATCCCTGTAACGGAAGTTGACAATGACTTTTCGAGTGTACTCATTCAAGCAGACGGAACCATTGTAGCCAGTGGGCATTGGGATCAAGGTTTAACAGATGCTGGATGGCAGGACTTTGATGTTCTAGTGGCACAGTTTGATGCTGATGGTACACTAAGCACTGGCTTCGGAACTGGCGGAATGGTGACTACTGCCATTTCCATAGAGAAAGCGGAAGAAGGGTACGGGATGCAATTGATTGATGGTAATATTTTAGTGTGTGGATACACTCTTGCCAACGACCAGACCTACGACATTTTTTTGTGTGAGTATAAGTCGAACGGTGATTTGGTAGAAACTTTTGGCGATGCTGGCATCGTTATTTTCGACCAATCTACTGGTGATGTGGCGTACGACATGCTCCTTCACAACAACAGCATTTTACTAGCTGGTGCGGTTGGCGATGGTTTTGACGACCTAGACCTTTTACTAGCTGCCTTCAACAGCGATGGCACTGTAGATGCAACGTTTGGAACGAATGGAATTGTTCGCACGGATGTGGCAGGTGGATTTGACGAAGCCAATGGCATGGCCTTTCAGGCCGATGGAAAAGTTGTATTGGCTGGAAAAGGACGTGGAGATTTGAACAATGATGCAGTTATTGCTCGCCTTGCTGATGACGTGACCGTTGGCATTGCGCAAAGCGGTTCACGCGCAGCATACTCGGCATATCCAAATCCAACGGTTGCTGGTCAATGTATTACTGTTCAAGGTAACTTCGAGGCAAACGTAACTGTTCAGTTATTCGACCTAGAATCGCGCGCTATTTCTGGAAGTTCAATTTCTTCTAAAAGTGCCGATAGGATTGGATTTAACTTGCCAAAAACGCTAGCTGATGGAACCTATCTTTTACAGATTAACACCAGTAATACTGGCGCAAATACTATTCGCATCACTGTTGCCAATTAACTAATCGGCTAAATGCCGTTTTGGACCTTATTATTCCAAAACGCTAAAACTTAGCGGTCGCATTGTTTGCGCGAAGAACTTCGGCTAAGAACAACTTTACCTCTTCAACAAATGCAAGTGCCCAAGCATAATCGAAGTCAACAGTTGGCACGCGTTGATAGAATAGTTGAACATCAATACTCAATATTGTGTTTGCAGAATCTCGCTTATCACTAAGGCTCAGCATATCCGCCCAAATGTCAAGAAATTCAGGTTGCAGAATGCCATTAGCCTGCTGAAAACACTGCAAATACTTGGGGTCATCTTTATGAATTAGGAGCTGTCGATTGAAATAAACAAACGGCTTCATTTCCAACATTAACTCCAAAAAATCTGGAACAAACGATTGGCACGCTTTCACTCTGCTTACCAAAAGATGCGCTTGCCGAACATGTTGGTTCATTAGCTCTTGCTCAAACATTTCCATGTCGGCAAAATGGTGATAGAATGAAGACTTGCTAATATGTACCGCCTTGGCAATTTGCTCCACCTTAAGCGTCTTTGGTCCATTAGACCCAAAACTTAAATAACCGTGTTCAATCCAAGGTCGGGTACTTACATTGATGCTACTAGGCATTCGGAAGACTACAGCGTGAGGCTGGCAAATGTAGTTTACCAACCAATACGATATATCAAGCCTATTTTAGTAAGCTGCAGTATAGCGTATTCGCGTTCTCTAACGAGGTTTCTAGCTAGATGGGCGCAATTAGAATTCCACTATTTGCTCACTTGCACTAAATAAGAACCCACTATTCCGTCCAAATTTTATCGGTAGACACTCCGTGGCAGCTATTGCATTGCCCAGAGGCAGCTGTGGTTCCCATGTATTTTGTGGTTGTAGCACCTTGAACCGCAGCATAAAGACCTTGACCAAAGTCAATATTTTCGGTAGTAAAGAAGTTGCCCTGACCATCGACTTCTATTATCTTAACCAAACTGCCAGAACCATTAGGGCCTGTATAAAGTTTTACTGTTGTGTTCGGGTTGCTAGCTGTAAAAGCAGCATTATAAACCGTTCCAGCTGCGTTAAACCATCCCTCACCTTCTCCCCCACTCTTGTGGCAGTTCATGCAATTTTGCCCCTTATTGTGGCTTTCATCGCCATTATATTGGCTAATGCTCACCTCGTCTCCACCTTCGCTTTCACACGACTGAATAAGCATGGCACTCGCCATTGCTGCAAAACCAAGTATTACCCATGAATTCTTCATAATGAATGCAGCGTTAATGTGAACTGCAAAGTTGCCCTTTCCTTAAGGGTTAGACATGACCTACGTCACAGAGTTAAATTTAAAGGACTGAATATTGATTATTTGAACGATTAACGCTTGTTGAGCCCTTTAATCAAGTCTTCGAGGTAGTCCGTTTGCACTTCTTGTATTTCTAAAAGCTTGCGGCTTTGGTGCAGCAGCAAGTAGTCCATCTTTTCGCTGAGTAATTTGATTTCCAACTCGGCTTTCAGGTTAATCTTATAGTCGTGTTCGCCACGAATTCTGTCCTTTTGCTCCTGCCTATTCTGGCTCATCATAATGATGGGAGCCTGTATGGAAGCCAAACACGACAATATAAGATTGAGCAATATGAAGGGAAATGGATCGAAAGGCTTTGTGGTTAGTACCCAAATATTTACCACAATCCAGATGGCAATGAAGGAGAAAAAGGTTATGATGAAAAACCAGCTTCCTCCAAACACAGCAATTTTATCCGCCATGCGTTGTCCCAATGTTAACGGCAACTCCTTTTCGTCTTGCACCTTTTCGGAAAGCACCGAATTATTGCGTATGGCATTCATCACATCATGGTCTATAGCAGCAAGTTCGCCACGCTCTTGCGTTATAAGGGAAGTGAGATAAAGCCTCCGGTACTTGTTGAGTTCATCAAGCGATATGTAACTGTTGCGCTCAAACTGCGGATAATCTTTGCAGATTAGATTGAAAATACCTTCTCGCAAGTCGTGGCCCTCCACAGCTTCGTGGGCTATCATTTCTACTCCACTAATAGCGCTGGTTACGGTTCGCATTGCTTTCAAATTGAATCGTTTAGTTGTTTGGCACAGTAAGGTGTATCGCTCCAGCTGGAATGGCTGGTACACGAATTTCATGAATAATCTCCTTGCTTAGCGCAAAGTTCACATCCTTGCCTTCGCCTTGGAGAAACAAGGCGGTAAGTTCGGCTTCGGTAAGTTTGGAATGCCTACTTACCGTTTGCGCAATTCTGTTTTCCATGCCCTCCAGTCTGCTTAGTGACTCACGAAGCGCAGTTCGATTCTGCGGTCCACTGAAATTCATAGAAACCCCATGAAACAAAAATGAAGCATTGGGGGCTGCATACCGCTGCTGACCGCTTACAAAAATGACATTGGCTATGGAATCAATAGTGCCTATGTTGTGCATGGTAACGGTAAGCTTGCTTTGAAGCGAAATGAGGTAGTTGTAGAGCACAAAACCAGAATCTACATCTCCCCCATTTGAAGCCATGAGAAAATACACCTCCTTGGGTTGGTGCACCGCAATAACATCGGTAGTAAACTGAATAAACCGATTGACTTTGACGGGGTCTATACCATCAAAAAATTGAATGTAGATGGTTTTCATTGCACAAGGCTAAGCTTACGTGCAAAGTACGGGATTAAACCTCAGCCTTATGGAATAACCTTGAATGCAGTAGCAATAGCCTTTACAGGCAGAAACCGAACCTCCGGCCATGTGCTAGTTAAAGTCAACGTCCCTAAGAAACGCACATGTGCTTAGCTTCGAATCTCAGCTAAAACCTAACCTTTCATCAACACTATCCGCAAAAACTATTGCGCGCTCTTGATGAATTTTTGACGTCCCAACGCTTTGTTGGCCTCAAACAATTGAAGGAAATAAATACCGTCTGCAAGTTCAGAAACACCAATTTGGTTTTCTGATTTTGTAACAGTTCCTGATTGGATTTCTTGCCCTGTAAGGCTGAATATTTTGTAAGAACTGTTGTTAGCTACAACACTTTGGCTGATGGTAAGCGTTACGCTTGCTGGATTTGGATAAAGTACAAACTCGCTTGCAGCAGAAACATCATCTACACCAGTAAAAGCGCAATCGTTGATAATGTTTTGAACTGCAGCGCTCATTTGAGCCAATGATGAGTAATTCCACAAATTGGCCTTGATTTTCTTATCCATTGGACAAATGACACTAATTGTTGGGTAGCCCGTGCCATACTCGAGTGGTAATACTACCGTGCTATTGATAATTGGATAGTTTGCGCCTGTCACCCAATCTCCTTGCGTATCGGTGCCAGTGCCATACAAATCTGCCAATGAAGTGCTTTGATCATCTTCAATGAAAAGTACAACAGCTTCACCGGTTCCAGATGGACCAAATTGTGAATTCAAATCATCAAGGTATTGCTGGTTATGAAAATACCAACACGAAGGGCACCACGTGGCTGACATATCTACAACCACAACTTTTCCAGCATTCAAATAATCATACAAATTGTGGGTGACGCCATCCAAATCCGTTTGATTGAAATTTGGGGCAACTGCTCCAATTTGCGCATACGATGACGTGGCAATTACAAATGATGAAATGAGTAGTAATGTTTGCTTCATAGTTCTGTTTTCTGTGGTTATAACCGCAAATCTAGCCAATAAAAAGCAACACCTCCATCAATACTATCCTCTTGGATTAAAACCTATCTTGCTTTCTTGTTGCCGCCTAAGCACTGGGTTTATGCGCTTTCGTCAAACATTATTTCGTCTGCACTTCCAATTTTGTACAGTGGCTTTTCTATGGGCAAAGTGAAGTAGAACGAAGAACCCGCTCCTTCCAGGCTTTCCACCCATATTTCGCCCCCATTCTTTTCCAAAAACCCTTTCACCAATAGCAACCCAATGCCAGCGCCTTTGTTCTTTTTCCGGGTTTCGGAAAGGGTTTTCATTTGGGGTGTGAAAAGCTTGTCTATTATTTCTTGCGACATGCCCACTCCGGTGTCTTTCACCTGAACAATAATCTTCTCGTCTTTGGCCTTGGCCGAAACCGTTATTGTGCCGCCCTTCTCGGTGTGCTTTATGGCATTGGAAACGATGTTCTGAATGATGGAGATAAGCATCTTCCCATCTGCAAAAACCGAAGTTTGGGTATCAACTTCGTGATGCAGAATTATAGTGTTTACTGAGGCTGTTTCGTTTAATGTGGTAAAGACTTTATCGATATAATCGGTGAGTTTTAATTGGCTTGGGTCAAAGGTGTCTGCTGCGTATTTTATTCTGGCCCACTCTACCAGATAGTCCAACATATCCAATTCGTCTATAGATGATTTATACAGCAAATCGAGCATTTCTTGCACCATTTCGGGCTTCATTTTCTGAAAGTTTTCTTTCAGATACCTAGTCGTTCCAATAATGGCCGTAAGCGGGCTGCGCAAATCATGAGAAAGTATGGCCAACACACTTTCTTTGTGGGTGTTGAGGTCTTCTAAATCTCTCACATATTTCTTGATGGCATCTTCCGATTGCTTTCGTTCGGTTAAATCGCGCAGAATTTTTACATATCCCAGCATCTCACCGTCTATACCTGTAAGCGGAAACACCAACCCGTAGGCATAAAACAGGCTCTTATCTTTAGCGATGTGCCACCTATTGTCGGTAGCTCTACCGTCTTTTAATGCGGTTTCAATCTCCTTTTTCGGGACCTCATTTTTTATATCCTCTTCCGAAAAGATTAAATCAAACGGCTCGCCAATTACTTCCTCGGTTTCGTAGCCGAATATCTTTGTAGCGCCTGAACTCCAGCTGTTTATGACAAACTCTTTGTCTAACGTAAAAATGGAATAGTCCTGAAGGCTATCTACTAACTGGCTATAAAACTCAGCCGTTGGGATGTACTTGGTTCTAGGAATTTTGGGGTTGTCTTGCTTGTTTTCCATGCAATTGTAGTGAGACGTTTGGTTAAAAGTGTACTGTTATTGCGGTTGCACGCCATTCATTTCAATGGCACTACGCCTCGTTGCACCGCTACCTAATGTCTCAAAGGTGGGGAAAAATTACAAGGTAAGATGGACAAACTGCGAAGTGGAGAAGATTAGGCATTTACCACCCCGCCCAAAGGCACCCCTGCATTAAAGTAAAATGGAGCTTTAGTGTATCCGTCTATTGCTCTGTATCCAGTAGTTTCAATAGCTCCAAACCTTGGTTCCATGCGCCATGGCCGCTAGTGGCATTGATATGCCCAGCCTCGCCTATCACTATGAGTTTGCTGCCCCAACTATCTGCAAATGTTTGTGCGCGTTCTACGGTGCTCCAAGTATCGTTTGTGCTGGCCACTACCACCGATGGAAACGAGAATTTGACCAACGGAATTGGCGTAAAGCCTTCTATGGGAAGGTCCATACAGGGATTTTCTAAATCGGGAGGAGCAACGATAAACGCCCCTTTAATTTTTGTATTGAAACGCTTTGCCCAATGGGCTATGGCAATGCCGCCCATGCTATGCGACACCAGCACTACCGAGTTTGCAGCACACGCATTGATGGCTTCGTTTATGGCCTGCACCCAATCGTCACAGCGTGGGTTGTCCCAGCTTTTTTGGGCTACACGGTGGCAATTGGGCAGCTGCTTCTCGAAATACGATTGCCAATGGTTTTCGTTTGAATTGCCATAGCCCGGTAAGATTAGATAGGTGGTGGGCATGGAGAAAAGTTTTTTGTTATAGAACTAAATAGGGTTCGGAATACTAGGCACGAGGCACAACCTCGCGTAGAGTGAGATAGCACGTATCGAAGGTATGCCGTGTAAAGGGTGTGATTTAAAAAACCTCTTCATGCAAAGGCTAACGGGTAATGATTAAGTGCGTTCGTAGCGCTTCTTTTCCTTCTAAATGGGCCACTACGGTGTAGATGCCCGAAGGAAGCGTGCTCACATCGAGGGTGACGCCCGAGGCAAAGGCACCGTGTTTTTGCAGCAGCGTTCGGCCCATAATGTCGATAAACGTGATGGAAGTGGGCATTACAGTATCTTGCTAATCGAAGCTAGCTCTTGATTTTTTCTGGGGCCTCCCGATTCCGTAGCGCAAAAATCGGGATATTCGGTAGCGTCCTCGCTATCTTGGGGTACTCTAAATCTTGCTAACCTGCGGTGCCATGCAATAAACAGTAGTAGTGTAAACATAGCTTTGGCTTGGGCTAGATTACCCCTCCAAAGTATCGTGATTTAGCGATTTATCTAGTGCATCCTTTGCTGCTTTGTGTACATTTACAAAGAAATAGCAGGATATTTTTTCCTTATTGGCATTACCAGAAGTGATAAGGAAGGCAATGACCAAAATACATGCAGAACCAATTCACTAAGGAATTATGCAGCTAACATTTGGACAAGTTTCAACCGACCAAAAAATATCCGAAAAGGAAAAATCCCTTCAAGCCGTATTGGATAGAACAGTGGAGGGTAAAAAAGTATTTGGAACATCTTTTGCCATTAAAAAAGATACTGCAATTTGGCACGGGGCATCAGGTAATCTGTCCGTAAATCAGCCTTATTTCATTGCAAGCACAACTAAATTATTTACCACCGCTATCGTTCTAAAACTTAGAGAGAAAGGTAGATTAAACCTAGAGGACAAAATCAGTAAATACATCGATAAATCTATTTTATCAGGATTGCACGTTTACAACGGGAAAGAATATGCTGAAGAGCTAACTATTAAACACTTACTCGCGCATACATCAGGACTTCCCGACTACTTTCAAGGCAAAGGAACAAGTGGAAAAAGTTTGGAAAATGAAATAACAGAAGGCAATGACCAATCTTGGACTTTTGCTCAAGCCATTGAGCGGGTTAAAAAAATGAAACCTCTTTTTGCACCTGGAACTAAAAACAAAGCAAATTATTCTGATGCAAATTTTCAGCTTTTAGGAAAAATCATTGAGACAATCACCCATAAATCGTATTCCGATAACTGCAACGAATGTATCATTCAGCCACTTGGGTTGACCAAAACCTACTTGTATCAAGACGCTACTGATACAATACCAAAGACGCTCTACTACAAAAGCAACCAGCTGCATATACCCCAAGCAATGACCTCTTTTGGGGCAGATGGTGGTATAGTTTCAACTTCTGGCGATATGCTAGTTTTTATTGAAGCGTTTTTTACCGTTATCTCAATGCCGCTGCCATCTCAGACAATTCGCTTCGCAAGTTCATAATTGGCAAGGATGATTATGAATATTTTGCGCATCGGGGCCTTGGAAGGAAGGTGCCAGATGAGCGCAGAAGGCGATTTCTTGAAGCACTTCGCACCAAAAAGAAGGTGGAATGGGTAGATACTATTGAAAAAAACGGAAAAACAGTCCATGTGCTTCGCAAGTTTGTACCTGTTTACAATCACTTGGACAAGTTGGAGATGGTCTATGGTTTTGGCGCAGACGTTACCGATTTGGAACTATTCCGGGCAAAAGATCAGAGCGTAAAAGCCAACTTGCGCTATGCGCAGAGATTACAGCAATCCATGCTGCCTTCTGAATCGAGCTTGCGCGATGCCTTGGGTCAAGTGATGCTATATTACAGACCCAAAGAGTTGGTGTCTGGCGATTTTTATTGGTCAGCGGTGAAAGGCGACCACACCTATGTTGCTGTGGCAGATTGCACAGGTCATGGCATATCGGGAGCTTTATTGAGCATTATCTGCGCCCATGCTCTTGATGAAAGCGTCAAAGAACTCAGAGGGGGCAATCCACATGAGCTACTGGAAAAATGTCGAGATATTATCATTACCAACCTCAGTCACAGCGATGCTGAGTTGAAAGACGGAATGGACATCGCGCTATGCTGTATTCACAACTCTGAATTGACTTTTTGTGGCGCTAATAGAGGCTTGTGGTTGATTCGCAATGGAACAATCCATGAATATATGGGGCATAGACAATCGGTGGGGCTTCAGCAAAATCCTATCAAATTTGAGCGCACGGTGGTAAGTATTCAACCTCAAGATATGATTTATATGTTCACCGATGGGGTAGTAGATCAGTTTGGAGGATTGAACGACCGCAAGTTTACGCGCACGAATCTCCGCGCCCTGTTACTAGATGCTGCACATCTACCTCTAAATGTGCAGGAGCAAATAGTAACCGATAGGCTCAATAGTTGGAGAAATACTACCCCGCAATTGGACGATATGTGTCTTCTTGGGCTGAGAATAACCTAGAAATCTCGTCAAGTTGACGAAGTAGCATAATGCTTCAAGGCCAAGCCTAAATCACAGCTTATATAGATGTGAATTACACACAAAAAAAAACATTTTAGGGTGTTGCAGGATCTAAGGAAAAGCATTTACTTTGCATTAGTTATTAATTATTGGGCTACCAATTTAAGTCGCAAAGAGTTGTATTTCCTTGAATGTGGGTGATTTTGAGGCAAGAAACCGTTCAAACAGCCTGTCAATCATGGAGGTTCGGTGTCCGCGTCTGT
>Ga0247843_1003868_pt1 | contig 23449 bp, 16 predicted proteins | sample LaCruzMarch2017__FD_192420 | JGI IMG/M metagenome (GOLD analysis project Ga0247843, IMG submission 192420) | Freshwater microbial communities from meromictic Lake La Cruz, Castile-La Mancha, Spain - LaCruzMarch2017_8m | ecosystem: Environmental > Aquatic > Freshwater > Lake | place: Spain...
GAACGACAGCGGGATGGCACAAGCCACGATCAACGCAGCGCGGAAATTGCCCAGAAGCAGCAAGAGCACCACGACCACCAGCACGGCCCCTTCCGACAAGTTGCGCTTCACGGTGCTCACGGTGCGATCGACCAAGTTCGAGCGGTCGTACACCACCTGGACTTCAATCCCCCGGGGCAGGCGCGCCTGAAGCTCGGCAATCCGCAGGCCCACGCGGTGGGCGACGATCCGGCTGTTCTCACCCATGAGCATCATCACGGTGCCCAGCACGGTTTCCTGGCCATTTTGTGTCGCCGCGCCGGTCCGAGGTGCCGCATCGATGCGGACCTCGGCCAGATCGCGGACCCGCAACGGCTGAACGGCCGCTGCGTACTTCACGGGCAGGTTCCCAATCTCGTCGAGGGTGGTGGGCTTGGTGGCCGCCCGGAACACCAACTGCCGACCTCCGCGATGGATGACGCCGCCTCCGGTGTTCTCGGTGTTCCGGCGGACCGTCTCGGCCAGTTCGGCGAAGGTCAGGTTGGCCTCACGCAGTTTTTCCGGATCGGGCTGAATGACGATTTGTCGGCTGAAGCCGCCGATGGTGTTGATCTCGGCCACGCCGGGAGTAGAGCGCAGGAACGGCTTGGCGATGAAATCCTGAGTTTCCTGCAGTTCGAGCAATTGAGCAAAGGCATCGGTGGGGCGATTCGTCGCATCAGCCCTCCACGACAAGGTGTAGTAGAAGATCTCCCCCAGACCGGTGGAAATCGGAGCCAAGGCGGGATCGGCTCCCACCGGCAGGCGGTCACGGACCGATTGGATGCGCTCGGCCACCAGTTGGCGGCACCGATAAACATCCACGCCATCCTCGAATTGGAGGGTCACTTGCGAGAGCCCGTACTTGGTGAGCGAGCGCAATTCATGGAGCTGCGGCAATCCGGCCAGTTCCTGCTCGAGGATCCGGGTCACCAGCACCTCCGCTTCCTCGGGCGCCAGGGCCGGGACCTGGGTGTTGATTTGAACCTGCGGCTGGGTGATGTCGGGAACGGCATCGATGGGCAGCTCGCGCGCCGACCAAATGCCCACGGCCAACAAGGCCGCCGTCGCCAACACGATGACCGCCCGCTGGCGCAAGGAGAATTCGAGGATGCGCTCGATCATGGCCGGACCGGTTGAGTGTTCGAGGCTGAGACCAGACTCAGACCCGTCGCCTGCTCGAGTTCCAGCAACGCAGCCATGGCCTCACGACGGGTGTCCAGGTGGGCTTCCACCGCATCCAGATACTGCTTTTGCAACTCGATATAAGTCGTGGCGGGAACGGCTCCGAGCCGGTAATGCCGGTCGGCCAATTCGGCAGCCGATTCAAACTGGGACACCACGTCGGAGCGCCAATGGGCCAATTCGGCGAGACGGGAATCGTAGCCACGGGCGGCGCTCACCACCCGTCGTTCCACCTCACGCCGCGCCACAGCCAGGACCGCCACAGCCTGTTGTCGCTTGGCTTCGGCCCCGGCGATATTGGCCGTTCGGGGACGCCACAGCGGCAAGGGAAACGCCACGCTCACGCCCACGATGCGGTCCAAGGTACTGCCATCCTGACCCATGGTCATCGGACCGACCTCAAAGGCCGGCCAGCGCTCGTTGCGGGCAAGGTCCACCCGAAATCCCTGCTGAACCAACTCAGCGGCGCGCGTCCGCAGTTCGAAATTGTTGGTGTTGGCCGCGGCCATGAGGCGATCCAGGGCCGGTCGTTCCGGCAATTCGGGCAGAACCCGCTTCACCTGGAGTGGGGCATCGAGAGCGGCTCCCCGGAGCAAGTTCAGCCGCACCCGCTCGGCATCGACTGTCAGCGCAAATTCCGAGGCCCGACGACGCAGCGTCAATTCAGTGGCCTCCAGAATGCGGACCTCCAATTGGGGGGCGATGCCCGCGGGATCCCGCTGCACGAGCACCTCGCGCAAGGCCCGGAAGCGATCAGCCACAGCGCGGGCCACCCGAGACTTCTCCTCGGCACTGGCCAACCCCAAGGCGTTCTCACGCACCTTGCCCGACAATTCCCGCCTGAAGGCCTCCATGCCCAAGGTGGACAGGGCGACATCTTGATTGGCGATGGCCTTGCGCAGAGACAATCGACCCGGCCATTCAAAGCTCTGTCGCACCGAGGCCACCCACATGGCGCCTTCACCGGCCATCGAGTGGTCGAGATTCTTGCTACGGATCTGTCCCCCCTGGAGTTCAGCCTTGGGCAAATCGAGTCGACCTGCCAGCCGAGTGGCCGCCTTGGCCCCATCGAGCTGGGCCTGGTAAAACCCCAGTTCGGCATTGGCTTCCAGAGCCTCGGAAACCAGGGCCTCGGGAGCGACCTCCACCGGGGTTTCGGCAGCAGACAGACTGAAAGCAACGGCAATCCCCAACAGGGAGCACAACCAACGGAAATTCAATGAGTTCATGAGCATTAGAAACGAACGGCTTGCCGAAAATCAGTCACACCATCCCGGCCACGACTCGGCGAATCGCAGCCCAAAGCAATCCCACAGATCCCGGATGATCGGAACCCATGGACTGACGGAAACGGAACCGATGGGCTCAGCAGCGGAGCACGTGAGTGCGGCTAACGCGCAAGCAAGGACTCAGGATCAACTGAACCCCGAGGGAGGCCTGACGGAGGGGAAGACTCGACGAAGCCACATGGGGCATCGTCATCGGCTGGAATGTCGCAGCGGACAAGTTCCGAGCAATCGAACCCCGTAGCGACGCTTCACTCGAACGATCCGCTAAACCCGGATCGCGATCGAGGTCGATGACATGGTCACCCCCGGGGGTCCAGGAATCGGCAGACATCGTGGTCAGCACGGCCGAGATCCAGTCATGGGAGTGCATGGAACCGGAAGCCTGGGACAGGTGTTCATGCCCAAGGATCACCAAGAACCCCTGCTGCCGGGATTCAATGCGGACCGAATGCTCCCCATCGACCACCGCCAACGCCGCGGTGCACAAGGTCATGAACCAACCCATGCCACCGAGGTAGGAAACCAGTCCCATCAAAGCCAAGCATCGGACCCAAGGTCCGCGTGAATGGCTTCTGGAATGAATCGGCATCCTGTCCGAAAGCTCCGATGCCGCCCCGGGAACCGCAACCCCTCTTTTGGCCAATGGATCACTCGGTCCAGAACCATCAAAACACCCCGTCGCCTCCAAGAGGCAGCAGCAGGATCGGGCCGGAGCGGCATAGGAACGTCGACATCCTAATTCCCCTCGCGCGACAGCGCGAAAGCCCAGCCGGCCCCAACGTTCCCTGCGAGCGCAGGACCGATCCCGCGGAGCCCCCACCGCCCACACAGCAGCGGGATCGGTCCGGAGCGAGCATAGGAACGTCGACATCCTGATCCCCCTCGCGCGACCGCGCGAAAGCCCAGCCGGCCCCAACGTTCCCTGCGAGCGCAGGACCGATCCCGCGGAGCCCCCACCATCGCCCACACAGCAGCGGGATCGGGCCGGAGCGAGCATAGGAAGCGATCACCCCATCCCCGGCGCGACAGCGCCAAAGCCAATCCTCCCCCGAGCTTCCCTGCGAGCGAAGGACCGATCCCGCGGCCCAGCGACCCAGCATGTCTTATGTCGGAAACTTGCATCGACGCCGTTTCTGAGTCTGAGTCATCCCTTTCGGGTCGCGACTTCCACATGGCTCCCATCTTGAACATCTCCATCGGGCATTGGGTAGGCTTCTTCGCCTTCGTCCTCGGCGCATTGGCGCTGGACCTCGGCCTGTTCCATCGCAAGAGCCGGGAAGTTCGCGCACGCGAGGCTCTGATTTGGACGTTGATCTGGGCTGGATGCGCCTTCTTCTTCGGCACCGTAGTGGCACCCCGAACCATCCCAGGATGGGATCCCTCGACCTCGGCCCTATTCCTGACCGGTTACCTCGTGGAGTTGTGCCTATCCATGGACAACGTCTTCGTCATCGCCATCATCTTCTCCTACTTCGGCGTCCCCCAACGATGGCAACATCGGGTGCTCTTCTGGGGCATCCTCGGAGCCTTGGTGCTCCGGGGCGGCATGATTTGGCTCGGCAGCGAACTCATCCAACGAGTGCATTGGACACTGTATGTCTTCGGCGGATTCCTGCTCATCACCGGCGCCAAAATGCTGCTCCTCCAGGAAGAGGACGCCTCGCCCGACCTGTCCAAAAACCCAGTGGTGAAGTGGGTCCGTCACTGCCTGCCGGTCAGTCCCGACTTCGATGAAGAACGCTTCACGACCCGATCAAAAGGCCGCTGGATGATCACCCCACTGGCCGTGGTGCTCGTGGTTGTGGAGACGACCGATGTGGTCTTCGCGCTCGATTCCATCCCAGCCATCTTCGGCATCACGCGAGAACCGTTCCTCGTCTTCACCTCCAACATCTTCGCCATCCTGGGCCTTCGGTCCCTCTACTTCGTCCTCGCCAGCGCGATGGGGTACTTCCGGCATTTGAAGAAAGGCCTGGCGTTGGTGCTCGTTTTTATCGGAGCCAAGATGCTGGCCGAAGAACCCCTGCTGAAACTCCTCGGAGACCGACTCAAGTACGTGTCGCTCGCTGTGGTCATGAGCCTGATCGTGCTCTCCATCCTGGCCTCGGTGTTCTCCAATCATCAGGACCGCAAAGGCGGGAAGGGATCGTCCACTTGAATTCCCGCTGGGTCACAGCGACCCCTCCCCCGGAATGCACCGAAGCCCTGCGGCGCGAGCGAGGGATCTCAGAATTGGTGGCTACTTGTTTGATCAATCGGGGAATCGTGACCACCGAAGCAGCCGATGCGTTCCTCGACCCCCGACTGCGATCCTTGTCCGACCCGATGATCCTTCCCGACATCCGGTTGGCCATCGACCGATTGTTCCTCGCCCGGGAGCGAAACGAACCACTGGTGATCTTCGGTGACTACGATGTCGATGGAGTCACCTCCACCGCCATCCTGACGGAGGTCTTAACCACGCTGGGATGGCAGTGCTCCCAGTACCTGCCCCACCGGCGGGACGAGGGCTACGGCTTGAGCCAGGCTGGCGTTGAGAACTGCCTGGCCCGTCACCCCACCTCACTGCTGCTGGCCGTCGACTGCGGCTCGACCGCCGTCGATCCGATCGGCTGGCTCAACAGTCGCGGAGTGGATGTCCTGGTCCTGGATCATCACCAACTCAGCGACCCGTTGCCACCGGCCCTGGCCCTGGTCAACCCCTTGCGCTCCCCGGATGCGGCCATCGCCCCGTTCTGCTCGGCCGGACTGGCCTTCAAGCTCGCCCACGCCCTCGTCAAACACGGACGCGAATCGGGTCTGGTTGGATTCGACACCTACAACCTCAAGCCATTGCTCGACTTGGTGGCCCTGGGCACCATCGCAGACCTCGTTCCGTTGATCGGCGAAAACCGCATCCTGGTGCACGCCGGTCTGGAGCGGCTCGACAGCACTTCGCGGGTGGGATTGCAGGCGCTCAAGCGGGTGTCCCGGACACGCAGCCCGATGGGAGTCTACGAAGTCGGCTTCCAACTCGGGCCACGTCTCAATGCCGCCGGACGTCTGGAGACTGCGGAGGACGCATTGCGGCTGCTGCTCTGCGACCGTGAGTCCGAGGCCCAGAGTCTGGCCGAAGTGCTCGACCTGCAAAATCGCGAGCGTCAGGAAGTCGAGAAACGCATCGCCCAAGAGGCGGGAGAACGCGTGCGGAACCGCTTCGACCCGGAGCGCGATCTGGTCATCGTGGAAGGAGACGCCTCCTGGCACATCGGGGTGGTCGGGATCGTCGCTTCCCGGGTGCTGCGCGAATTCCAACGTCCGACCCTCATCCTGGGCGGCGACGGGACCCTCTGGCGCGGATCCGGCCGGAGCATTTCTGGTTTCGACCTAGCGGGGGCTCTTCGGGATTGCTCCGACCTGCTGGAAAAGCACGGAGGGCATGCCATGGCCGCCGGACTCTCGATCGACCCGGCACGACTCGAGGCCTTCCGCCTGCGCATCAATGATCTGGCGCGGGAGCGACTGCGACCCGAGCACCTCCAACCCGAGGTCCGCATCGATGCATCCATTCCCCTGCGATCCTTGAGCCTGCCGGTGGTGGCCGACCTCCGGCGCCTCGAGCCGTTCGGAATGGGCAACCCTGTGATCCAACTGGCCGTTCGTGGACTCTCCCATGCCCGCCCACCGCAACGCCTGAAAGAACAACACTGGAAATTCTGGGTCACCGACGGAGGCACGCCCGTCGAGACCGTCTGGTGGGGGGCTGGCGATCGGCCGGTTCCCGAGGGGCGTTTCGACTTGGCCGTCATCCCCGAGGCCGGCGACTATGGGGGCAGACGATTCCTCCAACTGCGCCTCATCGACTGGAAAACCTCGGATCCGGCCTGAGTCGCACTCCCATTCATCGGGCAGTCCAACCCAGTGGTTGCCCCGCCCCTCTCCCGGCCTTACCTATCTGGAACATCAGCAAACCCATGAGTGTGCCCATCGATCCTTCCACCCAAAGCTCGTTTACAGCCGACTACCGGACGCATCGAAATCTGCCGCCCTTGGCCGGTCTTTGCTCCTTCGCCGAGGCCGAGCGCCCGGGATTGTCCGTCGAACAGAGTGTGCGGCGTCTCAAGCGTCACCACTACGTCCTGCGCCGCATCCACGGCATCCTGACGGCACGGATCACCGCGGAGCCAATCTACGAACTCAAGATGGCTTGGAGCCATCAAGCGTGGCTCTGTGCCGAGCAAGTCAGTGCACTTCGGACTCGCGTGGGCGAAATGCGCGAACCCCCGCTGGGTCTGGACAAGGTTCCCCACGAAGGCTTGGCGTTGGCGTTCGATGAGCTGCTCTCGGCCCCCCGCGACTTGCTGCTGCTGGGCCTGTACGAGGTCGTCTTGCCTGCGTTGCTCGGTGCGATGGCCCACCACGGGATCGATGCCCACCCGCTGGCCGACCAACCCACCGTGCGGCTCATGCGCATCGCCCAACTCGATCTGGAGCCGATGCATCACTACGGACGCAAGGCCATCTCCAGCTTGGTCTCCGGCGACGCACGGGCCGCCGCCCAACCCGCACTCGGCGTTCTCAGACAGGCCATTGCCGCGGCTGGCGGCTTGGATGGCGCCTCGACAGCCGGCACGGATGCGCCACTGCCGGCGCGCCTGCATTCCGCGCAGCCCTGGCAGTATGATCCCCGGCCTCAACGGGATGAGCGCTTCCCAGATCCCTACAACATGGGAGTCAACGCGGAGGTGTTTCTCTATGACCCAAAGCAACCGGCTGAGGCCAAGGTGCTGATGATGTACTACAAGCGGCTCCGAGAAATCGATGTGCCGGAAATGATGGCCAGCATCATCACTCAAACACCGGACAAGCCCTGGGGCTACTATCGGGACATGAGCCGTCAACTCTGGGATGAAGCGCGCCATGCGATGATGGGCGAGGTAGGCTTCGCCAGCGCCGGCATCGATTGGCCCCAGCAGGTGGCGGTAAACTTCACTTGGTCCCTCGGGTTGAACACCCAACTCACCCCCAAGGAACGGCATGCTGTGCTCTACTTCATCGAGCAGGGACTCATGCCCAAGACCGGCAAACGACACGAGTGGGAAACGGCCATCATGTCCGGGAGTCCACTGGCGGCCACTTTCCAGGATTTCGACTGGGCCGATGAGGTGCTTCACGCGCGCGTCGGCCGGGACTGGTACGTCTCCGACATGCCCTCGCCCCATGAGGCCGTGGCCTATGGGGACGCCTGCTGGAGCAAGGTTCTCATGAACTGGGAGCAGTGGCGTTCGGAGGGTTGCACTCAGCATTCCAACTGGTGGACGGGTGCCTACGCCCAATATTGCGAACGCCACGGCAAAACTCCCGACCCGACCGTCGCCCAGTTTGCCGTGAGTTATGAGTCCATCCGAGCTGACTTGAGAGACTTGGCTTTGGCCTCGGGCTAAGCCCGTCCTGATGAGGAAACCAGCGAGGGGAAACCCGAAGAATCCCGCGATTTTTGGGGCTTCGTTTTGAGCGTGTCTGGGGCCGGGGCCCCAGGGGTCAGCATCCGATTTGCAACCACACCAAAAGACCGGCCTGAGCCAGCACGCAAAGACCCAAGGTGATCCACAATGTTCGTTCCCAGCCGGTCAGTCCCCGCTGAGCGGGTGCCGCCAAATGAAAACGGGCGATGGTTGCGCCGAGCGAGACGGCGTCGCCCCAGCGCAAGACGGCCTCACGGACAGGAACCCCGTTGATAGCCACCACCGAGTCACCCAGGCTACGGATCGTCAGGCGCCCGTCAGAACCTCGCTGAACCTCGGCGTGTCGCGCCCACACTCCCGGAGATGCCAACACCCAGCCATTGGAGGGATCCCGACCAATCGTCAAAACATCACCGCTCCAGGCATGGCCCGGAGAGCCAGGGGTGCGGAATTCGAACATCTGGAAATGATGGCGACACCTCTGGAGGGTTCCAGTCGGATTTGCCAAGTTTTATCTGCGAAGCCAAATCACCCCAGCGTCTCACACCCACCATCTCCCACCCACGAAATGGGAATGGGCGCTCAGAGAATGCTGCGGACCACTTCGATGCGGTCACCCGGATACAAAGGCACGTCCAATTCCGGCTTCTTCATCGCCGCCTTGCAGTCCACGGTGATTTGCTGGCCGTTGATTCGGGTGACGCGGACCTCGCGACGATTGGCGTACTCGGTGAAACCACCGGCTCGGTTGATGGCCTTCAGGACCGTCATTCCTCCCTCAAAAGGGAATGAACCGGTGGCCCGGACCTCTCCGCCCACAGAAACCGTTCTGCCCAGCACCTGAACGTTCACCGAAAGGCGCTTGTACATCTGCTTCTTGACGGTGAAGAGATCGCGGATGTCCTTGGAGACATCAGCCGCCATCTTGCCGGCTACTTGCACCTGCTCACCCATGTGGATAGTCACCAACCCAGTCTCCGGCACCTGGATCTCGGTCGGGGCGATGGGCACCGAGGCCTCATACATCACGCGGATCACATCACCCACAGCGATGCGATCAATGCTGAACCCACTGTTGGTGCCCGAGGCGCCCACAGCAGGAACCACCGGTGCGTTGGCCGCAGTGGCAGCCTGAGGACTGGCCGATCCGGTATCCGTCTGGCAACCACCCCAGAGAACAGCCATCAGCAGCACCAACGCACACATCCCGTTTTGACCGAATCGAAGCATCATGTTGATAAGTTCGCGGAGTCTAAAGGCATCCGGACAGCGGCTCAATACTTGGTCTCTTTGCCCGGCTTGATTTCAGAACCCTTGGGCTCGGAACCAGCGACGGCGATCTCGACCGGCTTGGAGTCGGAACGCTTCTTCTTGGACAACTTGCGCTCACCGTCCGGCTTGCTGTCTTCGCTCTTGGAATAGTAATCGTAGTAGTAGCCGCTGTAGTAGTAGTAGTAGCTGTCTTGGCTGATGTTGATGTTGTTCAACACGACACCCAAGAGGTGACCACCGACCTTCTCGACCATTTGCTTGGCGCGGAGGGTCATTTGCTGCGGGTACTTGCGGTACTGGACCACCAACACGGCCATGTCCACTTCGCTGGCCAGGATGGAAGCGTCACTGACGCCCATGATCGGCGGTGAATCGAAGAACACGAAGTCGTACCGACTCTTGGCCTCGGCGATGAACTCCTTCATGGCCGCTGAGTTGAGGATACCAATGGAGCTGCTCGGCAGACGGCCCGAGGGCAGGAAGTCGAGAGACGGAACCGGCGTCGTCTGAATCACCTCTTCGAGGCGATTTTGCTTCAGCAGGTAATTGGTCAACCCCAAGTTGTTGGCCACATTGAGAATCTTGTGGAGGCTCGGGCGGCGGAGGTCGGAGTCCACGATGAGCACACGGTTGCCATTCTGGGCGAAGACGGTCGCCAAATTGAAAATAGTGGTGGACTTGCCCTCGCCGGCACCGCCGGAAACGACGGTCATTGTGCGCCAATTGGTGTCCTTTCGGGAGAACAGGATGTTGGTCCGCAAGACTCGATAGGCCTCGGCGTGGGGACTGTCGGCTCCCTCGGACATGAGGGCTCCGACATTCTGGGGAATGACTCCCAGAACGGGCGCCTGCAAGGCTTGTTCCACGTCATCGATGGTCTTCACCGACGTGTCGAGGTACTCGATGAAGAAGGCCAGACCAATGCCGAGGATCAAACCGAAGACCACGCCGATGGTGATGTTGACGGCCTTCTTCGGACGGACCGGGTTGGTGCCGGGTAGGGCCTCGTTGATGGTCTCAACCGACGAGGTGCTGCTGAGATCTCGATCAATGTCTTCCTGGGCGACGCGGATCTTGATGCCGTCGCGAATACGACGGGCGCTCTCGAATTCGTTGCGCTGGACGATGTAAGGCCGGAACCGCTGGGTGTCTTGAGAATTCTTTTCGATGGTCTCCTGAAGGTAGGTCTTCTGGTTTTCCATCGCTGCCTTCTCGGCCTCCAATGTGGAGCGCATTCCGCTCAAGATGCCTTGAACCGTCGCGTCCAACTGCTCATCGAGCTTGGCAATCTGCAAGGACCACTTGATGACTTCCGGATGATCGGGACCGAAGTCGGGGCTGAGTCCAGAAGCCTGACGCAAGGCGTAATTGCGGGCAGAGATCAGGGTGTTGAGCTCGGTGGTCGGATTGGCCACCACCAGGGCATTGAGCAAACGATCCCCCTTCAAGAGACCCAACTGCTCCAGCAAACGGTTGTTGCGGGTGATCCGGGTCTGGTAATCTTGGATGACTCCGGTCATCCGCGAAAGTTCCTGGGCCGAAAGACCCTGAACTTGGCCGGAATCGGCAATCTCTTCCGGCACCTTGAGATCTATCCGCAGCTTGTCCATCTTCTCACGCGCCTCGGCGACTTCCTTCTCGTAGCCGGCCAACTTGTTGGTCAGGGCCTCCCAAGCCTTGTCACTTCGCCCTGAGCGGTTGGTATTCCGGTAGCGGCCGTAGATTTCGGCGATCTTGTTGGCGATGCGCGCAGCCAGTTCTCGATCCTCATTGAATGCGGTGATTTCGATGATGGCGGTGTTGCGGAACTGGGTGATGTCCACCTCACGAGACAGCATTTCGTAGGCGTCTTGGATGGGCAATTCGCCGGGTTGCTTGTCACGCTCGGCATAGACGCGGGCCAACTTCAGATCCTTGATGACCTCGTTGAGGATCTTGGGGGAGCGAATGACTTGGAACTCGGTCTGGAGGAAGTACTGGTCGAAGGCAGGCGTCATCGGACCGCTACCCATCATCAACTGGGTTAGCGGGGTGTCTTTCTCAACCCTCATGCGCGCCAGCGACGAGTACGACTCGGGCTGGAACTGGGTGATGACCGCCGTGGTAATGACCACCAGCAGGAAGACCGCCAAAATGACGGCCTTACGGATGCGGATGATGCGCCAGTAATCGAGGAAGTGGAGCTTCGAGTCCTGCGACTGGGGTGCCTTCGATACTTCCATGTGCAAAAAAATAGGAGGCTAGAATGGATGTTCCAGCCTCCTTCGCCAGAGTTGGAAATTCTTAGTAGGTGAAATTGACGCCCAGCATCACCCGGTTACGCGAGAACTCACGCAAGTCTTTCACCAGATCGGAATCCACGCGGTCGTGAGCGTAGGACACACGGGTCGAGATGTTCTGGGTGATGCGGTAGGAGAGCGACACGTCGGCGGAAGCGTAGCTGTCGCTCTTGCCATCGACACCAGGTCCGCCACCGATGAAGCTACCCATCTGGTAGAGACCGTTGATGGAACCCACCAACTTCGGGGTGAAGCTGTGCGAGATTCCGATACGAGCGGAAGTCGCGCTGCTGCCGCGGATCGGATCCGAGAACAGACCGCCACCCACAGCGCCCAAGATGCCCACATCGGTCGCCGTCAGCTGATGACGCACACCCACGGTGAGCGAAGAGCCGGGCAGGAAACCATAGGCCACCTGGCCGTCAATGTAGGGCGAAACACCGTCGCGGCTCTTAATGCCAACCACATCGGCGAAGTCGTTGTACTGGATACCACCGCGGAGCGAACCGGTCAGGTTGGCTGCGAAGTCATGATCGATGGTCGCGGCAACGAAGTGCGAGTTGACGTCACGGACGAAGCCAACGTTGCTGCCGGGCCCATCAAAATCAGTGATGCCGTACTGGTAGAACAGACCGACGCTGGACTTCGCGGTCAACTGATAACGCACATTGACCGAGGGGAGGTACTCCACGCGGTCCAGCGACTGAGCGAAGGCGAGATCGTCGAAACGGAAGAGGTTGTTCCGGAAACCGGTCACCGCGCTCCAGTTCTCCGCCAACTGGGAGGTGAAGTCGAAGCCGGCGATGTTACGGAAGTTGGTGCCCTCGGCGCGGAAGAGGACACCGGCGCCGCCCGCACCCTGACCGAGCTGCTGGGGCTCCTGGGCCTGAGCGAAGCTGTCGAAGACGTTGATCTTGAAGCGGCTGTTGAAATTGTGGCTCAGGTTGGCGTCCACCACATGGTTGTGGTCGACGGACTTGGCGCGGTTTTCGAAGTAGCGCAGCAGGTAATCGTAGCGGAGACCCAGCGTGGTCTGCCCATCGTTCACCGGCAGGTTCAAACTGAAGCCCGGTGTCAGCTCGAAACCGAAGCTGTCCACCTTGGTCAGGTCGCTACGGGTGTAGACGTTGTCGTTGTAGAAACCAGAGACGCCAGCCCGAACAGTCCAAGGCTTGGCCCCTCCCTCGGAAGCTTGGAGGGCAGTGGTGACCGCGAGGCTCGCAGCGCCGATAGTAAGGGCGCTCACGCTAGGAATGAGGTTTTTCATGCGAAATCCGTTTTAGACGGCTCTGTCGTCGTTGGAACGCGGAGCTTGGTTACGTGAGGAGTTTTCGAGCTTCGTGGCGGAGTGTCAACCTGTTTTCCGGGTATTCCGGAAAGACCCACCCCTACAAGTCGTCCGAGTCTGTGACTATGACCCATCATCGGGGCATCTGCTCGAATGCAGGGAAGTCGCGGACCAACTGATCCCAATTGGCCACTTGTCCCCACGAGGTGAGGGAGAAAACCTCCACAGGTGCCCCTTCACCGAAGCCGAGCGATAGCCGCTGGTGGCGGAACCGCTCACGGAGACTCGCTTCCCATTGGTCGAGTGTCTCCACCGGAGCGATTCCATGCCGACCCACCCAGGGCAACCACTCTCGGATTTGACTTTGGTGGCACCAGGACTGGCGGGCGATCTGATCGAAGGTGCTGGAGACATCAACCACCAGGTCAGAGACGGATTGAGGACCGTCGCCAATGTAGCTGTCCCAAGTATTGAGGATTACCGGGGTCCGGATCCAACGTGCCTCGGTCTTGCCCGCTTCAGGATACTCGTCCACAAAGGCATGAGGAACATTGATCATGTAGGCCACCCGGCGAACGGCGTCGGCCACCGTGATGTGATCCGGATGGACTCCCGCCCGGGTATCGGCCGGAAGCGGAGGGCAAAACAAATAGTCGGGTTCGAAATCGCGGATGCTCCTCCAGAGCGCGGCCAGGAGATCATTGCTGGGAAGTCGCGCTTCTCCGAAAGGGCTGCCGTCTGGGCGGGCCAGACGTTCAAACTCGTACCCACCGATCGCGGCAGCGGCGGCCTGCTCCTCCAAGCGGATGCGAGCCGTTTCCTGCGGGGTTCGCCAATGGTGGCCTGAACGGCCATCGGTGCAGACGAGGACCTTGGCGCGGAGGGCTCCGGCATGCTTGCGGCGGAACAGATCAAAGGTGCCCGCGGCTACAAATTCGAAATCATCGAAATGGGCGTGGACACAGAGGATTCGCATATTGGCAAAGGATCTCTGCAAGAATGGTAGGCGGTGAGGGATTCGAACCCCCGACCCAATGCGTGTAAAGCATTTGCGCTAACCGCTGCGCCAACCGCCCGACCGACCGCAGGGATTCACGCTAACCCGTACCATGTCAGGGATTCAATGCGGCAATGCAGAACACTCAAATCCGGCGACTGTTCAATCATCGGTTCTCATGCAAGGTGTCCGATGGAATGGCTGCGCCTGAGAATACCTCGCCGACAAAGCCCGTGTCTCTCGGGTGAACTCCTGTTGGCCGAACGGGACACCGAGGCTAACCTCGGACACCAATGAACCGGGCATTCCCGAATGGAGCCTCTCCGTCTGAGGGCAGGGTTTCACACACCCTCTCTGCCACCGTAGAGGAGTGGTTGGCCCCGGCCCTGCCTGAAGAGGACCTCCGGCTGCCCCACCCGATCCTCAGTGCCCAGGCAGACCCTCGCCCGTTCCTGGAATCCCACCGCGATGGCGTGGTCATCGCCTTGGACTGGCCGGTCATCCTCGAGGCGGCCGAGCTCACCCGGCTCGGCCGACACCGCGACCTGCTCGAGCTGGACCGAAACTATCCCGCGCGGAGGGCTGGCCAATGGACCGAAGCTTCGTTCCGTGTTGGTCGTCGGCAATTGTCGCGGCTGAAAGTCTGTCGCGACCTCCGGGTGGTCCAGCGCTACCTGGCGGCCGTGGAGGACGGACAAGCCCACGCTTGGAACCCGATCGTGTTCGGGGTGGCCATGGCCGCGTTCAATCTGCCTTACCGCTCCGGATTGCTGCATTACGCCAGCACCTTGCTCCGGGGTTTCGCCGAACGGTGCCGCCCGCGAAATGTGCCATTGGCCGACTGGACGGTGTGGATGGATTCGCTCGAGGCACCCCTTCCGGAGGCGGTCCAGCGTCTGCTCCCCTCGGCCTTCACGGCTTCGGGAACACCCTCTCGGGCCGTCGGAGGCTGAGGATCGTTGAGGAATCCCCTTTCCCCCGGGGCTCCGTCGGGCTTTCCTCCGGTCCTCGTTATGCTTAAGGCCGGCATCGTCGGTTTGCCCAATGTGGGCAAGTCCACCCTCTTCAACGCAGTCACCCGCACCCGAAAGGCGCAGGCGGCGAACTACCCGTTCTGCACGATCGATCCCAACGTGGGCATCGTCACCGTGCCGGATGAACGTCTGGGGGTGCTGCAAAAAATCGCCAAGACCAACGTCGTGATCCCCGCGGCCATCGAGTTTGTGGACATCGCCGGTCTGGTGAAAGGTGCCAGTGCCGGCGAAGGCTTGGGCAACAAGTTCTTGAGCCACATCCGCGAGGTCGACGCCATCGTGCAAGTGGTCCGGTGCTTCGAAGACGCCGACATCCACCACGTGTCCGGCAGCGTCGACCCGGTTCGGGACATCGAGATCATCACCACCGAACTCGTCTTGGCTGACATGGAGTCGGTCAACAAGCGCCTCGATAAGGTGGCCAAGGATGCCAAGCGGGGAGACAAGGATGCGCAGGCCGAACAGGCCGTCCTCAGCAAGCTCAAGCCGCACCTCGACGCCGGCAAACCCGCATTGACCTGCGAACTCACCACTGAGGAGAAGGCCCTGTCGAAGAGCTTTTGGCTCATGACCGACAAACCCACCCTCTTCGCCTGCAATGTGAAGGAGGGCGACTTGGCCACCGCCGACACCAACCCCTACGTGGTCAAGGTGCGCGAATATGCCAAGAGCCAACTGAGCTGCGAAGCCACAGTCATCAGCGCCCAGATCGAGAGCGATCTCGTGGATTTGTCCGAGGACGAGGCCAAGGAATTCCTCTCCGCCCTGGGTGTCTCCGAATCGGGCGTGGGTTCACTGATCCGGGCCACCTACCATCTCCTCGGACTGCGCACCTACTTCACGGCCGGCGAGAAGGAAGTCCGGGCCTGGACCATCCATGCCGGAGACACCGCGCCCAAGGCGGCCGGCGTCATCCACAGCGACTTCGAACGCGGCTTCATCAAGGCCGAGACCGTGGCCTACAAGGACCTGGTCTCCTGCGGCTCGGTGGCCGCCGCCCGCGACAAGGGCCTGTACCGCATGGAAGGCAAGGAATACGTGGTCGCCGACGGCGACGTGCTGGTGTTCAAGTTCAACGTCTAGTTCCAAGTCTTAACCGGCCGCGGACGAATTCTAGGACCGATTCCAAAACCGGTTCTGCGTCAGGCCAGTACGCACAACGGCCCGGGGCGAAGGGAGAGGCATGACCTCCCCACCGCCGCCGGGCCGTTTCGTTTGGGACCGATGTTTTGCGAACCGGCCTGCCCAGTCCGATCGGACCCATCGGACCGATCAGGCGCCGACCACCTTGGAGAGCAACGCGTTCATGCGCTGGAGCATAGCACGGGGATCTTCCAGGCGGCCTGAGGCCAGCCGGGCCTGATCATTCAACTGCTCGGCCACCAAGCTCGCCAGTGCCGCATCGTTCTGACGCAACTGGTTGAGCTTCACGATGACCGGGTGCCTGGGGTTGATCTCCAGGTCCGGCGCCGCGTCTTCACCGGCCATGGCGTCACGTCCCATGGACTTGAGCGTGCGACGCATGCTGGCGGTCATGTACTTGTCGCTATCGAGGGCCACCACCGGGCTATCGACCAAGCGCTTGGATGAACGCACCTCGTGGACCGCCTCGCCCAAGGTCAGCTTGAGCCAACCCGCCAGCGATGTGGCCTCGTCGTCAGACAAGGCGCCCTCCTTGGAGGCGTCCTCCACATCGAGTTCGGCCTTCTCGGCGGCCGTGATGCTCTTGGAATCGAACTCGCGCAAACGATCCATCACGAACTCGTCGATCGGATCATCCACGAACAGCACCTCAAACTTGCGGGCCCGGAACACCTCGAAGTACGGACTCGCCTCGGCGGCGGCCCGATCCTTGGCCAACAGGTAATAAATGTCCTTCTGGCCCTCCGGCATCCGCTTCACATAATCGGCCATCGACGTCTTCTTGCCGGCCTCCGTTGCCGAGGACTCGTAGCGGATAAGCTTGGCCAAGGCGGCCTGGTTCTCCCAGTCGCTGAGCACACCCTCTTTGAGGAACCGGTGGTACTCGGAGTAGAACCCGTCGTAAGCCGTGGCATCCTTCTCGGCCTCTTCGGCCAAATGCTTGAGGAAGCGATTGGTCAGCGCCTTGCTCAGCTTGCGCATGAGGTCGGAGTCTTGCATCCGCTCGCGGGAGACATTGAGCGGCAAGTCTTCGCTGTCGACCACACCGCGCACGAAGCGCAACCACTCCGGCAAGAGTCCCTTGGGCTTGGACTCGATGAGCACCTTACGGCAATAGAGATGGACTTCCGACTCTTGGCGCACCATGCCGGGCATTTCCAGACTGCGGGAAGGCACGAAGAGCAACGCCTGAATGGCGATGGGCGCATCGGCCGTGAAATGCAGGCGGTACTTGGGCGCCTCGTTGTCATGGGCGAGGTACTCGTAGAACTCCTTGTATTCCTCCTCCTTCACCTCGTTCTTCGAGCGGGCCCAGATGGCCTGAACCGTGTTGACCCGCTTGCCGTCGAGCTCGAGCGGGAAGGCCACGAAGTTGGAGTACCGCTTGACGATGCGTTCCAAGTTGCCGGCTTGCGCGAATTCCTTGGCTTCGTCCTTGAGGCTGAGGGTGATTTGAGTGCCCGGGGCGGCGTCCGGAGCCGACTCGAGCGTGTAGCCATTGCCACCCTCGCTGGTCCATTTCCAACCCTCGGAGCCGGCCGCCTGAGAGCGGGTCACGACCGTCACCTGCTTGGCCACCATGAAGGCGGAATAGAATCCGACACCAAATTGCCCGATGAGCCGAGTGTCAGGCTTTTGCTGCTCGGCCAACGCCTTCAGAAAGGCCTTGGTGCCCGAGTGAGCGATGGTGCCCAGGTTCTGGACGAGCTCATCCCGGTTCATGCCAATGCCCGTGTCGGCGATGGTCAGCGTCGACTCCGCCTCGTTGGCGGTGATGGCGATGGAGGGGCCACTATCACCCGTGGGCGACTGCCCGCTGGCCTGAAGAAAACGGAGTTTCTCGCAGGCATCGGCAGCATTGGAGACCAACTCCCGCACGAAGACCTCGCGGTCGGTGTACAGGGAGTGGATGACGATGCTCAGCAATTGCTGGATCTCGGCTTGGAATGAATGCTGTTCCGGCTGACTAATGGGTTGACTCATGGTGTGTTTAAAAAACGAAGATCCAGACCGCCATTGGCCCGGGCCACGCTGCGGCGAACCGCAAGCGGGCAGTGATTTTACTCGCTCAATCCGAGGCCCTGTCAAGGGAGGGACCGTCTGGGCAGCGCCGCTTCCAGATCGAGGTATGGCGGTCGGTCGGTCCCGAAACCAATCCGACCCCTACGCCACAATCGGCCTCTCAAAGACTCACCAGACCCGGGCCCAGATCACCTTCAGGTAGCGGCTTTCCGGGCAATTGGACATCACCGGGTGGTCTTCGCCAGGTCCCGTGCGGTCGAGGATCTGAAGGCGACGGCGAGTGCGGATGGACATCCGGATGACGATGTCCTCGAACTCCTCGGCCGAGATCATGCCCGAGCAGGAACACGTCACCAGCAGACCTCCCGGACGGGTGATCACCATGCCAAGCCCATTGAGATCTTCGTAGCGCTGGCGACCCTCGGCGGCGTCTTCATCGTCCCGGCTGTGGATGAGCTTGGGCGGATCCAGAATCACCACATCCCACTGTTCGCCATTGTCCCGCATCTGACGGGCGTAGCTGAACGCATCGCAGTCCACCCAACTGATGCGGACCTGATTGAGATTGGCGTTGCGCTTGGACATGGCGATGGCGGCCTCGTCCAGATCCACGCCTGTAGCTTCGGAGGCCTGCCCCAGCAGCATCGCCGAGATGGAAAACCCGCCGGAATAGCAGCACAAATCCAACACCCGTTTGCCACGGGTATAGCGAGAGAGCTTGAGACGGTTGTCGCGCTGGTCGCAGAAAAACCCGGTCTTGTGCCCTTCCTTGAAATCCACCTCATAGCGGATGCCGTGCTCCCGGATCTTCACAGCCCGGACGGGATCGGACTTCACCGTCGTGGGAGAGATCCCCTCATTGCGTGCCACCGTGTCATCCACCTCGAAGACCACCCGCTGGGTTCCCAGGCGCTCATGCATCCGGGGAATCCAAGAGGCCAAGCGCTGGGCGATGCCCAAGCTGTGGACCTGGATGCTCAAAACGTCGGCGAACTTATCGACCACCAGACCACTGAGGCCGTCGGCATCGGAGTGCACCACCCGGAATGCATCGGTCACCTCCGGCAGGCGCAGAAAATCGATCCGATGGTCCATGGCCCGATCGAGCAACTCGACCAGCAGCGATTCCTCGACAAAGGATTCTCCCCAATGGAAGAGCCGCAGAGGCACCTTCGCGCGCGGATGCCAGAGGCCATTGCCACAAGGCGAACCTGACTTGTCGTACACATGGACCCAGTCACCCGGTTTCGCACCCGCGGAGGCATCGCGGATCATGGCCGGATACACCACCGGTTGCTGACTGTGGTACTTCAACCAGACCCACGGCGTCTGCCAATGCGTCGTATCGGCCTGCGGCAGCGCCGGCGGACTCGGGCGCGGGCCAGAACGCGGGCCAAAGCTCGGACCGGAAGGGGGAGGACCCTCGTAAGGTCTCCGGGGCCGGAACGGGGGACGATCAAAAGACGCCATGTGGCACAGTTGATACGGCCAAAACGCCTCCGAGCCAAGCACCGTCCCCAACAACACCCCCCCGAGAGCCCCCTCTCAACCTCCTAACGTCAGCTTCCCAGAAAACCCAACCCACTCCCAGCGGCAGCGGGATCGGTCCACAGCGAGCCTTGGAAGCGAACACCAAAAATCCCTCGCGCGCAGCGCGAAAGCCCATCCTCCCCAGAGCTTCCTCAGCGAGCGCAGGACCGATCCCGCGGAGCCCCCATACGCCAAGCGGAGCGGGATCGGTCCGAAGCAAGCCTTGGAAGCGAACACCAAAATCCCCAGCGCGCAGCGCGAAAGCCCATCCTCCCCAGAGCTTCCTCAGCGAGCGTAGGACCGGTCCCGCGGAGCACCCAAATACGCCAAGCGGAGCGGGATCGGTCCGCAGCAAGCCTTGGAAGCGAACACCAAAATCCCCAGCGCACAGCGCGAAAGCCCCTCCTCCCCCGAGCCTTCCTCAGCGAGCGCAGGACCGATCCCGCGGAGCCCCCCATACGCCAAGCGGAGCGGGATCGGTCCGCAGCAAGCCTTGGAAGCGAACACCAAAACCCCTCGCGCACAGCGCGAAAGCCCAATCCTCCCTCGAGCTTCCTCAGCGAGCGCAGGACCGATCCCGCGGAGCGCCCAATACGCCAAGCGGAGCGGGATCGGTCCGAAGCAAGCCTTGGAAGCGAACACCAAAATCCCCAGCGCGCAGCGCGAAAGCCCCATCCTTCCCCAGAGCTTCCTCAGCGAGCGCAGGACCGATCCCGCGGAGCCCCCAAACACGCCAAGCGGAGCGGGATCGGTCCGCAGCGAGCCTTGGAAGCGATCACCAAAGCCCCTCGCGCACAGCGCGAAAGCCCCTCCTCCCCCGAGCCTTCCTCAGCGAGCGCAGGACCGATCCCGCAGAGCGACGAGAGTCGCCTTCGGCGCGCCGCCCAGTATGCTCATCGCCGTGACCGACACGGTTCAGCGAAAACAACGAATACTGGTGGGCATGAGCGGCGGCGTCGATTCCTCGGCCGCAGCCGCCCTGCTCCAGGAACAAGGATTCGACGTCGTCGGCGTCACCCTAAAACTGTGGCCGCAAGACTGCGTCAACCGAGCCGAGGACAAATGCTGCGGACCCCAGGCCGTCATGGATGCCCGCAGCGTCAGCGCCAGCCTCGGCATCCCCTACTACCTCATCGACGAATCGGCCGAATTCCAAAAACGCGTCATCGGCTACTTCGCCGAAGAGTATCGGGCTGGACGCACACCCAACCCCTGCGTCATGTGCAACCAGCACCTCAAGTTCGGGACCCTCCTCGACCGCGCCCGACAACTCGGCTGTGACTTGGTCGCCACCGGACACTTCGCCCGCGTCGAACGCACCGCCGAAGGACGCTCCCTACTGCTCCGCGGCCGCGACCCCCGCAAAGATCAGAGCTACTTCCTCTTCTCACTCCGCCAGCACCAACTCGCCCGAGTGATCTTCCCCCTGGGCGAGAAGACCAAATCCGACACCCGCGAAGTGGCTCGCGAATGCGGACTGAGAACCGCCGACAAAGAAGAGTCGATGGAGATCTGCTTCGTGCCCGACAACGACTACGGCCGATTCCTCGAGCAATCGAAACTCGTCCAACGCCACCCTGGCGAAATCGTGGACACCCAGGGCCGAGTGCTCGGAAGCCACGACGGCATCGAATTCTACACCATCGGCCAGCGCAAGGGCCTCGGCATCTCCTCCAGCCATCCCCTGTACGTCCTCGAATTGGACCCCGCCAACAATCGAGTCATCGTCGGCGACGAATCGCAGCTCAACCGCTCCGAATTCACCGTGGACCAATGCAATTGGATCCCCTGGGATCAATCGCCCGAATCCTTCGAGTGCGTTGCCAAAATCCGATACAACCATCCCGGCGCGGCCGCCACGGTAAGACCCGGGCCGCAAGAAACCGCCACGGTCCGCCTGCACGCCCCTGCCCGGGCCGTCACCCCGGGACAGGCCTGCGTCTTCTATGACGGAGACCGGGTCTTGGGCGGCGGCTGGATCCGCCGAGACCCCATGACTCACAGCGTCGTCACCGAGCGGACCCGATAAAACGCATTCCCACCGGGCGGCACCGGCCCTCGGAATTCCCGAACCTCCAGCCGATCCGAGACCGGGGTCCAGACAGAAGCATCCGGCGCATCGGCCCGCTCCACCACGAACTGCTGGGCCTGCCGGCGTTCTCCGCTCAACCCATCACGGACCTTGGCCGCCGAACCATCCCAAGCGATCACCACCTCGCCCCCATCCCGGCGAATCGAACGGATCTTCGGCGTCGGCTGATAGGCAATTACCCCCCGAAGCGGAAAGCCCAGAGTGCCTGGCAACCACGGCGCGGCCGTCCAGGGCGAGAGCATTTGATCACCACTGGCCCAACTCGTGCGATAGCGCACGTACTCGGTGCCGTCGTCGTCGACCCAGTAGCCGTAGGCCAGCATCCCATGGATGTCCGGATTCACGCCACCCACACCGGCCACCGTCCGAGAAAACTCCCCGGAAGGCTGCATGAAGAGCAGCACCGGTCGACCCGCGCGAATCTCCGCCTTCAGGTCCCCGTAAGTGAACCCACGCCCACCGGAGACCGTCGGATTGAAATCGGTCAACTGGCAAAAACTGGCCGCATCACCCCCCCGATACCGCGTCCAGGACACCAACCCGGAGGGAATATCTGAACCGGCCGGAATGGTTGGCTCCTGACCCAGACGCACCCACCGGCGATCACCCCCCTTGTTCCAATGGACGTAGGAAAACCCGTCGATATTGGCCCGGCACTCGCCCCCCAAATCCGCCCACTTGTTCTGGCTGAGCCCGATGAAATCCCCAATGCAGTCCGGAGCGTGTTCCTTGCGACCTGCCGTGATATAGGGATCGGTGAAGACGCTTTCATACGCGAAATAATAGTCATCCTCGTGGCCCGGCTGATTAGCCGGTCGGCCATCGCGGCCCGCCTTGGAAGCCCACAGAGAAAAAATACCCTGATTGCCTTGGCTCAAACGGCTATTGAGCGGCGCAACCCCGCCCCCAGTCGGCCCGGTGTAGAAGTTTGGAAACCCGTTGCGGTCCCAGAACCCCATCAAATTGCCCGTGGCCGTCCCGAAACAACCCACATGCCACTCGTAATCGGGAACATCATCGATGCGGATGTCCTCTAGTTGGGCCTGAACCTGAATCGCCACCAGTCCTCCAACAAGACCCAGGATCCAGCCGCCCACCCTTCCAAGACACCGCGACTCACAACGCATAGCGTCACCTTCGCTCCCCGGACCCCGCTGTCCAGATTATCCCATCCATCACAGCACCCTGAAGGCCCAGTCCGGAATAACTCAATGCCACCCAGCGCCAGCGGGATCGGTCCGCAGCGAGCCTTGGAAGCGATCACCAAAATCCCTCGCGCAAAGCGCGAAAGCCCGTCCTCCCAGAGCTTCCTCAGCGAGCGCAGGACCGATCCCGCGGAGCACCCCATACGCCCAGCGGAGCGGGATCGGTCCGCAGCGAGCATTGAAGGCGATCACCAAAGCCCCTCGCGCAAAGCGCGAAAGCCCCATCCTCCCCAGAGCCTTCCTGCGAGCGTAGGACCGATCCCGCGGAGCCCCCCATACGCCCAGCGGAGCGGGATCGGTCCGCAGCGAGCATTGAAGGCGATCACCAAAGCCCCTCGCGCAAAGCGCGAAAGCCCCATCCTCCCCCGAGCCTTCCTGCGAGCGTAGGACCGATCCCGCGGAGCCCCCCATAAGCCCAGCGGAGCGGAATCGGTCCGCAGCGAGCCTTGGAAGCGATCACCAAAATCCCTCGCGCAAAGCGCGAAAGCCCTTCCTCCCCAGAGCTTCCTCAGCGAGCGCAGGACCGATCCCGCGGAGCCCCCCATACGCCCAGCGGAGCGGGATCGGTCCGCAGCGAGCATTGAAGGCGATCACCAAAGCCCCTCGCGCAAAGCGCGAAAGCCCCATCCTCCCCCGAGCCTTCCTGCGAGC